>ERZ1106952.648-NODE-648-length-14153-cov-3.930274_pt1 | contig 14153 bp, 11 predicted proteins | sample MGYA00403677_ERZ1106952 | MGnify/ENA primary metagenome ERZ1106952 (study PRJEB35170, sample SAMEA104062415) | human gut metagenome | biome: human gut; feature: human-associated habitat; material: faeces | place: Denmark | collected 2012-05-14 ...
GTTGTCTTACAAAATTCATACATTAAACCTCCGCATAAAGTCTTTATATTTATAAATTTGCGAATTGAAATTGATTGCGATTTTTTGTTCCTCTACCTCATAGACCAAATAATTTATTTTTTCCGAATACTGATCAAAATTTTCAGAATCAGTTGAATAATGCGCAAGATTGCAATGACAAACTGTAATACGTATTCGACCAGATAACTGCGGAAGATTTTTTTAACAGTGACCATTTCCTCACCGGTCAATTCGTTTTCCAGTATAACTTGCGCACGTTCCATTGCTTTCTTTTCCACGGGAATATTTAAAAGAGTTACAATAAATCCGAACAGAATAAACAGCAGCCCGATTCCCGCCGTAACCAAAGAAAACAGAAGTGTTTCCAAAACAAAGATATCAACCAGAAATCCGATAAGGACCAACGGTACAAATAAAATCGGTGCAAACACACCCAGTCCCTGCAAACGGCTTCTGACGATCATTTTTGTATCGCCGTCTCTGTGTTGTTCGGCAAGCGCAACCTTCTGCGCCGCCATTGCTACTGCCGTGAGACTGGGTTTATTGATCGTACGCATACGGAGATAAACCGTTCTTTTGGTGATACTATAATGGTTTCCGAATAAAATGGTTCGTATAATACCGCATTTTTTTACCTGTACATCCGGCATTCCGTTCTGATCGAGAAGTTTGCGCGCATACTCTCCGCCCGAAAGTCCCAACGAATTGTTGGTGCGGTTTCCGCGCCAATATCCGATTGCAATCACGATTTGAGCGATAAACGCCGCAATAATCGCGATGCCAAGCAAAATGCCCACCGCTATGTAAGCAATTTCCAATCCGTCAATATTTGCAGCCAATAAATTTAACATTTTCTCATCCTCCCTTGCTTAAATGATTATAAAACAAACTGCAACAATAACAGCAACCCGCATCAGCCAAGAAACAAGTTTGTAAACCTTCCTCCGTCTGCACGAAGTCTTATCATAAACGTATGCGGCGTTTTCCAATGTTGCAACCGTTCCTTCAGGCACCGTTACCGCGGCTACGGGAATACTTGACTTTTTGTTGACAAAGTGGTTAAACCGAAGCCAAATATCCTGCGTTTGCCCGCTGTCCAAAATGACATTGCAATCCAACGCATAATCAAAGCGGGAATATCTGGGAGTAAACAAGCCCATTATTCCGATAATCCAGAAGAATGCAGAATAAAGCCACCAATTCGGATAGGAAAGTTCGGGCTTACGGATGATCCGCAGAACAATTTTCCCATCCTGTAAAACAGGGGCATCAATGAACTCTCTGCCGTTTTCTTTCTTCACTTTCAATTTCGTTTCGCCTGAAAAAAATAAAACATCTGATCTGTTTATCAAAAAAATTTTCATAGCCCCCCCTTTTAAATCAGTTTCATATAATATACGAGGGTAGCTATCAGAACAATAAGAACAGCCAATGTTACAGAAACAATTTTTCTTGATTTATGCACTTCGTCCTGATTCCAAATGATTACGATAAGCACAATTGCAGATAGGAACGCGCATATCCCTGCAAGAACCGGTTGCGCAATTCGATATGCTTGAACGATTTGATCCGATAATTGTTGTAAAACGTTTAAATCAACATTATATAATGCCCGAAAAGAATCATTCAGTAAAAAAAGACCTAATGTTATAATTGTGACGGCTATTAAAATCAGATAATAGAAAACCATACCGATAGCCGCCACACCTATGAATATTTTTGACAAAACAGGCAACATTGCAACAATTGCAATCAACCAATTGATACGAAGCAATGTTCGGCAAAGCCTGTCTTTGAATTGCATTTGCTGCAAATTCTTTTCCATCACCCTCACCACACTGTAAACTTTTGTTATATCATATCAAAAAAAGCCGATGTTGTCAATAGCGTTGAAAAAAGTAGACTTTTCCGCTGGACAGATCTCAACGTACACTCGCATTCTCATTCGAGAGATATTTGAGTTCTCCGAAAATTTTATATTTTTAGAAAAACATTGCATCTATTTCTTAATATCGAATGATTGACCTACAATATTGCTTAAACAGCATATCCATCGGAAATCTTCGTCTCTGTTTCATCTGCTGATTACAAGAGTACATTCAAATGTTTATCTAACTAAAAGGTATGAGTCCGGTAAAATACCGAACTCATGACCAAAATTTAATTAATTTTTTCCAAAAATTGAGAATTCACTTCAACTGCACGGCTCCGCCTTTTCTGTTTTTTGCAATACATCAGTTAGGAACGAACGACTGTCCATTCTCCCCAATCTTTATTGAGAACGTATCCGCTTTCCAGAACATTGTTTTCGTTGTAATCGGGATAACCTGCGCCCCCGAGCACATCCCAAATGGATGTATTTTTTCTCTTGAACACGCCGCCGGAAAGTTTAACCTGTGTATCTCCCGGATCGTATGCAAAATTGATCGCATAATCCTCATTTCCTTCATATGTTCCTCCGGAAACGAGGAGTCTATCCACACTACTGCCGTAATAGATCCCCGCCCCCGTTGCAATAAAATTGCCATTGCGGATAACGATGGTGGAACCGCGGTCCGAATAATTATAGGTATTATAAATCAGATCATCCTGCACGGAAAGAGCGGCCGAAGCGTTGCCGTTGGCATTTTCCACCATAATGGGCGTGGTTGTATTGGATGCATCGAACTCAAAATCCACATAGCGGAACACACTGAGCACGTCGCTCTTGCTACCGTAAAAATTTCCGCCGTAAATATTGACCTGCGCCCTTTCTCCGCCAGGCGTTCCGAAAAATACTGCCGCACTGTTGCTTTCGGCATTGCTGTCCTTGTTTCCGAACGTACCGCCGTTAATGTTGACCGTAAGGCTATGCCCCATAACGTACAATCCCGCAGACGCACCCGGACCGACTTTTCTGTCGTTGGCCCCGAGATTATAGCCAGAATTATACCCGTAAAAGTTTCCGCCATTGATGGTGACCTTATTGCTGACTGCGGAAGATTCCGTATTGCGCACAAGTATTCCATTCCCCTGCATTGCGGTATAAGTGCCGCTGTTCACCGTGAGGCTTCCGCCCTGGACTTCAATGGCATTCCCCCCCGATTTACTCAGACTGTAAACCCAATTCGGGGCGCTGGAATGCACAGAATACGAATCAGGAAGCAGTTTTTCACCAAGCGTCATTACAATTAAATTCCCGTTATCGTCTCCTCGGGAACCCAGTTCGACAGTCCCGCCGGAAACAAAGACACCGCCTCCTATCGTGTTTTGGATCATTCCCTTAGAGATATTTACATTGGCGGCTCTGTCCGAACCCAATTCCGTGACGCGAACCGCATATGTTTTGATCTCATGATGCAAAAAAGCATAAGAACCGTTTGGAATATTTGTGGGCGCAGTACTGACGATCCCTTCATGCTCAACATTGAAAGTGCCGTTTGCATACAGCGAACCGCCCTCGACAAATACCCCGTCGTATGACACGGTGGCATTGTTTTCCGTTTTGCAAAAAGAATACCCTACGTCGATATCGGAAACAATCCGCGCTTCACTCCCCTCCGCCAAAGTGAGCGAACCGCCCGTAATGTAGATGCCCGTCGTCCGTGCGGAAGTAATAGTCAACGACTTCGTGATCGTAACGGAATCCGTTTCCGATTCGCCGCGTAAAGCAATGCCGTACCCTTGCGCGGTAATTTTCGCATCAGCAAGGGAGATCTTTCCCTGATTGACGTACAACCCGCCGCCGTCTGCCTCCGCATTGATGAAGAGGTTTAAGTTTGTTGCCGTAAAGAAAGCACCGCTCTGCGTCCCGCTTCCCTGTGCACCCGAACCGTCCACACGCACGGCATAGCTCTTGACCATGCTGGAAAAAGTTTCGTTCGGGTTATTGGAAAGTCCCGAAAAATTGACTGTAAACGTGCTCTTTGCAATCAGCGAACCGTTTTCCACAAACACGCCGTCGTAAGAATTTTTAGGAAGATTGCTACCCGTACAAAATTGATAATTTGCATTGATCTTCGAATTGACGGTCGTTTCGCCGTTGAGGGTCAAAGAACCGCCCGTAATATAAATACCCGTTGTCTTGTACGAAGTGAGGGCAAGCGTTGTATTGATTGTGACGTTATCGCCGCTTTCACCGCGCATGGCAATGCCGAAGCCCTGCGCTTTAATCTCTGCGGTATCCAGAGTAATGGAACCATCCTTGACGTATAGACCGCCGCCATTTTCAGAGACATTAATGGTAAGCTTTTGCGCATCGATGGTACTTGTTCCCGAACTCAGCTGGCCATCTACGCGCACGGCGTAGCTTTTGATCTTACTGTCGATTAGGCCCGATCCCGCCGAACTGTTTTCCACGCCCGTGTGTTGCACCATAATTTCCCCGTCTGACATGAGCGAACCGCCGTTGATGTACACGCCGTTGTTAATATTGACGTTTGTATCGGTAATCCCCGTGCTTCCTCCGCTGGTATCCACCGCCCACGAACAGGAAGAATCGATCGTACTTGTGATATTGACGATGGAATTCTCATCGACGGAAACTTCCCCGTCGTACACATAGATGGCGGTGCCTCGCGTGGTGGTAATATTGATAGCCTCCTTTTCGGAATGACTGAAACGGATGTTGCCGCCGCCAACAGTAATGCCCAGCCCGTTGGAAGAGACGGTTGCCTCTTTTACGTTAAAGTTAATGTTGCCCCCGACGGTACTGATGGCGGTACTGGAAAGTTCTTTGCCGAACTCTCCGTCCGTCGCCATTTTAACGGAACAGTTGAACGTATCGCCGTTGAGATTGATAGCCCCTCCCTCGGAATAGATGCCCGAAGAATAGGAACCGATGACGTTGAAAGAGGTGTTTCCATCACAGACAACGCTGCCTCCGCCCGCCGCGTAGATACCCGTGTTGTACAAAATACCTGCGGCGTCGCTCGAATCGTTCTGATCTGCAGAGTTCGACCTTTCGGAATAGAAATCCATTTTCACATTGCGGACGCTGACGGAAGCGCTCTTCCCTTCCGCAGTGATTCCGCTCATGCCTGAACCGTACAGCGAGAAAAGAATCTCGGAGGATGCGGAGACCATGAGCGAACCGCCCGATACACGGATGGCCGAACCGTTAACGTTGCGCATATTGGATTCAAGTTCAAAATCAACGGCATTTTTGACGAAAGATGCATTGGAAACGACCATTCTTCCGCCGGAAACGCCGATGGTGTCGCCCGCTTCCGAATAGAAATCGCCGCTGGAAACCCGAAGATACTGTTCTTCTATATTGACGTCGGCAGCGTAATCGCACTGCACGCAGACGCTCCTGCCGTACGCGTAGAACTTGCCCGCTTCAATCGCCATATATCCGCCCGAAGCGTTGACGCAGTAGGTATCCCTCTCCCCGAAGTAGGAGCGATAGGTACCGCCGCGCACAAACAGGTTTCCGCTCTCCATTTCAATCGCGGAAAAAGGTTTTTCCGTCGTTGCGGCCGCGCTCTTTACGCCGTTATACACATAGACTTTGATCTGAACGGTGGAATCCGACGGCTCCTGCATCTGTGCGTAGTCGAACGTGCCGCGGTTTAAATAATACGTATAGAAATAATCCGCACTGCCCTCTGCGGCGATAGTCGCGTTTTCGACGGTGGAATCGTCCAGCGTGAAATACAGATACGTATCCGCGGGAATATAGGTATTGTCATTGTAACCTTCGGAGAAATACATATTCCCGTTGACGGAATAGTTGCCGTTTGACAGCGTATCCACCTTGGGGAGAATGACGGGCATGGAAACGCCGTCATAGTACCGATCGTCCTCGTAATACAGCCTGGAAACGCTGTGGTCTTCGTCGATTTTGGCACCCTTGCGGGTAGCCTGGGTGGTTGAATCATAGTACTCGCTGAGGCGCGCACCCTCCTCGCCGCTGCGGGGGCCGCTTTCAAACTCTCCCGCCGAGACAGTGAGGGAGCCACCGCTGATGCGCAGCACGCTGCCGACCGGATTATAAAAGCTACCCGTCTGCTCCTCAGACGTATCGATGATGGTGAGCTTGACGCCCTGCGTGACATTGAGGAGAGGTTCGCGGTTGTTCCTTTGAATCTCGTGGCCGTTGAGGTCAATGACGAGGTCGGAATTGACGTCGCTGATCCCACCCGAAATGATGAGTGGGTTATCAACATCGTCCTTGATCTTAATGTTGTTGTAGCCGTTTTCAATGGCCGTGAAAAATTCGTCCACCGACTCGATCTCCACTTGGTTGGAGATAATGTAGTTGAGATCGCCCGAATAAATGCCTTCCGACTCGGTTTCCTGCGTATATCTGCCCAGCGTAAGGGACACAGTGAGCATGGAGAGTATGGCGAGGGATAGGAGGACAGGAAGGAATATACTTCTGATCTTTGCAGTCATATCACACCTCCGATTCCGACGCCTGCACAAACAGCGCTTTGAAGTTTACTTCATAGCTTTTGGAAAGCACCTGATAGGCGTTCAGCTCTCCCGTGAAAGGATGAGCCGTAATATTTTTCAAATCAATGTCAATGTGCTGATTGCACGTACCCGTGCTGAAATTTCCGCTGAACGTATTGTTCTCCTTGTCAAAGACGATGGCGGAACCTTGTGCGGTGGTGATGGGATGCACGTAATTTTCCGTGGAATCCTTCGTGATAGGCGCGACGTGGAACAGATTGATGTTATAGCCTCCGTCGCCGTCGTACAGGCACTGTATGCGCACCGTGGTGGATTTGGGAGTATCCCCTTCCGTCATCGCTTGCGCCGCAAATTGCGTTGTCTGATCGAAATGATACCCCAAAACCCTGGCGCCGTTGTAGTAATACGCTTCGCCCGCCGCGGGGGGAGAACTGATGAGAACGGAGTTATCATCCACGGGAACATTCCCTGCCTCGTCCGTCGTTGCGAGAACGGCGTCTACGCCTTCCACGCCCGACCAGTGCGCCTGAAAATCCGAACCTTCCAAGCGCTTTGTGAGGGTGAGATAGACGATATACATTTTTGTGAGCGGCTGACCTGCGGGGAATTCCATGGACGGAAGGTACAGATCGATCGTGTAAAATTCCGTTTCCCGAACGAGGTCGAGATAGAGCTGGGGCGCGTAGTCGTTTTCGTTTTTGCCGCGCTGAAATCCTATTGAATACTGCGCAGCCTTGTTACTTGCCGTGATCGTAAAGGAAAGCCCCGAACCACCTTCACTTACCGCCGATATGGTACGAGACGACGCCGTTTCTGCCAGCGAACCGCTTATAGAAAGTTCTTCGTCCTCCGCATTGTGCACTCCGCTGTCATAATAATTTGTAAAAGAGCTTGTATTGAGAGTTGTCTGCGCAATGCCCTGCGCCGCGTCGCCATCCCTTTTCGCGATGAGTTCATCCAGAACAATCTCAGGGGTATAGGAAGTGACCGTTCCTTCCTCGATATTCATGCTTCCGATCTGGAGCGCGAGGTGCCTTGCCATCTCGGCAGGCAGGTACACGCGCAGGTGCGCCCTCACCGCCACGTCGCTGGTAACGTCGCCCTTGAAATTACTGATCGTATAGCGCAATGTACGCGCCGTGCTGGCAGCGCTGTTGTTATTTAACCAATAATTGACATTTGGAATGGATGTCGCCGAAATTTCGTCCACCTTGTATGAACAATGAAAGCGCGAAAGCAACGCTGCGCTGTCCCCCGATGTCGTCATGGAGTAGCGAGAAAAAGTCACCCCCGTAAACAGCAGACTGACAACAAGCAGATAGCTTAAATATCTTATAATGGGAATTTTTATCTTTTTACTCATTTTTCTTCCTAAGCACCTCCATAACGATATTCGTCAAAACCCAGAGGACAATGCCGCCTCCGATCACGCAGAAAAGCCCGAGCGGACTTTGCAAAAAGTAAACGACATTTCCGAACCCCTTCCACACTGCCACAACCTTGCCTACCACCGCCGACTTGGGAACGCTGAAATCGTCCGCCGTATCATTTGCATCCCCTTTTGTCGCATATGTATCACCTGAAACGAGGATAATGCGGTGTGTGATATATGAGCCACTTTTATCGTCGTAAAAGGTGATGACGTCCCCAACAACATATTCTTTCTGCGATTTGGTGATGATGAAATCGCCCACTTCGATCTCATCCGCCATACTGCCAGAAACGACGGTTGCACACGCAAACCCAAACGCTACGGGCATTCCGTTTTTAAACAGCGTACGGGCAATCAGTATATAAGCGTTGTACACCACCAATACCCCGATCACGACGAGAAGAAGTGTACGAATCACTATTTTTACCTTACCCATATTTTCATGCCCGCACGCTGACTTGCGCCGATAAAGAAATAGTAAGCGTATACACGGCGGAGTTCTGCCCCGCGACCGTATCCGCTTCGTCGTTGTCCTGCCAACACCATTCCAGCTCAAATACCGTAGACGACTGCGCCTCTATGGTGAGTCCATCCAGACTGAGCTCGTCGGCAAAAACGTAGGCCTGCGTACCCGAAATATACGCGCCGTCCCGCTTTAAACGGTATAAAATTGCGATACCGTATTCGTTTTCCTCGCTGAACGTTATCGAATAATCCAAAGTATTTTTGTTTCTGTTTTCAAAAGTGAAGCGATAGGTCCCTTTCAAGCCGGGTGCCACTTTTGTATCACCGAACGTCTCGTTAAAGAAAATGGGCAGATCTTCGGCATCTTCCCAACTGGTGCCGTCCTCCGACGCGATGAAAATGACGGGCGCGTAGTCCGAGTTTTCCGACCGCGTGAGAAAATAGGCGCTTAAAATAATAGTGAGCAGCGTGACGAGCACCAAAAACAGCACGAGAGCTAGGATCCAGAACCGCTCCGGCCTGCGCAGGGTGGCTATGTACTTGTTGGATAGGGACAAGACGTTGTCGTTTTTGTCCACATAGCCCGTGCGCGATTCGCCGGAATAGACAAATACGTTTGTCTCTTCCTTGACGAATGTGCCCTGTTCGTTGCCCTCTTCGTCCTGCCAGACGCCCTTGCGGACTTTACCGATGCGCTCGCCCTGCTTGTTGAAGACAGCAGCACGACGCGGCAGGCGCACGTCAATCTGTTCGGGTTCGCCTATGTCCTCCGCCGCCGCGGCTTCCGTTTCTGCGGGAACGGGTACATAGACGGTACGGATTTCCGTGGTTTCCTGTACCGCCTTTTTGTGCCTGGGTTTTTTAAAGATATTTGCCTGATCTTTTACGATGTACTCCTCGTCACGCACAAAACCGTTGAGAAGGAGAAGTTCATCGATGAGTTCCTCGGCATACCTTTCCTGTCTGTCTGAGGAAAGTTTTATCATAAAAGGAAATTTTGCGTAACGCACAACTTCCGAATAGTCTTTATGATGATATTTTTCTACATTGTAGAGCTTGGGATCGAGCGCCAGGAACAGGCGAATGTAACCACCCACCAGGCATACTTTCCCCAAAACTTTTCTGCCCAAGTAAAAAATTTCCCCGCTGCGGGAAATACGCGAACGCACGTTTTTCGGCTTACGTTCTGCCGTTTTATAGGCAAGAAACGCATTTTTTACAGCATCGTAACGTCTGCCGGCAACATAACCAGCCTCCCCCATTCGTTCGGCAAACGAACGATTGGAGCGCTCCGCCGCCGTCGGAATGTTTGACGGAGCCTTTTCCTGCGCGGTCCGAGATGATTCCGACACTTTCCTTTCTTCGTTTTCCGTTTCCATACGAAACACCGCCTTATTTGCTCTTTTCTCTTTGTCTTAAAAGTTACGGATTTACTCTGCACACAACCATATACTGCCGCGCCCTACGCCCACACTGCTGTGGGCGCGGCAGTTAATATAGCTATGCAAGGTTTGAATTATGCTTCGGGGATCTGCGTGTTCTGGACAGCCGTATAGGAAATGTTGTAAGTCAAACCCGTAATATTTCCTCCGATCCAAGTATCACGCTTGTCTGCATTTTCCCCCTTAATATCAGCAGTATCGCTTGTCCAGGTCACTTCAGCATATACATAAATAGTACCTTTTGATTCAGCTTCCAGCGTTATTTCAGAATAAGCCGTTGCAGCGTCTGCATCATCACCACTTTCATTTACATACAGTGCGATAGAGAAAACTTCTTTTACTTCTTCCTCTGTAGGAATTCCATCGGATGCTACCCCCTTAGAACCATATGCCGGGCTTCCACCAAAGACAGCTTCGCCCGTACTAAAGGTAAGAATTGTTTCGACATCGACCTCATATGTAATAGTTGCAACAAGCAATCTGCCCGTAGAATTGCTACGATCCTCAGAACTATAAACATCCTTCGACGGAGAAAGCATATTAAAATTAACGTCAATATTATCTCCTGCATGAGAAAGTTTCCATGTAGCAACTTCCAACGTTCCCGTACCTTTTCCGCTGCTGGTATAACGGGCAAACGTGCTCCCCAGGAAGCAGCAGCTGATCAGCGTAAGGATGACCACCAACAACAACATTTTTGAAACAACATTTTTTCTCTTTGTCATTTCAAACCTCCCATCATGTATTGTTTCTATGTAAACTTGCCATGTGTGTGGTACAAAGCAAGATTTACTCCTCTTTCTTTTCGAAAATTGTTTCGCTTTCCGATTGCGGCGGTTGGGTCTCCTCCTGCTGTCCTTCTTTTAGTTCCGAGCCTTCCTGAATGCCCTGCTTTTCTACCAATGCGCGCAGACGCTCGATTTCTGCGTCCTTTTCCTGCAATTCGGCGCTTTTGTCCGACTTTGCCCGCTTGTTGAAGATCATCACGCGCGAAACGTCGTACGCGATATAAAGCAAAACGGGAATTCCAACAAACACGAGAATACCGACAGGCGTCTGCATGAACATGGCAAAATCGCCGAGTCCGCCGACGCTTCCCACGCATTTCCCCACCACATTTTCCAACACGATCGCTCCGTCCGTCATATTGTTTGCGTCGCCCTGCGTTACCAGGGAGATGATTTTGCCGCTTTCATCGCGGAACACGGAGACAATTCTGTGCGTTACAAACGCGCCCGATGTGCGGAAAGTGATGACGTCCCCCTCCGCAAGCGTCTGTTTTTCCTCTTCGCCCATAAGTTTTACAAAAATCAAGGCGCCTTTTGCGAAGCTGCCCTCCCTGTCGCCGTCCATTGAACCGGACGTGACCGCAAGCGGCGCAATGCCGAACACGTCAGGCGGCGTATCGGGGTGAATGCTACCCTTTACGATGAGAGTAAGGTTTACAATCAGTACAGGCAAAAGCAGAACAATGAGGACAATCATCACGATCATGCTTAATTTGTCAATTTTCCGTTTTCTCTCTTCCATAATTAGTCCTTTTAACATTCATACTTTTAACTATATGCAGCTTGTCCCAAAAAAGTACACCAATTTGAAACTTGGAAACAGTGTAAAATATTGATAATTTTATCAAAATATATCTTAAAAAACCTTGAAAAGTATAATAATCTATGCTAAAATAAAAGTACAGAATATATTTAATGATAAAATATTTAAATTCCAAATTGGTGTACTTTTTTGAAACCCGATTTTTATTTTCAACTGCCCGCTTTTTTGCTATGCTTTTCACAAAAAAGGAGTACATCATGAAAACTTACGGTTATGCGCGAGTGTCTGCGAAAGATCAAAATTTGGCAAGACAGCTCGATTCTTTCAAACGATTCGGAATTCCTCAGCAAAATATTTATGCAGAAAAGAGCAGCGGAAAAGATTTTTGCCGTACAGAGTACCTGAAACTGCGCGGCATTTTGCAAAAAGATGACCTCCTTGTTATTCAGTCTTTGGACAGACTGGGCAGAAATTATGACCAGATCACAGAAGAATGGCATAAAATCACACAGTCGATAGGAGCAAATATCCTTGTTTTGGATATGCCTCTTTTAGATACTCGGAGCCGCTTGGATACACTGTTAGGGAAATTTGTATCCAATCTCGTTTTGGAAGTTTTGTCCTTTGTGGCGGAAAACGAACGCTCTAACATTCGGGCGCGACAAGCGGAAGGGATCCGCATCGCCAAGGAACGCGGTGTTAAATTTGGCAGACCCAAAATCGTCTTATACGAACAATTTATTTTTGTTGCAAAAAAATATATTGAAAAAGAAATTACCCTTTATGATGCCCTGTCCACATTAAAGATTAGCCGTTCTTCCTTTTATCGAAGACTTTCACTAATAAAAAAACTTTAAAATATTTTATTTCGATCACACGTCCCATATTTTCTCATTTGTTTGGAGATTCGATATCCTTGATACTCTGCGATTTGCTGATGGATATCGTGGGTTACCTACGGGTAAGAAACAACTCTTTAAAGGAAGTGATGACTTTCTTTTCAGACCTGTTAACGTCAATACAAGTATAAAGCCAGAACATGTCACTCTTACATTCTTTCGATTCAATAGAGAAATTCCGCCTGAAAAGCATCAGTTCGTGAATTTAAACAATTTAAGGAAGAACGCTCTGTTTGTCGACATCTATAACGATTCATCCGAGTCCTCCCTTTTAGAAAAAATAATGAAACACATGAACTGCAACGACATCATGGCGTATGGTTACAAAAAACAATATGAATATTGGGTCAAACTGTTCCATAAAAAAGAAATATAAAGCACCATGCTTTATATTTCTTGAAGAACATAAGCAATATTTAGACAGTATAAGACTTGATAACGTATTTACGTTATTTGTTTTTATGAAATATATGCAATATTTAGACAGGAGGCAACCATGAAAAAATCAAAGTTTTTAAATTAAAAGCCAATTTAATTCTTTCCCCCCCCATCGAGGCTTAGCCTCTAACTTATACATATAAACATTTATAAAATTCTTTGAGGAGCATGCAGACAAAGCCTTGGCATCACAAACTTTCACTTCCGCGGATTAAGACATACACACGGCACAAAACTTGCCGAAAACGACGCCCCTATTAAAGGCGTGCAGGCAAGACTTGGTCACGCAACGATAGATACTACCATGACCTACTACGTGGAAGAAACTGAAACAATGGAAGACTCTATCGTTAAAATTTTTGAAACCAAAGCAAAAGTAAAAGTTGATAAGACACCTCGCAACGAAAGATTACATTCTTTTTGGAGAAGCATTATCAACCGATGTAACTCAGCAACCAGCTATTACCATAAAAACGGAATTTACCACCACATTTTTTATAGAAAAAACACCTCATTTTAGAGGCAAAAAAGCCTCGGTGGACAAACCGTGGACAAAATCGCATTTTTGTTATTTTTTTGTTAACGACTGTTTTAAAATAACATTTATTTGTGGTTTATTTTCTATAAAATGTAAAGAAAAAAGCCCAAAACGGGCTTTTTTCTTTAAAATAGGCTGTTTTTTTGTGAGTTATTGACGTTTTCCGCAACAATGTTTGTATTTCAACCCACTTCCGCAGGGGCAGGGATCGTTGCGGCCGGGTGTCTTGGCCACCTTGGGAAGGGTGCGGCCGGACGGGGCGCTCTGGGCGTTGGTGCTCAGCTGCGCCGTGTCGACGGCGGGCTTGGGCTGTTCGATGGGCCGCACCATCGGGCGCTGCACTTCGATGCGCACTTTCAGGAGCATGGCGATCGTCGTGTTCTGGATGCGCTCGATCATTTCGTCGAACATCTCAAAGCCTTCCTGCTTATAGGAGATGACGGGGTCGACGTTGCCATAGGCGCGCAGGCCGATACCCTTGCGCAGCTGGTCCATCGCGTCGATCTGGTCGATCCAGTTGCGGTCGACCGTCATCAGAAGGAAGCGGCGCTCCACATCCGAATAGTCGATGCCGAGCTGCTCTTTGACCTCTTTGATCTTCTCTTCGTACGCCTTTTCGGTCGCCTTGGTGATCTTGTCGATCGCATAATCGACGTCCCATTTATTCAGTTTATCCTGGGTGATGAAGTGGCTGCCTTCGGGCAGGAGCCTGTTTTCCAGCGCGCGGTTGAGCGTTTCGGCATCCCACTTTTCGGGCATCTCGTCGATGTTGACCGCCTCGGAAACGACCTTGCGCACATAGTCGGGGATGTATTTGACCACCTGCTCGTGCACATCTTCGCCCTTTAAGACCTTCATGCGCTCGGCGTACATGACCTCGCGCTGCTTGTTCATGACGTCGTCATACTGCAGCACGTTTTTGCGGATGCCGAAGTTGCGGCCCTCGATGGCGCGCTGGGCGTTTTCGA
>ERZ1106952.658-NODE-658-length-13912-cov-3.472108_pt1 | contig 13912 bp, 10 predicted proteins | sample MGYA00403677_ERZ1106952 | MGnify/ENA primary metagenome ERZ1106952 (study PRJEB35170, sample SAMEA104062415) | human gut metagenome | biome: human gut; feature: human-associated habitat; material: faeces | place: Denmark | collected 2012-05-14 ...
TTCCCGTACGATTCCACCATCGCGTTGATGGCGTTGACCGCGCTGTTGGCTCGTCGCAATGACACGAGGACGACGGTTCGTGCGATCGCGGCGGGCGGCTTCGTCACACTTGTGGCGCAGGTGCGTGATACGTTGCGCCCGCCGGAGGCGTCCATCTGGCATATGGTGTTCGCCAAACCGGATACCGGCAGCCAATACGGCACCGACCTGGTCATGCTCGCCGATGAACGCACCATCGTCGTCACCGCCGTAGTGGCGGCATTACTGGAACTGGCCATCGCGACTTTGGCGGGATTGCATATCCGATCCCGCGCCTTGGCATCGCTGGCAACGGCCAAGGCGGACGCGGCGGATGCGCAGGTGGCTCAACTCAAAACCGCGATCGACAGTCAGCAGCTGGCCGACGCAATCGCGGCCGAAGCGCATGACACGCTCGCCCATTCGCTATCCCTGCTGGCGTTGAATGCGAGCGCGCTGCAAGCCGAGTCGAAACGGCTCGTGGCCGAAGCGGAAAGCATGGACGCCCATCAGCTGGCCGAACAGACCGGCCGGATCGCGGAGAAAACCGAGGAAATCAGAAAACAGGCGGCGGGCGCTTTGGACGAGGCGCACAGCGTCATCGACATGCTGCGCCATCCGGAGCAGGCGCGTGAGCAACTGGCGCCATCCGACGAAACGTCCCTGACCCGTGAATCGCTGGATGCGCTTATCGGAGACGCACGTGCCGCCGGCATGCGGCTCAACACGTGGATCGACATCCAGCAATTGGGCCAGCTCAACAGGGAAACCGGCAAAATCGCCTATCGGTCCCTTCAGGAGGGACTGACCAACGCGAGCCGCCATGCGCCGGGATCCCCGGTATCGTTGGAACTCACCGCCAATCCCACCGCAGGCGTGCACGCGCATGTGTCCAATCCGACCATTCCAGCCAACGGTACGCATCTCGACACGAATGCAAAAGACATGTCTCGGACTGGCGCCGGATTGCCCGGACTGGCGGAACGCGTCCGCCAGTCCGGCGGAACATGCCGATTCGGTTTTGACCCGCAACACACGTTCCACATGGACGTGCAGCTACCATGGGTTGAGTGAGCAGCAACGAGAACAGCAACGACAGACCGATAACAGTTGGCGTGATCGATGACGATCCGATGATCTGCCAGGCCATGCGGCTGATCCTCGAAGACTATTCCGCAGGCAGGCTCAATGTTGTTTTCACCTGCACCGACGGAAGCCAGGCGATTGACGAAACCACCGGACATCATCCGGACGTGGCGTTGATGGATATCGCCATGCCCGGCATGGACGGCATTGAGACGACCAGGAGGCTGCGCGCACTCCCCCGTCCACCGCATGTGCTGATACTGACGTCGTTGAGTCCGAGCGGAACCGTGGAACGGGCCATTGAGGCGGGCGCAGAAGGGTTCGTCTCCAAAACCGACGCGCCGGAGGAAATCATCCGCCGCATCACCGACGTGTGCGTGGGCCTGCCCCAGTTCAATCCGGCCAGCCAGCGACAGCTCATCAACGATCTCAATACTCAGCAGCCGCAATCGCGCCGCGATGAGGCGCGCGCCATGCTTGACGCTCTGCCCGAACGGGAGCGCGAGGCGGTGGTTCTTGCCGCCGACGGGTACACCAATGCCGAAATCGCGAAACGTATGTTCATTTCGGAACGCACCGTCAAGGCGCACATCTCATCCGCGGGAGACAGATTATGCATGGGCCGGGTACAGATGGCGCGTTTGGTTGAACGTGCGGATCTGCCGGACCAATTATGAGGCGAAGGATTCTACGGCAGTGGAGACTCCGTTACGTCCATGAAACGCCGGTGCACCCCCTCCCATAAACTAGAAAACAGTATGCCGCACCTGCGGTGCAAACGTTATCAATGAGGGATGGCGGTCGATATGGCGATCAGCGCGACGGAAAAACCCCTGGGCAAAGTGTTCACTTCCGATTACCAACTCACCATCCCTTCGTTCCAACGCGCGTACACGTGGCAGGCGGAGAACATCGAACAGCTCGTCAACGACCTTCAGGACGCCTGCGCCGACCCGGACACGCCTTACTTCCTCGGCTCGCTCATCCTCGTCAAGGACGGCCCCACCCAATACCAGGTCATCGACGGCCAACAGCGCCTCATCTCCCTGTCAATCATCGTCTCCGTGCTGCGCGAACTGGAAGACGACCCCGACCTCATCGACAGCCTCAACGACCTCATTTTGGAACCAGGCGACAACCTCCGCGGCATCAAAGCCGAGCCACGACTCACCCTGCGAGAACGCGACACCGACTTCTTCCGCATGTACGTGCAGGAAGGCGATTTGGAAGGCCTGTTCGATCTGAGGGACAACGACATCGCCTCGCACGCGCAACGCAACATCGCCGTCAACACCCGCCGCACATTCGACCTGCTCGCCGCCATGGACGCCAAAGACCGCCGCCGATTCGCCTCATACCTGGTCAACGGCGTCACCCTCGTCATCGTCACCACCGACGACCTCGCCGGCGCGCACCGCATCTTCGACGTGATGAACATGCGCGGCGTGCCACTGACCGCATCCGACGTGTTCAAAGCGAAAACCATCGCGGAAATATCCCCCGCCGCGCGTAACGCCTACGCCACACGATGGGACGACATCATGGACCCGCTCGGCGATGACTCGCACACGCTCGAAGAGTTCTTCTCCGACCTGCACCTGATCGTCTCGCACAAGGCCGTCTGCACACAGCTGCTTGAGGAATTCCGCAAAGACGTGCTCAAACCATACGTGAAGAAACAGAACGTCATCTCCTTCATCGACGATCTGCTCGCCCCTTATGCCAACGCGTGGCTCATCCTCAACCGTCCGACCGACGCCAACCTGCCAGACGACATCGTGGCCATGCTCGTCTCACTCGCCGACTACCAGACCACCGACTGGAAACCCGTGGCCATGTGGGCGCTCGTCAACTCCATCCGCAACCTCGGCAGCGCCAACGCACAAGTGTTCTCCACACCCGGAAATATCGGGAACGAAACCACGAACGCGCACGACGAACGCCTCCAATTACACGACATCGACAGACTCCACGACGTTCTCGCCGCACTCGAACGCGTCACCGGCGTCGACAGCCTCAACCGGCAAAGCCCACTCGCCCGACGCACACGCGCCGCAAGCGCCATCCGAGACCTCAACAAAGGCCATACCCTCCAACAGATCCGTGGATTCCTCATCACCGACGAGGACCGACGTTCCGCACTCGCGCATCTACGTGGCGAGTTGCAGACCAGTCCCGCCATGAAGAAACTTCTGCTCATCCGCGCCAACGAGCAGAAGGCCGGCTACCGCATCACCCGACCGCGCAGTCTCAAAGCGTTGCCGATCATGCCCGAACAGGTCAGCGCGAAATCCGATTTCGCCGCTTGGCCGGAGTCGGTGCGTGACCATTGGGCAAACCGCATCGGCAATTTGGTGCTTAGTCAGGCCAACGAAACCCAAGTCGCGCCACTCGCCACGTATGCGCAGCGGCGCGACCGCATGCTGTTGTCGGCAAGCTCCAGACGTTTTCCACTGACAGCCGAACTCGCCAATATCGCCGAATGCACACCACAGACGCTGCAATACCGGCAGGATGAGATGGTTCGGCTCATCGCCGACCATTGGAATATTCGTTACGATGCCGACGATACGGATTTGTCGACGTTGAACGAGGAGACGCTCAATGTGAAAGCTACGGCCTCCTCTCCCACGTCCAAACGCGTCAGCATTGCCCAAGTGCTGGAAGCCGGGCTGCTTATCGCCGGAGAGACCTTGGTATGGGAGCGTCCCCGCAAGGGCGAACGTTGGGTAGCGACCGTCACTTCCGAAGGCAAGCTGCGCATGGATGACGGCAGGGAGTATGCCACGCCTACTGCCGCGGCGCGTGCCGTTGGCGGCTCATCAGCGGGTCTTACCGTGTGGAAACGCACGTCGAATGGCCAGAAACTGAGTGACGTTTGGAAGGCGTATCGTCTGCGCAAGCACTGAGGACGCCGAACGACCAGATGGTCAGTCTCAACCAGCCGGATTCAATCAACCGGATTCAGCCGGTCAATGCCAGGCCAGCCATTCGACGGCGAGTTTGGTGCGATTGGAGATGTTGGTTTTGGCAAGTATGTCGCTGATGCGGTTGCGGACCGTGCCTTCGCTGAGAAACAGCCGTGACGCGATCTCACGATTGTCCAATCCCTCGGCCACAAGTTCCAGCACGTCCAATTCGCGTTCGGTAAGGCCGGCGAAACGTTCGGATGGTCCGCTGGAATCGGGGTTCCGAGATCCTTGAACTGCCTGCGCATCATCATGCGACACAACGCGATCGACTGATGAGGATTCGTCTGATGTCGTGGATTGCGGACTGACCCGCAGCTTGCTCAACACTTCGGCGCCCATGACGGCTTGCACCGCGGGTATGACGGACGAAACGTCCTGTTTGATCAAGTAGCCTTTCGTGCCTATTTCCAACGCTTTGGCGATGTATGACTCGTCGGCGAATGTGGTGAGGATAAGGATTCGCGCGTTCGGATGCGCGTCAAGAATCGCCTCCGACGCTTGCAATCCATCCATTCCCGGCATCTGCACGTCGACCAGCAACACATCGGGGGCATCCATCTCATATTGGGTCACCGCATCCGTGCCGGTGTTGGCGGTCCATGCCACATCGGCGGTGCCGGTGGCTTCGAGAATCGTGGATAATGACGAGCAGACGATTGGATCATCGTCTGCGATCGCGACATGCATTAATGCGCCCCTTTCTCCGGTTGCGTCATTTCCGAGCCACTCGCCGGCTTGGGGATGGATACGAACACGCGCCAACCCTCGTGATACGGCCCGCAAATCGCGGAGCCTCCCAACGCACGAGCCCGTTCCTCAATGTCCGAAATGCCGATGCCTGTGGAATCGTCCGGTCGAATGAACTGCATGGCGACGGCTTCAGCAGACGATCTTCTCACGGTTCCATCATCCTGCACGCACAGCTGCCACAATGCGGGGAAATCGCGCAGGGTGATTGAAACGTTCCTTGCCTGACTGTGTTTGACCGTATTGTTCAACGCCTCGCGAATCGCAGTGGCGAAGCAGCGGGACACGGCCGCCGGCGCTGAATCGATGCCGTTGACCAGCCTCACCCGCAAGGGGCCGGCGCCGTCCATGCTGTGCGCGGCCGTCTCAATCTGCGAAGCGAAATCCGTACCTTCGTCTTTCAAATCATGCACGGCTTTGCGCACCAAAGTCATAGCCTCGCTCACCGTGTCATGAATTTCACAGAAACGTTGGGCCGATTGTTCCTGTCCGGCAACCTGGGCCACCACGTGCGCCGCCTCGGTCTGCATGATGGCTCGGGTCAGCATGTGGCCGACATTGTCATGGATCTCACGTGCGATGCGCGTGCGTTCGGCAAGCGTCGCCGTGCGTACGGCCAACGCACGATCCTCGTCGTTTTCGGCGATCTGCGAGCGCAGGCGGCGAATCTGGTCGCGGCGGGAATCCTGCAATCGCCGCACTTCGCGGGCGAGGTTCGCGCAGCGCGTGCAAAGCAGACCGGCAGCGAATCCCAGAACCGTTTGGAGCACCATCAATATGATGATGGACAAGTCGGATGGAACGTGCGAGCCAATCGAACGGAAAATCACTATCGTCATGGGAAGAAGCCACAGCCATCGCGGCACCAACGCTTGCAAGAAGCGGCTGCCATCGACACCAGCGGACGATGATGCCGCGTTGAATGCTGCGATGGGAAGCATCAGATACCACGCCGGCACCAGGCATGCGCCGCAGTCAAGCATGACAATCAACGCCATCGCAAGCCACGAACCCGACGCGTATTCCCCCACCGCGGCACAACACACCGCCACAAGCGCGCCGCACATCAGGTCGAGGCCGACGTCTCCGGATGCGTATACGCCCATGATCATGCCCGTGGCCAGGAACACGGCTTGGAACAGCAACCGTTTCATGCCGCCTCCCGTCCGCCGATTCGTGTCTGATTGGTTCGCTTGCTTCCAGAGTAATGCACATGGCGCATGGCACAGCCGGCGGCATCAACGAAGGTGACATTTGTCATGTTCGAAAGTGACATCATTCCGGCAATTGTGACTACGCGCACCATGTCGGGGGCATCCGGCGGCACGACAATGGAATCAGAGGCATGGAGCACGAGAAAGGAGCTCGTCATGGGTGGACGCATGAATGACGCTGCCGATGCGGTCAGCGCGGTCAAGGTCTCGAAACTGGTGAAACGTTACGGAGACATGCTGGCGCTCGACTATTTCGATCTCGACGTGCATCAGGGGGAAATCTTCGGCCTGCTGGGGCCTAACGGCTCAGGCAAGACCACGGCGATCAACTGCATACTTGCGTTGCTCACGTTCGATGAGGGCACTGTGCGCGTGTTCGGCGAGCCGATCAGCCCTACCAGCTATGCGTTGAAGCGGCGTATCGGCATTGTGCCGCAGAACGTGGCCGTGTTCAACGAATTGACCGTTGAGGAGAACATCGATTATTTCTGCTCGCTGTATGTTTCCGACAAGGCAAAACGTCGCATGCTCGTGGACGAGGCGTTGGATTTCGTAGGATTGCGCGATTACCGTACCTATCGTCCGGCGAAACTGTCCGGCGGTCTGCTGCGTCGTCTTAATATCGCCTGCGGCATCGCCCACAAGCCGGATCTGATCTTTTTCGACGAGCCGACCGTGGCCGTCGATCCACAAAGCCGCAATGCGATTCTCGAAGGTATCCAACGACTTAACCGCGAAGGCGCGACGGTGATCTACACCAGCCATTACATGGAGGAGGTCGAGCAGATCTGCGACCGCATCCTCATCATGGATCATGGCCGGCATCTGGCTCTTGGCACCGCGGAGGAACTTAAGGCGATGATCAGCACCGGCGAACGCATCAGCATCGAAACCGATGATCTGGGAGGGCGCTCAGATTCGGCCGATACGACGCTTGCGCGATTGCGCGCATTGCCGTTCGTGACCAACGCCGACTATGACGGCCATGAGCTGACGGTGAACTGCCGCCAGGGCGATCACAATCTCATCGACGTACTGCAGCTGTTGGAGCACGAGGGCACGAATATCGGGCATCTCTCCAGTCGCCAGCCGACGCTCAATGATGTGTTCCTGGAACTGACCGGCACCGCGTTACGCGACTGACTTGGCTTGCAAGGCTTGTGGCAAATCGAAAGGCATGTGACATCATGTGGCAGACGTTACTGATCAATCTCAAACTGCATTTGCGGGAGAAAACGCAACTGTTCTGGCTGTTCGCCTTCCCCATCATCCTGGCCACCATGTTCAACGGCATGTTCGGCAACATCGCGGAAAGTTTCGAATTGCACACACTTGACGTGGCCGTGGTCGAGGACAACGCGTGGAAGACGTCCTATGGGGCGCAGACGCTGATCGAAGGCATTTCATCCGAATCGTCTGCATTATCGGACAATCACGTGAAAGTGAGTGCCGATGGCAAGAATGGAACGGGACTCATCAACACGACCAAGGTGGAATCGATTGCGCAGGCGGAACAGCTGCTGGCCGACGGCACCGCGCAAGGCATGCTGCGAATCGATGACGGCAGATTGCGATTCTCCGTCTCACAGTCGACGCAATCGTCCGCGTCCGATGTGATGGCGTCGAGCAGCGGCTTGGATATTTCGCTGACGGTGCTGGGCAACATCGTGGACCTGTACAACCGCAACACCGATGTGGTGGTGGACATTGCGAAGCACAACCCCGAAGCTCTGATGAATGGCAAGGTGACCGGCAGCATCGGTTCGGCGAATGGCTATACAAAGGAAATCCAGCTGACGAATTTTAAACCGAGCGGTACGGCACGATATTACTATGCACTGCTGGGATTGGCCGCGTTGATGGCCATGAGCTTCGCCATCAACGTAGTGACGATGACGCAGGCGAATCTTTCGGCTTTGGGTGTCCGCCGTTCCGTTTCGCCGCTTCCGAAATCGCAGCAACTGCTGGCTGGATTCCTGTCCAGTTGGCTGTGTTCGTTCCTGAGTCTGACCGTGGCCATGCTGTATATCCGGTTCGTCTGTCATATTTCGTTGGGCGGACGTGAATGGGCTGGTGTGGGAGCATGTCTCATGGCTTCGTTCGCGGCGAGCGCATTCGGCACGTTGCTTGGCGCGCTGCCGAAGATTCCAACCGGCGCCAAGCAGGGGCTGTGCACGGCGATCGCCTGCACGTTGTCATTGTTCTCCGGACTGTACGGTTCGTTCGCCATGCAGTTGAGCGACTTGATCGCCCAGCGCACACCGGTGCTGAGTCTGCTCAATCCGGCGCAGCAGATCACGAACCTGTTCTACGACATCCTCTATTACGACAATTTCAAACCGTTCTTCACCACCGCCGGCATCCTTGCCGCGATGAGCCTGGTCTGCCTTGCTGCGGCGACCGTTCTGTTGAGGAGGCAACGCTATGAATACCTGTAAGACGGCGCTGAGAATTCTCAAATCACGCAAGATGTACCTGGTCATCTATTTGGGGTTCATCGGCATCATGATGTTCGCCATCAGCTGGCAGATCATGCATGGCTCGATGACGGGTGGCGATGAGGTGTTCCATCCCGATACGGCACGTGTGGCGGTGATCGACCGCGATGGCGATGCCGATGGTATTTCATCCGCGCTGCGTTCCTATCTTGCGTTGGATGGCGAGATGGTGGACCTTGCCGACGATTCCGAAGCGTTGCAGCAAGCCGTCGCTTCGAACTATGTTGATTTGATCGCAATTGTGCCGCACGGCTTCGCTTCGGATTATCAGAAATATCTGGATGGTTCGTCAAATGACCAACCGACTGTCGAAACCGTTGTCAGCTACACTTCCGGAGCAGGCTCCCTTTCGCAGCTGGAAGTCAACGAATTCCTGTCATTGACACGCACCGCGTACTTGGGTCAAGCCGGGAAGCAACAGTCGATGGAAACGGCCATGCGGACGGCGTTGGATACCGCGAAAGCAGATGCCAAGACGTCGAAAATAGCGGTGGTGCAATCGCCATCCGCAGATACTGATAATACCAAGCCGGCGGCATCCGCATTCGCCGGCACCATCAAAACGGGACTCTATCCGTTGCTGCTGGTCATGCCGATCTGCACGTTCCTGGTGATTGGCACCTTCAATGACAGTGAGATTCGTCGCCGCCTGTATTCGTCGCCGACGCGTCTGGTGTCGTTGCAGATGCAGGAGATGCTCACCTGCGCCACCTTCGGCTTGGTGGTGTGCGTGGGTTACACGGCGGCGACATTGGTCTTGATGGTGGCCGCAGGAGTGCCGTTCGACGGGATTACATCCACGAATGTGGCTTTGACGTTCGTGTCGCTGCTGGCGTACACGTTGATGGCAATCGCCTGCGGTTTCCTTCTGGGGTCGGTTGGTTTCTCGGAAATGGCGGTCAATGCGTTCGCCAACGTATTCGGTCTGCTGTGCATGTTCACGTCGGGTATGGCATTCCCCATCGATATGATGCCCGAACCGATGATCATGATCGGCAAGCTGCTGCCGGGATGGTGGCTGTGCGTGTCCATCGACAACGTGTTCGGGCTTGGCACGGCGGCCGCAACCGGCGTGGATTATGGTTCTTGGGCATCGTCGGTCGGCTTGGTGGCATTGTTTGCAGTGGCGTTCATCTGCCTTGGTCTGGCATTGGGGCGTATCCGTCGCACACGCCCGTCCTTGGCCTCCCCCACCACCACGCAGTTGGCCAAGTAAATCCCCGAGTGTTCCGTTCCATCGGCCGAGTCCCGATGGAACGGAACATCCGCCTTTGCCGTAGGCTCTCAATCAAATCGGATGGAACCGGACGAAATCGGACTAGGCTGAAAGCATGATCGACCACATTACACTTCATGTTTCGAACGCGGAACGCAGCATCGCATTCTATACGAAAGCTCTGTCTCCGCTCGGATACATTCCCAAAGCCCATCACGAACCGACCATCGGTTTCGGCGTGGATGACGGCACGCCCCGTTCGGATTTCTACATCTCCCCGATGGACGATCCGGCGCAACAGCCGATTCCCACGCATATCGCCTTCCGCGCAACGAACGAACAAGCGGTACGCGACTTTTATGAAGCCGCGATCACGGCAGGCGGAATGGATAACGGCAGACCCGGACCACGTGCCTACCATTCCGGGTATTACGCGGCCTTCGTGCTCGACCCCGACGGCAATAACATCGAAGCTGTCACAGACTGGTCGCACACAAGCCAATCATGAAATCGGCCGCCGAATCGCAAAAAGTCATCGGGTGACATTGCGCAGCCAACGGTACTTGCGGTAGTGCAACAACGCGGGAACCATTTTGATGCATTCGTCGGTGTTGAGCAGCGCATACACCACCAACACGGGCAGTTTAAACACGAACGCGGCCAACAGCCCGACCGGCACCACAATCAGCCACATGACGATGGCATCGCACATGAGACCGAACTTCGCATCGCCGCCGGCTGGAAAAATACCGGCGATCGTCAGATTCGTCATGCATCCGCATGCCGCGTAATATGCGCAGACGAACAGCATGACCGACAGGTACCGTGTGGCTTCGGGCGTAAGGTTCGCCCATTGCAAAGCCAGCGGACGCGCCGCGACAATCAACAGTCCCGTCGCGGTACCGACCACGGCCACCAGCACGCACATCCTGTCGCCCATCGCCTTCGCCTGTCGGAAATCTCCACGTCCCAGCAGATTGCCGACCAAAATGCCGCCGGCATTGCCCAGACCAAGGGACAGGCACACCAGCAGATCCTTGACGATATTGGCGATGGAATTGGCGGCGACTGCGTCCGCACCCAAATGTCCCATGATCACGGTGTACATGGTGAAACCACATCCCCACACCAATTCATTGCCAAGCACCGGCAGGCTGTATTTCCAGAAATCCTTCTGCAACGGCCCATCGGGATGCAGCACATGGCCAAGTCGCAGGTGGGGGCCACGACGGGTCGCCACGACCGACCATGCCAGCTCAATCGCACGCGAAATCACCGTGGATATAGCCGCGCCGAAAATGCCAAGCGCGGGAATGCCGAGACTGCCGATACCGTAAATCAGCGCCGCGTTCAACACGACGTGCACGATCACGCCAACCGTGCTGACCGTCATGCCCATCACCGCGGAGCCGGTGTTCTTCATCAGACACAGGTACATCTGGGACAGGCCGATGAACAAGTACGACAATGACGAAATCCGCAGATATCGCGCGCCAAGCATGATCAGCGTGCCGTCATTGGTCATGATGGACATCAACTGTTCCGGCACGAGCAGTGCCGCCAGGAAGAACGCCGTCGACAGCATTCCGGCATACAGCATGACGAATCCCAGCACGCGTTCCACCGCGTCACGGTTGCCGGCACCCCAATACTGCGCCACGAGAATGCTCATGCCCAGGGTCAGGGCCGCAGTGAACAGGCTGAACAGGAACTGGAACTGCGTGGCGAGCGAGACGGCGGCCAACTCGTTTTGCCCTACCCCCGACAACATCAGCGTGTCGGCGCAGGACGACAACGACAGCATGAGCTGTTGGAAAGCGATAGGCAAAGCCAATTTGAATACATGGCCGAGGAATTCCCGGTCCGGCATGATGGTGCGCACGATAGTCTCCATTGGAATACAAGCCCGTTTCAGACGACGGGCAAACGAAAACGTCGGGATATGTAGGCCGACCAGCCTTATCCCGACGTTGGGCCGAATATTGGGCGAGGTTTTACAGCGAATCCTTCCATGCGCGGTATTCGGCGGCCTTGCCCTCCCAGTATTCACGGTCCGCATCAGTGATCTTGCGAATCACATGGCACGGGTTGCCCACGGCCACCGAATGGGATGGGATATCCTTGGTCACCACGGAGCCTGCACCGATCACCACATCATCGCCGATGGTAACGCCCGGACAGACCACCACGCTGCCGCCGAACCACACGTCATTGCCGATGGTGATCGGACGGGCGCCTTCCGGACCGGAAGCGCGTACGTCCGCATCGATTGGATGGTATGGCGTGTACAGGCCGACGCGCGGGCCGAAGAAGACACGGTCGCCGATGGTGATTCTCGCCACGTCGAGGAAGATGCAGTCCATATTGGCATAGAAGTTGTCGCCGATATACGTGTTGCAGCCGTAATCGCAGTTGAATGGCGGTTCAAGGAACGCGCCTTTGCCGAGTGAACCGAACAGTTCGCGGAACAGCCTGTCACGTTCCTCGAACGCGTCGTATGCGGACGTGTTGATGGCGTGCACCAAGCGGCGTTTACGCATGTTCGCTTCACGCTGCATATCACCGCAAATATACAATTCGCCGGAAAGCATGCGTTCCCACTCGTTCGTAGGCACCGCCGCATTATCCACGGCAACGGCCGCACCTTCATTCTCCGCCATTGAAAGCTCCTTGTGAATCTGTTTGTCAATCGTTTGACGTCCTTTGACACCATTCAACACCACCAACATCGACGGCAGCACTCGCAATGTTGTAGAATCATCCTTGTTCTTTGCATTATCTACCGTTTATTAGAGTAGTCATGAACACTGCCGATGAAGACGCACAGATGGAACGGGACGAATGGGCCTCCCGTGAGGTGATGCCCATCACCAATTGGGGTCGCCGACCCGATGGTTCGGAGATAGTGCAGTATGACGCGCCGATGTTCTTCTCCTTCACCGAGCATTCGCTGCTCCACCAGTACCCCCATATGCGTGCGGAATGCCATTGGCATGTCGACCTTGAACTCACCTACATCATCCATGGGCATATGTGGTATTTCGTCAACGGAGAAACAGTCCGGCTCGATGAGGGGCAGGCGATTTTCGTCAACTCACGTCAGCTGCATTACGGTTTCACCAAGGACGGTTCCGATTGCGAATTCTCCTGCACGTTGCTCAATCCGGCTAAAATGTGCGCCTCATTCGAAGTGTACGACCGTTTCATCGCGCCGTTGATGGCGGAGAACACGATGCCATATGCCGTCATCACCGACGACACGGCCCCCGGTCGGCGGCTGCTTGCCACCATCCGACAGCTTCATGCGGCGAAATTCGGTCCGCTGGAGCGGTCAGAGCGGTCAGCCGAACCGTTGCCCGCCGACGATATGACGCTAACCGACGATACCGAGGCGTTGACGGTGCTCAGCTGTTTCTATGCGGTCGTCCGCGACATACTGGCGATCGCCGGCAGTCATTGCGCGACTTCCACAGCGCCGCACCCCCGCATCGTGACGCTACGCGAGATGATCGATTACGTGCAGAGATATTACGTGCGTCCGATCACCTTGAAGCAAATCGCATCGGCCGGATTGGTGGGACGCACCACTTGCGCATCGATATTCCGCGAATCGCTCAACCAGTCGCCGATCGAATTCGTCAACGACGTGCGCGTGCGCGCCGCAGCCAACCTGCTGGTAACGAGCTCGCTGCCTATCGCCACGGTCGCCAAACAGACCGGTTTCTCATCCGCCAGTTTCTTCTCCCGCATCTTCCACCGGTTCATGGGCGTCACCCCCATCACGTACCGAACCACGCATACCAAGCGGAAATCCGAGGAATAAAAACAATCGGCTGCATGCCCCACGCCGTCACGCATAAGGACACGCAGCCGATTGCGTCACATCAAGCCGGAAACGGACACGTTCACTTCCTCTTCAGTCCGCGGGCGATGGAGGCGTTGCGCACCTCGACCGTGCCGTCGGTGGCGAAGACGCCCAACGACTCGCCCGGACGCTCGTACATGCGCACGTTCAACGCCACCCCATCCACGTACAACGTGCCGATGGTGTCGTCGACGACGAGACGGATGTGGTACGTATGCCCCGCCTCGAGGCCGATGGGCCGTTCCAGGCCGATGTTCATGACGTGGATTGGCAACGGTGTGTTGGACAGGTTCTTA
>ERZ1106952.662-NODE-662-length-13867-cov-10.541630_pt1 | contig 13867 bp, 10 predicted proteins | sample MGYA00403677_ERZ1106952 | MGnify/ENA primary metagenome ERZ1106952 (study PRJEB35170, sample SAMEA104062415) | human gut metagenome | biome: human gut; feature: human-associated habitat; material: faeces | place: Denmark | collected 2012-05-14 ...
AACTGAAACTGCCGCACATCCGGTCGCCATGCACCTGCATCATATCAAAACCGGCCTGTTTTGCCAGCACCGCCGCTTTTCCAAACCCGCTGATGATGGTCCGGATCTTCCGTTTGGACATCTTTGTAATGTAAGGAGCGACTTCGGCGTTCAGTTTTTCCCGCAGCTGATCCGGGGTGATCTTCTTCAGCAGGACGCCGGGAATGTACTTGAACATGGCCAGCAGGTTGGAATCGCTCTGGTGCAGCTGGGCACAGACTTTGCAATCCGCATCATGGGCGATTTTCACGACCTGCTGGTAGAATGCAAAGCCTTTGGGGTCAAACAGAGATTTTTCAAATTTGCTTTTGCCCACCGGGACATCGCCCACGATGATCATGGCACAGCCGCCCTGTGCAATGGCACGGATCTTTGCAAGGTATTCTTCATCCGACAGCCCGAATGTTGTCGGCGCAAAAATGATGCGGTTTTTCAGCTGCATCCCACCATAATGGATCGGACTCAAGATCGTTTCGTACATCATTTGCACACTTTCTTTTGCACTGCTTTTTGCAGTAATGTCAGCAGCTGCTGCCGCTCCTGCGCTGTCAGTCCGCCCAGACTCTGCGCATCCCAGTCGATAAAGACCTGATGACAGACCACAAAGGCGTTTTCACCCCTCTGGGTCAGCTTCAGGTGGTAGCTGCGCCCATTCTTTTCTTTCGTCAGAAAGCCGTCTTCGGCCAGCTTGTTCAGGCTGCGCTGGGAGTGGCCCCAATCCAGATGCAGATCTTTGGTCAGTTCCGAAGGCGTACAATCCGGATGCTTTCCTACATAAATGACAAAATATATCAGCCCGAAGCTCAGACCCAGTTCCTGTAACCGCTGGGTCGTGTAAGCGGCAAACTCTCTGTGCAGGGCCAGAATGCAGGAAGATACCGTGAATGGCTCCATTTCGTCAACTCCTTCTGCTTTTGAATGGAAAGCATTATAGCACTGTTACTTGACGAAGTCAAGTGTTTTGGCTGCACCGTGTTTCGGAGCGAAAATATGAAGGTGAACCAGAATTGCCCAAATAGAGAGATGATCCCCCTATAGTTTAACGCACTGGTCTTATGACGGGTGCGTTTTTTGTTATCTGAAAGGTAGATGGATCGTACATTGTTCGTACATGGCGAGGGCAAAAAGAACATCTACGCCCTTGAGGGCACCGAAGTGCTGGTGCAGCGGAACAAGGAAGTACAGATGGCCGCCCACGACTTCGGCAAGGGGCGTGCCGTGTACATCAGCGGAGTACCGTACAGTTTTGCCAACAGCCGCACCCTGTACCGCGCCATCCTGTGGAGTGCCCACAGCGAGGAGGAACTGCATACATGGTTCAGCTCCAATTATAATGTAGAAGTTCACGCCTACGTCAAGAACGGCAAGTATTGTGTGGTGAACAACACGTACGAGCCGCAGGATACCACCGTTTACACCACCGGCGGCAGCAGCTTTGCGCTGCATCTGGACGCCAACGAGATCAAGTGGTATGAGATCTAAGTTCTCCTTTTCATAAACGAACACAACGGGCAGCTCTGTTACCAGAGCTGCCCGTTGTGTTTGCTGTATTTGCCGATAACTCAACCTGTGTCAATCGAACGCTGCAATGGAGATGGCTGGAAACGCAGAAATTCAGTAATGCGAGCGTAATAGACCTGCAGAAAAAAGAAACTGCCCGTGCGAGTATGCGTAAGATGGTGAAACACTTACTGAAAAAATTTAAGTATCCACCGGTGGAATATGATAAAATTTGTATACTTCAATACATTAAAGAAAGTTTGGAAGACCATTCAAAGAAATGCTCCAAACAAAAGCGGAATACAGTTATTTTGGCCTAGCAACGCTGCTTATATAGAGTGAAGCACTACTTATAAATAGTGGCGTCAGGAATTGAGATTTTGTGATACCAAAAAAGACACCCTCGCTTTTGATAGGAATCTCATGCAGGGATGTCCATATCTCAACGCGAAGGTGTCTTAATAACGAGGGTCAGATGCCACGGAACGTAAAGGTGAACTCCACAGGCTTGGTCACATCAGGAATATACTCCGGGTGGACATTGGCACCCCAGCTGTCATCACCGCCGACGCCCATCTGCTCGCCGATGGCACGAATCACCGTGTAATGGACCGGGGGCAGCTCGTAGGGATGCTTGGCACTCTCCATTTCATGGGGAGTGTAGGGCAGCGCAGAGAAGAACATGGGCTTTGCGGCATCTGCGGTAAACAGCAGCCCGCGACCCTTGCGGTCCACTACCTTTGCCCAGCGCACAGCGGTCTTTGCACCGCACTCCTGCGGCACAAGGTACTGTGCCATGTTGTCTGCGACCTTGTTCTGGTAAATGCCCAGCTTTGCACCATGCTGACGATCCCAGTAGGTCTCCGCAGGGCCGTTTCCGTACCACTCCACCGTGTCGTAGTCAGCGTCGATCTTGAACAGTACGCCGAACTCCGGCATTGCTGCAAGTCCTTCCACCGGGTCATAGTGCAGGGTGGTCTGGATGCGGCCATCACCGAACACACGGTACTGCAGGCTGCACTCTGCTGCGGGGCTGGTCTGGAGGTTATAGAGATAGGTCACGACCACGCTGTCGGCTTCCACCTCGCAGGTGGGGTTCTGGAGGATGGTGCCGCCATGAACAGACGGAATCTCCTTGCCGATGCCCTTGGCGGTAGCGTACAGGCTTGCCAGCTTCCACTGACCGCGAACGCCGCCCATGTTGTTGCCGCAGTCGTTGTCGGTGGGAGCGCGCCAGAAGTTGGGACGGGGAATCTCCTGAATCATCTCCTTGCCGGCATAGCGGTAGGAAGTCAGACCGCCGTTCAGATCGGAGAACAAAACATCGAAATTCTCACCACGGACACCGATGTTGTGTGTACCGTGCGTAACGGTAAACGGCGTGACCTTCTTGCTGGGAATGGAACGAACCACAGCGATCACACCCTGTCCAAAGGCGACTTCATGACCTTTCTTTGCCCAGCTGGTGTCCTCCTTCAAACGGAAGCTGATGGTCACTGCATATTCACCGGGGAGCGCAGGAACCATAAACGGCAGCGGGAAGCTGGAACGCTCTTCGGGAGCAACATCAATATTGGTCAGTTCCTGCTGCTGATACAGCTTTCCATCACGATGCAGCAGTGCAACGCAGTCGAAAGCATCCGTAGAGGTGAACAGGTTCTTGTTCCAGACTTCAAAGCCAGAGTTGTCGATGGAAACGGCGATGTTCTGATAGCAGAACTTGACCTCCTGCATCTTGGGAGAAGGAGCACGATCACCACCGTAGGCAATGCCGTTTCCGCTGAAATTATAGTCGGTAGGACGCTCACCGAAGTCGCCGCCGTAGGCTTGGAACCACTTGCCGTAGCGGTCTTTTTTCCAGATGGACTGGTCGATGTAATCCCAGATAAAGCCGCCCTGATAGCCGCAGTCCTTCTGGTCGGCAAGTTCCGTGTACTTGTGCAAAGCACCGTTGGAGTTGCCCATAGCATGAGAATATTCGCACTCGATATAAGGCCGCTTATCGCCCTGTGCCAGATACTCTTTAATGTCCTTCACAGTGCTGTACATATGGCTCTCGATATCGGTGGTTTCGAGGAAGCGGGGATCATTGACCACACCTTCGTAATGCACCAGACGGGTGTCATCAAAGCGGCGGACCATCTCTGCCATCTGGAGCAGGGTCTCACCGCCAAACGATTCGTTGCCCAGAGACCAGATCAGAACAGCAGGATGGTTTTTGTCACGCTGGTAAGTGGAATTCATGCGGTCAAACAAGACAGCTTTCCACTCCGGCTTATCATTGGGCAAAACGCCCTCGATGCCGCGAATGCCCGCCTGATGGATGTCCCATGTGCCATGGGATTCCAGATTGTTCTCTGCGATCAGATACAGACCATACTCGTCGCACAGGTCGTACAGTGCATCCTGATTCTGGTAATGGCTGGTACGGATGGCATTGATGTTGTTCTGCTTCATGGTGATGATATCCCGAAGCAGTTCCTCATGGGTGTGTACGCCCACAGCACGACCCGTAATGGAGCTGAACTCATGACGGTTGGCACCCTTGAACACGATGCGCTTGCCGTTGAGCAGCATCCGATTGTTCTTCAACTCGAACTTGCGGAAACCGACTTTCTGCCCGGTCACCTCTACCAGATGGCCTGCATCGTCCAGCAGCTCGATTTCCAGTTCATACAGAGCCGGGTCCTCTGCACTCCACAGGTGGGGGTTCTCCACCGCATGGCTGAACAACGCAGAACCGCCGTTCAGTGTGATTTTTTCGGAGAACACTTCCAGTTCACTGCGGCGCAGGGTCAGACGGGCTGCGCCCTTACCCTCCACCTGCAATGCAACTTCCAGCGTGGAATGAGTAAAATCATCCCCGGCAAACAGCGTTTTGACGGATACATCTTCCAGATGCACGGTGGGGATGGCGTACAGCCACACGCTGCGGAAGATGCCGGAGAAGCGGAAGAAGTCCTGATCTTCGCACCAGCTGGAGGAAGTCCACTTGAACACCTGCACAGCAAGTTTGTTCACGCCCGGCTGGAGATAGGGAGTCAGATCGAATGCGTGTGCGGAGAAGCTGTCCTCGGTGTAACCCACATAAGACCCGTTCAGCCAAAGAGCCATGCCGCTTTCCACACCCTCGAACTCGATGTGGACGGGCTTGCCCTGCATGGATTCCGGCAGCTCGAAGTATTTTACATAGCTTGCCACCGGATTGAACCGCTGCGGGATCTCACCCGGCTGTACTTCTTCACGGCCATCCCACGGATACTGAACATTCGCGTACTGGGGAATGTCGTAGCCCTCCATCTGGATGTGTGCCGGAACATGAATGTCATCCCAGCCGCTGCAATCGTAATCTGTCTTTTCAAAGCCGGGGATGGCACTGGTGTAGTTCTTTGCGTAGGCGAATTTCCAGATACCGTCCAGCTTCAGCGCAAGCGAAGATTCTCCTGCCAGATATTCTTCGCGGGAAGCGTAAGTACGGAAACTTGCATGAGCATTCAGCACGTTTTCCTTGAAAAAGGTGGGGTCTTTTACTTTTGCAAAATCAAATGCAGCCATAGTATTTCCTCATTTACCTTTTATAATTTTATAATATTTCTCCAGCCTCCCCGGAGGAATCGCTGGATTCCTCCGGGGAACAGCAGATGAAGGAGAAATGATAATGGCTTGTTATCAGACTGCTGCACGCAGTTTTTCATTTGCTTCTTCGACCTTCATACGAGAGAGAATGAAGGTGATGATGGCATCCAGAGCAAACGGAATCACCAGATACATGATCTTCAGCATATTGATGCAGGAATCCGGCTGAACGGTCAGAGCGCTGTCAAAATGGCTTGCTGCCAGCAGCCAGCCGGTGATGGCAGTACCCAGACCGCCGCCCAGCTTCACACCGAGAGAAGTGCAGGAGTACATCGTGCCATCCACGCGCTTATGCTTCGTCAGCCAAGTATATTCAGAGCAAGCAGCAATCGCAGCGTTCATATCGCCCTGCCAAGGACCCTGACCAAGAGCTGCGATTGCAGTAAAGAGCAGCATCAAGGTCACATTGCCGCTGCCCATGTAACCAGCTACAGCAACCAGTGCACGAGAAATCGTTGCCAGAGTATAGCTCATTACATTCAGCTTATACATTCCATTCCACTTTGCAACCAAGGTCGGGGTGAACACCAGTGCGATGATCAGAGGAATGTTGATTGCCCAAGAGAATACACCGAACAGATTCTGGTTGCCAAGGATGTAGGTTGCATAGTAGGTGCCCATGCTGATCATGGCACCGTAGATCTGCTGCAAAATGTAGGTGACGCAAATCATCATATAATATTTGTTACCAGCAAGCAGCTTTGCAGCCTGAACCAGATTGTACTTTTCGTCCTGCTCGATTTCCTTTTTGTCGGTGGTATCCACCAATTCGCCTTCCGGCAGTTCCTTCACGGAGAAAACGGAGAGGGTGTTGACAAGCAGACCGATGATGGCGTAGATGATTGCAACAGTGCGCCAACCGGCAGCACCACCGCCCAATGCCGTAACAGCACCCAGCGTGATGGACTGGATGAGCAGGCTGGTGGCAAAGGCGAACATGAAACGCCAAGAACCCATCTCGACCTGTTCGGCACTGTTCTTCGTGACGAGAGCAGTCAGTGCAGAGTAAGCAATGTTGTTGGCAGTGTAGAATACAGCGTTCAGCAGAGTATATGCGATCAGGAACCATGCGTACTGTGCAAACTGTCCCAGATTGGTCGGGATGGCGAAAATTGCCACCAGCGTAATGGCACAGCCAATGTAGCCGTACAGCATCCAAGGACGGGCTTTGCCCATCTTAGAATGCGTTTTGTCAATCAAAGAACCAAAGAAAATGTCCGTCACACCGTCCAGCAGTTTGGAAACTGCAATCAGAGTGCCGACAATACCGGGGTTCAGGCCAACGGTGTTGGTCAGATAGATCATGACGAAGGAGGACAGGAATGCATACACCACGTTGCCTGCAATATCGCCTGAACCATAGCCGACTTTATTATACCACTTTAGATAACGTTTCTCAGTCATTGTGCTTTCTCCCATCTTGCTTGTTTTGTGTGGGCGCGACCAATCTGCTGCGCACTTCAGACTGGAATTCTCATTACGCAAGTTGCCCAAATCTCTTGCGTTTCGTCTGAAAATATTATAGAATCTAATGGAACGAAAAGATATAGACAAGATGGAACAAAATATGCACAAAATCAAAGAGTTTGTAATTTTTTGATAGAACATTTCTCAAATCACTGTAAAATCTCTGAAGATGAGGAGGACGCAGGGATGTATTTCAACTCAGGATATTTGAACAACTCCCGTTTGGATTTCAAAGACTACTCAAAGCCGCTGGTCGTAGGCAGCTGCGGCACTTATCGCTTGAAAAAACGCCCTAAGCTACCTACTTTTTGGGCAAAGGGTCGCAGAGACTATCAAATCCTCTATGTGGCATCTGGTAAAGCACACTTCTGGTTCGATGGTGTTGAGGAAGTGGTGACTTCTGGACACATGGTGCTTTATCAGCCGAAAGAAATCCAGAAGTATGTCTACTATGTAGAAGATCATCCAGAGGTGTTCTGGATTCACTTTACAGGATATGATGTCAAAAACATCCTGAACTATCACGGAATACCATTGGACAAGCACGTTTTTTACAGCGGCACACTGCCGGATTACAAAATGCTGTTCCGAAAGATCATCCGGGAACTGCAACAATGTGAATATGGCTATGAAGACTATATTGCTTCTCTCTTCAACATCATTCTGCTTTTAGTAAGCAGGCAACAGCAGGAAAGCGAGAAAACAACTACAAGCATCCCCGAAGAAATCGAAGCCGCCGTTGCCTACTTTAACGAGAATTATAATACAAAGGTCAGTGTGGACGATTACGCAGAATCGCTGCATATCAGTACGAACTGGTTTATCCGTAATTTTAAGCTGTACATGAAAATAAGCCCTGCACAATACATCCTGTCCCTTCGGATGGTAAATGCACAAAGCTTATTGGAGAACACCGAATACAATATTGGAGAAATTGCAGAGATCGTAGGGTATGATAACCCACTCTATTTTAGCCGGGTATTCAAGAAAGAGTATGGTGTCAGTCCGGCACAGTACCGAAAGAATCTGGAAGAATCTACTGAAAAATGAGAAAAATTCCTTTGGCTTTGACCATAATGCGGCGATTTTATATTGCGATAAAAAGCGGGCAGCCGTTTTGTAGCTGCCCGCCGGTGGATATAGAATGCATTATTTGTCCTGAAACCAGGAAGCCGAGTTACAGAATATACTCCATCTGCCGTTCCTTGGTTTTCATGCCCATTTTTTCATAAAAGTGCTCTGCCGAAGTGTTCCCCGCCCAGACGTTCAGGGTCACCTCGTAGCAACCCAGCGCTTTTGCCTGCTGCTTTACATATTCAAACAGGCTTTCCCCGATGTGCTGTCCGCGCGCCTGCTTATCAACGCAAAGGTCATCAATGAACAGTGACTTGAAGGGCACCATATTGGTGGAAAAAGGCTGCTTCTTCAGCTGACAGAAGGCATAGCCCATGCACACATCCTCCTCGTTCACGGCAACGTAGATGGGCTTGTCCTCCTGCTTCAAAAGCTCTGCTAACTCGCAGACAGTGTATTTTGTGGTGCCGGGAATAAAAATATCCGGGCGTATCTCTGCATGAATTTGCAGCACCTGCCCCAGCAGCGCAAGCAGTCTGGGAATGTCTTTTTCTTCGGCTTTACGAATGTTCATTTGTACTTTGCTCCTTTCCATTTTTGCCTCTACGTTTCCAGTATACCACACCGGGCGGCACTGGAAAAGAGAAAATGCAACCACAGATAGCAAACAAAAACGCGAGCGACCGTTCTGGCCACTCGCGGTTTTATATGTTGGACAGGCTGCTTACACGAGATATGGGTCCAGCAGAGCGTCCACTTCTTTTTTGCGCTTAGGGGAGGGCTTTTTCACGGCGCGGCCACGGCAGACCACCAACTCCAGATGCTGCAAAGCCCGCAGGTCCTCCAGCGGGTTTTTACGGGTCACGATAAAATCTGCGCTCTTGCCGGGTGCGATAGAGCCGGTCACATCGCCGATGCCCGCCAGCTGCGCGTTGCGCAGGGTGGCCGTGTAGAGGGCAAAACGGTTGCTCACACAGCAGTATTTGTGGAAGTAGCACAACTCCCGCCAGAAATCGTACTGGGTAATGTAGGGGCAGCCTACATCGTTGCCCAAGCCCACCGGGATGCCGTTTGCCAGTGCGGTCTTGGCGCTCTCGACTACGCCGTCAAAGACGATCTTGCCGTTGTACTGGTCTTTTTCTGATGCGCCCGAAACGGCAGTGTCAAACAGCGCATAGGGCAGCGCCGGGGAGATGGTCGTGCACAGAAATGCGCCCCGCTCCTTGTACAGACGCACCGTCTCCTCGTCCATTTTTGCGCCGTGCTCAATGGAGTCCACGCCGTTTTCCAGCGCAGCCTTCACGCCCGCAGGGGATTCGGTATGGGCGGCTACGGTATAGCCCAGCGCGGGGGCTGCATCGCAGACGGCTTTGATCATCTCCGGCGGCATCTTCATCTCGCCGGGGGTGCCCTTTTCGGTGGCGTCCAGCACGCCGCCGGTGATCATCAGCTTGACAAGGTCTACCTTCTGTGCGCTGGCCTTTTCCAGCTGCGCCAGCGCCTCGGCGTTGTTGTGTGCCGCTACTGCTACCGAGCCTGCCATGTGCCCGCCCGGCACCGAGATGCCCTCGTTGGCGGCCAGAATGCGGGGTGCCAGCACCTTTCCGGCGGCGCTGTCGTCCCGGCAGCGGGTGTCAAAGTCCGCAATGCCGCCCACGGTGCGCACGGTGGTCACGCCGCCCAGCAGTTCCAGCTTGGCATAGTTGCATACCAGCCGGTATGCGATGGCGCGGGTCAGTCCATTGCTCAGGATCTTGCGCACCAGCGCTGCGTTGTCCCGGGGCTTTGCGCTGGGTTTGCCGTTGCCCGCCAGATGGACGTGCAGGTTGATGAGCCCCGGGCACAGATACCCACCGTGCAGGTCGATGACCTTGTAGCCGTCAAGGCTTACACTCGCATCTGCAATGGCGGTGATCTTATCGTTTTCGGTCAGCAGCACCTTGCCCTGTACCGGTTCCATCTGCTCGGTACCGTCCAGAAGAATACCGTTTGTGTATGCGCGCTTCATGTGTTCCGTCCTCTTTCTGTTGTATTTTTAGAGTGCAGACTGCCTTATCCGTCTAATTTCTCCTGCGCCCGGTATTGCAGCGCCTCCAGCAGAGAATCCTCGTCCAGCAGGGTCTTACCCGCAAGGTCGGCCACAGTGCGGGCTACCCGCAAAATGCGGTCATGCGCCCGGGCAGAAAGTCCCAGTGCATCGTAGGAACTGCGCAGCAGCTGCTCGGCACCGGGGGTCATGCGGCAGATGCGCCGCACCTGTCCGGCGTTCAGCTGGGCGTTGCAGTGCACTCCCTTAAAGCCCGGCGCAGCGTAGCGCTTGGCCTGAATGGCGCGGGCAGCCAGCACCTGCTTGCGCAGCTCTGCGCTGCTCTCGGAGGGGGCGGCGGTGTGCAGCTCGTCAAAGGCGATGGGGTCCATCTCCACGCACAGGTCGATGCGGTCCAAAAGCGGGCCGGACACCCGGCTGCGGTACTGCCGCACCGCACTGGGCGAGCAGGTGCAGGCGCGGGTGGGGTGGCCGTAGTAGCCGCATTTGCAGGGGTTCATGGCGGCTACCAGCTGGAAGTGGCTGGGGTAGGTGGCGCTTCCGGCGGCGCGGCTCACGGTGATCTGGCCGTCCTCCAGCGGCTGGCGCAGCACCTCTAAGCTCTCGCGGGAAAACTCCGGCAGCTCGTCCAAAAACAGCACGCCGCAGTTGGCAAGACTGCACTCGCCCGGACGAAACTGCGCTCCGCCGCCGGCAAGGGCGGCAGCGCTGGCCGAGTGGTGCGGGCTGCGGAAGGGGCGGGCAGAGATCAGCCCGCGTCCCTGCGGCAGCTGCCCGGCAATGGAGTAGATCTTGGTCGTCTCCACCGCTTCCTCCCGGGTCAGAGGTGGCAGGATGCCCGGCAGGCGCTTTGCCAGCATGGATTTGCCGGTGCCGGGTGCGCCGGTCAAAAGCACGTTGTGCCCGCCTGCGGCCGCTATGACCATGGCGCGCCGCGCCAGCGATTGCCCCATCACGTCCGCAAAATCCGGCACCTGCTGCCATGCGTCCTCCGGGTCAAAGGGGATGGCAGCGGCAGGGGAGAGGGGGCGGATGCCCTTCAGTGCCTCCACCACCTCCCGGGCGGTGTGGGCGGGATAGACGGTCATGGTGTCGGCACAGGCCTCAGCTGCCTCGGCGGCGTTCTCTGTCGGGACGTACAGCGCCCGGATGCCGTGCTCGGCAGCGGCAAGCGCCATGGGCAGCACGCCGGACACCGGGCGCAGACTGCCGTCCAGTGCAAGCTCGCCCAGAAAGGCAGCATCGGCAGGTACTTCTTCTAACTGTCCGCTGGCGGTCAACAGCGCCAGAAGCAGCGGCAGGTCGTATACCGGGCCGGTTTTGCGCACATCGGCGGGGGCAAGGTTGATGGTGATGCGCCGGTCCGGAAAGCGGAAGCCAAGGTTTTTGATGGCGGCGCGCACCCGGTCGGCGCTTTCCCGCACGGCAGAGTCCGGCAGGCCGACGATGGAAAATGCGGGCAGCCCGCCGGAAACATCGGCTTCCACCGCAACGGCAAAGCCGCGCAGCCCGTTCAGGCCAAAGCTGTTGGTCACAGAATACATGGTGTCCCTCCCTGCATGGCGCATGGTTTGTCAAAAATGCCAAAAGTGGAAAATAATGGATATATTTGCCATACTTCGACAGTTTTTTCTGTTTAAAATCATTATAGTAAAGCACAGGAAAGTTGTCAATGCAGCAGAAAGGAGAACGAGAGAACATGACAAATGGGGAATGTTGCCGCTATATCCGTACCTATTCAGAACTGGAGGGCTTGCAACACGCCTGTACGCTGGTGTACTGCGCCGCATCCACCCCGCAGGGGGTGCTGGCACAGCTGCGCCGGGAGCAGGGCGGCAAGGTGCGCAGCAGCACGGTGCTTGCCCCGGCGGACAGCTTTGGCCGGGTGATGCGGCTGCTGCGCTACCTGTGTGAAAACGGCGTGGGGCCGGAGCAGTGGCTGGAGGTGCTGGAGGATGTACACCAGCCCTACCAGCTGCTGGATACTTCGAAAAACGCAATAAATATAGCAGAAGAACCGGTTTTTTGTGGCATTTGTCGGTTTTAAGGGCACAAACTTCGGCCATTTTACGCAATTGACATAAGCGGAGCAAGAGTTTATAGTATAAGTAGGTTTATACAAACCATTTCGATCCGGGGAAAAAGATTTTAAACAAAGGTAAGGTGTACAAGATGTATCTGGATGAATATAAGCGCTGGCTGGCAGCGGATCTGGAAGATGCAGACCTGAAGCCGGAGCTGGCAAAGGTCGAAGGCAATGACGATGAGATCAAGGATCGCTTTGCTGTGGCGCTGAAGTTTGGAACCGCAGGTCTGCGCGGCGTGCTGGGTGCCGGTACCAACCGCATGAACATCTACGTTGTCCGTCAGGCAACGCAGGGTCTGGCAAACTGGGTGCTGACCCAGGGCGGTACCCAGACCGTGGCGATCAGCTACGACAGCCGCCTGAAGAGCGATGTCTTTGCCAAGACCGCCGCAGGCGTTCTGGCAGCCAACGGCATCAAAGTGCGCATCTATGATGCCCTGATGCCTGTGCCTGCCCTGAGTTTTGCTACCCGTTACTATAACTGCAACGCCGGTATCATGGTCACCGCCTCCCACAACCCGGCCAAGTACAACGGCTACAAGGCCTACGGCCCGGACGGCTGCCAGATGACCGATGACGCCGCCGCCATCGTCTACGACGAGATCCAGAAGACCGATGTGCTCACCGGCGCAAAGTACATCTCCTTCGCCGAGGGCGTGGAGAACGGCATGATCCGCTTTGTGGGCGATGACTGCAAAAAGGCTCTGTACGATGCCATTGAAGCACGTCAGGTGCGCCCGGGTCTGTGCAAGACTGCCGGTCTGAAGCTGGTGTACAGCCCGCTGAACGGCTCCGGCCTTGTGCCCGTGACCCATGTGCTCAACGATATGGGCATCACCGATATCACCATCGTGCCCGAGCAGGAGTACCCCAACGGCTACTTTACCACCTGCTCCTACCCCAACCCTGAGATCTTTGAGGCCCTGAAGCTGGGCTTGGAGCTGGCCACCAAGACCGGTGCTGACCTGATGCTGGCCACCGACCCTGATGCAGACCGCGTGGGCATTGCCATGAAGTGCCCGGACGGCAGCTATGAGCTGGTGTCCGGCAACGAGATGGGCGTTCTGCTGCTGGATTACATCTGCGCAGGCCGTATCGAGAAGGGCACCATGCCCAAGAACCCCGTGGCAGTCAAGTCCATCGTGTCCACCCCGCTGGCAGACGCTGTGGCAAAGCACTACGGCGTGGAGATGCGCAATGTGCTGACCGGCTTCAAGTGGATCGGTGACCAGATTGCCAACCTCGAGGCTGCCGGTGAGGTCGACCGCTTCATCTTCGGCTTTGAGGAGAGCTACGGCTATCTGGCTGGCCCCTACGTCCGCGATAAGGACGCCGTCATCGGCTCCATGCTCATCTGCGAGATGGCTGCTTACTACCGCAGCATCGGTTCCTCCATCAAGCAGCGTCTGGAAGAGATCTACGCCCAGTACGGCCGCTACCTGAACAAGGTGGACAGCTTCGAGTTCCCCGGCCTGACCGGCATGGAGAAGATGGCCTCCATCATGCAGAAGCTGCGCGACCAGCCCCCGGTGGAGCTGGCCGGCCATAAGGTGATCAAGGTGACCGACTACAAGAAGCCGGAAGAGACCGGCTTGCCCGCTGCCAACGTGCTGATCTACACGCTGGAAAACGGCGCTACCGTGGTGGTGCGTCCCTCCGGCACTGAGCCGAAGATCAAGACCTACTTCACCACTCTGGGCAAGGACCTGGCCGAGGCTCAGGCTCAGAAGGATGCTCTGGCAGCTGCCATCGAGCCCATCCTCGCATAACGCAGAAATTTCATAGAAAATTTATGCCTCCGTACAGCGCCAAAAGTGCTGCACGGGGGCATTTTTGATGGGCGCGGGCAGTTGCAGTTTGTGGGTGGATACGCTATAATATTCAATGAATAATAATATGCTCTGTGCAGTGCGGCGCAGGGCAGGAATAAAATGGGGCAGGTGTAAGAAATTGGAACATCGTGTAACGGCAGTCCTGGTGGCGGCGGGTTCTTCCACCCGGATGGGATTTGATAAACT
>ERZ1106952.663-NODE-663-length-13863-cov-107.984140_pt1 | contig 13863 bp, 13 predicted proteins | sample MGYA00403677_ERZ1106952 | MGnify/ENA primary metagenome ERZ1106952 (study PRJEB35170, sample SAMEA104062415) | human gut metagenome | biome: human gut; feature: human-associated habitat; material: faeces | place: Denmark | collected 2012-05-14 ...
TTTGTTGGTGGAATGATAAGTTATGGAAGTTCTGTATTAGGAACAATTGTTAGTACTGCTATTTCCACTTGGCTCACAATGTGGTATGATGAATCGCAAGGTAAAGCGGTTTATGATGATTTGGATTATGTTACTTGTATTATTGCTTCAGAAATAATATCTTTGGCTACATCTGCTATATTTGGAAAGATAGTAAAGAAAATGAATCTGTTTGATACTGCTACCTTTTTTAGTAAACATATAAAAGAATTTTTTGATGTTGGAAATAAAGTTTTTTTTGAAATGCTTAGAGACTTATCCCCTTATTATTTAGCATATTCACTAGCTGGTGCTGGCTTTGATTTAATTGGCTCAGGTATTCCTGAATTTATAAGAGATTTTATTTCTTTAAAACGTAAAGGTCTTTCTTGGGGAAATTCTTTCAAGTATGCTTTTTAAGGAGTATTTATGAAAATTTTTAAACCAAAAGGTTTTTTGGCTATTACTTATTTAATTTATGCTATATTTGCATTATTATCAGGCATTGTATTGATAATAATTTATATAATTAATTATAACAAAATTTATTATCTTGATATCTGTGTATTTGTCCTTGGCGAAATACTTATATTATTTGCTATATATAAATTTGTTTCATTTATTAGCACAAAAATAATATTTAAAGAAGATGTAGCTATTGTAAAAGGACAACCAATTATATATAGAAAAAGAATACAGCATTCTTGTACGATCGATTTAAAAAATATTAATAAAATCACAGATTCTTGTGATACATTAAATTCTTTGAATAAAAAATATTCTCCACCTATTTTAATGATAGAATGGAGGGATTTTATTGTTATTCATATGAATAATGGAGAAATTTATAGAATATGGACTGATTGCTATTCTTCTAAACAAATTAATCAAATTATTAATTTATTAAAGAAATATGTTAATTAAAGACATTTATAATTTATTTTACTAACCCCCAAAATACTGCTATACTTTAAATGTAATTAACATTACTAATTTATGCCGATATTAAATCATTTAAAGAAGCAGTACTAATAAATAGTGAACTAAGACTGGCAGAAATAAATAAAAACAATTATTATTTTATGCCCGTCTTTTTTAATGCTTGTATTTTATTTTCTACCATCTTTAGTAGGAGGAAAATGATGAAACGTTCAGTAGAAATTAATACATTTATAGACTTATTCTCATATGATCCAATATCAACCATATTGAATTTAATGAAATATAAAAAAATTACCCAAATTCAAATATCAAATTATATCCAAATAAATGAAAGAAATACAAGAAATTACTTCTTAAGAAAAACAAAATTAAATAAACATTTTTTATTATGTATTTGTTGCGTATTACAATTACCTCAGCAATTATCATTAGAATTATTTAAATTTTCTGGTTTTGAATTAACTTTATTAGATAATGGACCAGATTACTTTCAATTCATCAAAGAAATAGAAAATTATACAATTGAACAAAATATTGAAAGAATAATTCAAAAAAATTTATAAAAACCTGTCTTTATCTCGACATGTAAAAGATGGGTAAAAATAATAAAAACAATATCTTTTCCTCTTAAAGCCTACTAAAATAGGCTTTTTTTCATGTCTATCTAGCGACCTAGTAAATAAAAAATAAATAAATATAATGCTAACTGTAAAGAGCAAGGAAAGGAGAAAACAATATGTTAGATAATTCAAAGAAACTATCAATAGCTATTACTGATACATATGCCTTACTAACTTATCACATTAATGAAGAATCAAAAATAAATATAATTTTAAGTGATAAAGATATTGTAAGAATTAATACTAATATTTCTTTGAATGATAAAAGATTATATGAATTAATTTATCAATTTATTAAAAACTTAAAATAAATAACATTGCTCTTTACCTTAATGTTACTTCACATTAAGTAAAATGTTTATTCTTCTAAGAATTCTTTATCTGGCTAGATAGAAACAATAAACAAAAAGAAGATTTTCGTTACTAAAGGAGGAAAACATGAAAATTATTAAAGTAACAACCCGTATTTCAATTGTCGAAAGAAAAGGATATGATCCTAGATTTAACATGATTGTTGAATTACCAGATCAAAACACTCAAACCACAAGAATTGGAAAAAACTATTCTACGATGGAATTAATGCCATCAAAACCACTTACTCTTGCTGATGTTCAATACTTATTATTAGCAAAAGGGCAAAGTGATTTAATCAATACTTCAAAAAGCTTTAGATTCAAAGATTTAAAAGCCGAAGCCGGGATAGGTCATTACAAGGAATCAGGAGATGCTTACTATTTTATAAGAGTGTATCTTCTTGATGATTTAGTTAAAACATGTTATTTATCACCATCGCAAATTAAATCATTAAAATATGTTAATTTAGGTTTCACCTTTGAAGAAGATGAAAATGAAGTAATATCAAAAAATGATGAAATCAATTAATGGTGAATAAGATGCTAAAGCATAAAATATTACTCTTTATCATTTCAATCATTTCATTTCTAGGGCTTACATTAAAGGTGAGCCCTTTAATACAAATAATTACTCCTCAAGAAGAAACATTACCAGAAATAAAAAGACAATCAAACACTACTGAACATGATTTATATAATGAAATAATTGATGAAGTTACTAATTATGTAAATAATGGAACTTTACAAAAATTCCATTTAAATTATGTAGAAGAACCTTATTATCAAATCCCTTATGTAAAATTTAAAGATACAAATTTATCTTATTGGGCATCTTTATCTGAAGAAGAAATAAAAACAATCTTTAACCGCTACTACGAAGATTCCAAAAGTTTTATTACTATCATGCAAAACTTAAATGCTCCTATTTATCAATTAGAAAAAAATCAAGCAATTGGCTTTTACTTTGATGGTATCTTTTTAAATTTCTTATGGACTAGTGAATATTTACCAATTGAAACATATAACTTACAATCAGTATCAATAAATGGACATTATTATACTCAACAAGTATTAACTGAAGGATGCTCACATATGCAAGGGGATGGAATATTTGAATTAACTTCATCTTATGCTTATCCCAAAAATAACATTCAATTAAACATGACACCAATTGGAGGCTTTCATCATTGCTCAATTGATGATTCAATTATTCAATATGGATTAATCGCCCAAACCTTTGAAGTTACTGGTTTTGAAGCCAATTACGATTCTATTCTTAATGGCTTAAATCCTGGTGAAGAAGATAAACAGTTAGGCGTAAAATATAAAACAATTTCTTTTGATAATAAAAATTTTGCCTTTTCTAAAATGCCAGAATATCAAAAAAATGCCATGATGCAATTATCTTCGCATGTCTATATTGAAATCACTGATGTTGAATGTCAATCACAATTTGTGCCTAATTTTGGAGGTTATGAACATGCTGTATTCTTTAATACAAATCTAAATTTAGATGATGTCTATCGTGTAGACGTTTCTTATTCCCTAGCAAGTGATAATAAACCTTGGTATAACTTTATTGCAAAAAATGATTCTATGGATGTAGTTAAATCATTAACACCTAATACCGCTAAAGGAGGACTATTTGGTTTATCAACTTATCAAGGATTATCAACAGGTAAATACCAATCATATATTAACCAAAATAAACAATATAAATATCGCTTATTTTTAAATTACGATGCTGATGGATGGAATTTCTTTAAAGGTGAACAAGATGAAAGTAAATACACTAATGTTCATAATTTTAAAATATTAAGAATGAACTTTCTTTATAAAGGTCAAGAAATAGATTGTGAAATCAAAATGGATGAAATAGAAGGTAAAACCTTGTCTATCTTTGATCAAGAAACCATTCTTGATACTGATTCCAAGATTTGGGAATACAAAGAAATTACAAACAATATCACTGAAATAAGTGAAAAATCAAAAACGACACTTTATATCATAATGGGTTCAATCGGAACAATTTTATTAATTTATGTTCTTTATAAATCCATTAAATTAATTAAAAAATTCATAACAAAAGGAGATTAACATGAATAAATTATTATTACCTTTGATGTTATTAACTTTAACATCAAATTACTCTAATATGTCTCTAGTTAGCCAAACTAGTAGTTCACCAGTTCGAACCATAACTTCTATTGGTGAAAACGATTTAAATGGCTTAAAACCCATTACACTAGAAGAATTAGGATTACAAAATATTAAATACACTAGACCAAATTATAATGATTATCAAAATAAAGAAGTCTTTGAATATATGGGCTATAAATACACTAATGAAGATGGTACTTTTACTAAAGATGATTATGCTAGTGATGCTGAAAATATTGAAACAGTCTTTGTTGGAACATTTTCCAATGCCCCAACTATGAATGGAGATAATATAGTTACTTCATTTACTAATTGTAAAACCTTAATTGATGTAACAAATTTACCTACTGGACTATCCACTCTAACTAAATTAGAAACAGTCATCTTTGGTGATATCATAAATTTTACCGATTTATTTCCTTCCTCAGTTAAATATTTCTTTTTTAGTCAAGATCCTCGTCAAATAAGTGGAATTCTTGATATTCCAAAAAATGCTAAAGTTATTGCTCCTTCTTCAATTGCTATTAACGTAAAAAAGAAAATGGATGTGCAATACACTAATAAAGGTTGGAAAGAAGGACGAGAACTCTATGTTATACCTGATGAAGAATTACCATTTCAAGGTAATTCATTTAGACCATGTTACGAAATGGGTGGAGCCTATTTTACTTCATCTAAATTAAATAGAAACGAATATGGGATATCATATATTGCTTCTAATGTCAAAAAAGCTATGATAGATTTAACTTTATTAGATGATAAATCATATTCCATCCAATATGGAGAAAGAGCCCCTTCTTTTGAAAAAACTGATTTAGAAGAATTATATTATAAATATTCTGCTTCTTGTTCTTATGATTTATTTACCCCTTTTAATATTGATAAATTATATTTAGGAAGTATTACTCCATCAATTGTCGCTGAAAACTTCACTAAATGTAAAGAAGTCTATTTTCCTGATAATGTTACTTCAGGTTATACTTCAATATCTATGAACAGTGGACCATCAATCAAAGATACCACCTTTTATTTCCCTGAAAGTTTAAAAGAAAGTTCAGTCTACTCTAATTTAATTACTCAATTAGATAATACTTCAGGTGCTAAATATGATTATTATGATTCAACAAGTTATCAACCAACTTTAGAAATTGAAATTGATGGAAAAAGAAATTCTACAATGGATATAAACGTTTCTTATCATGATTTAGTTGAACAAACTATTAATTCATCAATCGAAGAAATTACCTCTCAGCAAGAAATAAATAAAGTCATTGCTTTAATTAATTCTTTAGGTGAAATTACTCTTGAAACTAAAGATAAAATTAATGAAGCTAAAATAGCTTATGATAATTTAACATATCATCAACAAAAATTAATAACTAATAAAGAAACTCTTTCTGAAGCAATTACTTCTTATAACGCTCTTGTGGAAGAATATAATAAAACCATCACTAATGAAGAAGAAAAATTAGAAACAATTGAACAATTAAAAGATAAAACTAAAATTGATCAAATGGTTGAAACTATTAAATCAAATAAACTATATACCGCTTTAACGTTTACAATCGGTTCATTATTAGGAATTAGTTTTATTTACTTATTATATAAAATGATTTCTAAATTTATTAAATGGATAAAAAGATTATAAAAATTAGCTTTGAAGTACTGTTTATACTTTTATGTGTATTTCTAGTGCTTCAAAGCACTTCTTTATTTATTAATACCACTAATAGATTAAAATCTATCATTGACTATAAAAATATCAAAACATTTTTTGAAATATATGACCAAACTAAATTAAATCAATATCACCAAAATATCACTAATAAAGTATTAAATATCATTACTTATTTATTTGATGAAAATATTTCTTTAATCGATAAATTAAATAATTTACTTTTAAAAATAATAAATCTACTTTTAGATATAATAATTAACTTTACGAATATTGGTTTAAATATTATTTTATTAATTTCAATTATTTTACATGAAGAATTTACTAAAGAAGTAGAAAAAATTAAATACACTAAAGGAGCCATAATATATTTAAAAATAAATAATTTTCTTAAACTAATAATTAAACAAATAAAAATATCTATTCATAAATTATTAATTTATCTAAAACATCATAAAAAAATAATTACTTTACATTTATTATTCATTATTTTATCCAATGGTATTTTATATCGAATAATCGTAGAAACAATAATCTTTATTGAAGTATATCTTATTAGACTATTTAATTATGAATTATATATTTTATTTTTAAGATTATTTTCTTACTTATTTATCCATTTATATCCAATCATCATTAAATTACCTAAACCAATATTAATTATTATTTTCTTAATATTTATTTTTCTTTCCGCTTATTCAAGAGCTAATTATCGTTTAAAAATGAATCACGAAAGATTAAAAAAATTTGCTAAAGATGATATTACGCAAACTACTTTTATTAATGGACCACCTGGATGTGGAAAGACTTTATTAAATAGTGCTCTAACTCTAATTAGTGAAGAAAATTATCTTGATGAACTAGAAGAAAAAATGCTTGATTACGAAATTAATTATCCTCAAGAAAATTTTGCTTTAGTAAGAGAAAAGAAAACTAATAAACACTTAGAATATTTTAAATATTATTCGTTAGAAAGAAATAGAAAAACCTTTATTACCTCTAATTATTCCATCTATTCACCATATTTTATGGCTTACAGTAAAATATTTGATTTCGATAATATGAGAAAAAATAAACAAAATGATAAATATGCTTTAGAAGAATATATTGTTATTTCACTATCAGAATTAGATAAAGAATATAATTCTCATGACAATATGAAAGAAGTTGGTGAAGATGGAGTATCTACTTTCTTTTCTACTATTTCCCATGACTTAAAAAGACATGTTAAAATCTTTTGTGATTATCAATTAAAAGATCAAGTACCTCTAAGAATAAGAGGTAATGCCGAATATTTTTATACTATTGAAGCAAGAAAAAAGAAATATCCATTCTTATTATATTTATATTATTTACCATTTATCAAACTAGATGAATTATTAAAAAAATACTTACAAAAATATGAATCAATTAGAAAACCAATTAATAAAAAAACACAAAGAAAAACTATATCAAAAATCAAAAGAAATGATTATTCATTTATTTATGCTTTATTAAGACATTTAGCCTATATCAATAAAAAAATCTGTACATATTTTGATCATTTCTGGTATTTCAAAATCAAAGGAAATTTATCTACTCAAGATGGAATTAAAGGTGAAATAAAAACCTTAAATCTTAATATCTGTGATTTAGAAATCAATCAACAAAAATTATATGATTCAACTTTTTTATCATATGCTTATGAAACAAAGAAAAATTATTCTTTCAAAGATTTAGATACATTTACTTCCTTAACACCATCTATAGAAGAATTAAATAAATGCCATTCACGTTTTTATAATAAAATAAATGGAAATACACCAAAACAAGATGAAATTATAGATTTATAAATTCCATTAATCAATAACAAAAATTTAATTATTGCTTAATCTTAGCCCTGTAAAGGTGGCTATCTCTAATAGCCACCTTACAGGCTACCTAAGCATAATAATTTACTTTCGATTTAAATAAAGGAGGTTTGATAATAGATGATTCAATATCTAGAACATCAACAAGGAATAAAAATAGTAATTGACTATTTTGCTTGTACTTTTCCTCTTAAGGTAAAAGAAAATGAACTAGAATTAATAATAATCGAAGACTTAGTAAAATATATCGCTAATTATATGTTATTTGACTTAAATGAAATAAATAAAGAAGAATACTCAACAAATCGTTTTAAATACCAATATACTTTAGGTGAAACTATCTTTATACGGTTCGCAGGACCAGAATTATTAAGTGGATATAAATCTTGCCAAATAGAATTAAAAGGTCAAGGTTGTCGAGAATTTGAAATGCATTCAAATAAAACTTGGATCGACTTATTTAACTTTTTCTTAATTGGTTTACAAGGTTCACCCACTAGAATTGATATTGCTCTTGATGATTATGAAGGTAAAGACGTTAATATATCTAAAATAAAAGAAATACTTGATCAAGGAAACTATACTACTTCATTTCGAAATAAAAATTACACTTTACATGGTAATGAAATAAATGGTTGGTCATTACAATTTGGTTCACATAAATCGACCATGATGTTAGTTATTTACGATAAATTAAAAGAACAACTATCAAAAGGTAATGAAGTAAATCAAATATTTTGGACTAGATATGAAATGCGTTTTATGAAAGATAAAGCTTATGATGTCGTCTTTTCTTTATTAGAGCAAGGAATGAATAATTTTAATCAATACTCAAAAGGACTACTATACACAATGTTAGATTTAAAAAAAGATAATAATTATAATAAACATAATATCACTCAAGCGGACACAATTCCTTTTTGGAAAGAATTTTTAAATAATGTTTCTAAATCAGAAATAACTAAATATAAAGTTTTAATTAGAAACATTGATACTTATAAAAAATGGATATTACCAATCATGTCAAGCTACTTTATTATTATGCATTTGCATAATGGTCGAGACTTTCAATTAACATTTAATAATATCCTTTCTGATTTATTAGATTACATCGATAAAATAGATAAAAAGAAAATTAAAAAAATTAACCAATATCAAAAAGAAGTTGGACAAAGAAATATCTCTTTAAAAGATATTGTGGAAATAAAACAAAACATTAAAGATTATATTTCTTTTAATCAATTACCGTTTTAATGACTAATCAAGAATTATATCTTTTAACTTATCATAAATTTAAAAATCTTTTTATCACTAATCTACCTTCAATTATTTTTATCTCTTTAATTGATGATAAAGATAATTTAGCTAAAGTACTTAATATCGACTTTCAAGTAGAAGAATTTATCGCTTATTTAATAAATAAAAAAGAAAATATCAACCACATAAAAATACTAAAATCATTACAAGATTTTTTAATAAAAAGAGGTGAAACAATTGAATTTAGAATCTTTAAATGAAAAACAAATTGAAGCAATTAAATGTACAAAAAACGTTCTAGTTGTTGCCGGAGCCGGTACAGGCAAAACTAGAGTGTTAACTAATAAAATTGCTTCTTTAATAATTAATAAAGTAAAACAAGAAGAAATCTTTGCTTTTACTTTTACTAATAAAGCGGCAAGTGAAATGAAATCACGTGTAGGAAAAATTATCTTAAACTTAACAAAATGTAATATTTCTACTTTTCATTCATTCTTCTTTCAAGAATTAAATATGAACGCGAAAACAATAGGTTTTGATTATCCTATTGCTATTATTGATCAAGATGATGAAATGAAAATCATCAGAAAAATTATTAATGAAAATAACTTAGATATTAAAGATACAGATTGTTATAAATATATTTCTAATATTAAAAACCATATTGAAAATAAATATAAAAATCTTAATGAATCATTAAATGTAAGCTTAATCTTTAAAGAATTACAACAAGTCTTAAAACAAATAAATAGAATGGATTTTGATGATATTTTATATTATTATCATCAATTAATTAATCTAGATTTAGATTACTTCAATGATTTAATTAACAAAATGAAATATATCTTAATTGATGAAGCTCAAGATATGAACCAAATCCAATATGAAATTATCAAATACTTAGCGAAAAAATCAAAATTATTCTTTCTAGTCGGTGATCAAGATCAATGTATATATACTTTTAGAGGCTCTAATTTAGAAACTATTAATAATTTCATTACTGAATATAATCCTTCTATTATTTTACTAGAAGAAAATTATCGCTCTAACGAAAAAATATTAGAATGTGCTAATAAAGTAATAAAAAATAATCTTCAAAGAATTGATAAAAATCTTTATACATTAAATAAAACTAATGATTATCAAGTAATATATCGAGGCTTTCATACTGCTAATGAAGAAGCCAATTTCATTGCTAATTTAATAATTAAATTAAAAGAATTAAATTATAAAAATGAAGATATTGCTATTTTATATCGAAACAATATGATATCTAACATTATTGAAAAAGAATTAATTAATAAAAATATTCCTTTTACTATTTATGGATCATATCCATTTTTCATGCATAAAGAAATTAAATCATTAATTAATCATTATTTATTTGTTAATAATCCCCATGATGATTTAGCCTTATCTTTAATTTTAAATTATCCTAAAAAACAAATATCAGATAAACAATTAGAAAAAATAAATAAAGATAACACTAGTATTTATGAATACATAAAAAATAATGATGAATTTAAAGTAATATATAATCAATTAGAACAATTAATTAATAATTATCAAAATTTGACACCAAAAGAATTTATAAATTATTTATTAAATGAAACTCAAATTATTGAAAAAGAAAAATCATCAAAAGACAAAATAGCTAGAATATTAGAATTTAAATCTTATATAGAAAATATCGAAGATAATACATTAATTCAAGAAATGATTAATAATATTTATTTACAAAATACAAAAGAAAAAACTAACAAAACAGTTTCCTTAATGACTATCCATCAAGCAAAAGGATTAGAATTTAAAGTCGTCATTATTGCAGGCTGTAATCAAGGAATTATTCCATCTTATAAATCAGAATCAAAAAATAATGAAGAAGAAAGAAGATTATTCTATGTCGCTATTACTAGAGCTAAAGAACGATTATTTCTTACTTCTTCACAAAGAAGATTTATAAATGGAAAAAATACATATTATTCACCATCAAGTTTTTTACTTGAAATGGGAGGATTACAATAAAAAAAGTTTTACTAATTAAATAAAGAAAAAATCCAAGAAAACTTGGATTAAAATAATTCATTTTTTAATTTAATTAATTGAGAATTACTTTCAACAAATTCAATTTCATTTAAATTAGAAACTAATAAACTACGAATGCCATTAGGATAAGATATTTTATTCATTGATTTATATAACAAGAATTTATCTTTAGAAATAGAATATCTTTTTCCTAAAACATCAACATAAATTCCTTCATTAGTTAAACATAAAAAATAATCACAAGTAACCTGAAAAATATCACATAATTTTATCAATTTTTCATCATCAATAGATGATCTATTGTTACTAATATTGTTTATAACATCAATAGATAAATTTATTAAATTTTGGAAATCTTTTTGCTTATATCCAAACTCTTTACTTAATTCTTTAAAACGATTCATATTCAATTCACCATTTATATTTTATATAAAAAATGCTTAAAGTTCATATAAAAAGTATTAAATACTTAAAAATATAAAAATAAAGTTGAATAAACAAGCAAAATATGCTTAAATTAATATATAAAAAGTATTTTATGCTTAAGGAGATAACTATGGATGAATCAATAATTGAATTACCAGAAATGGAATTCCCTGTAAGAGTTAAAACATTAAAAGATCATACCAATATTTGTACTTGCAAAATTAAAGGTGAAAAGAAATATTGCTTAGTCGTTGATGAAATGGTTGATACAGTATTATTCTTTCATTTTGAAAAGAAAATGGATTTATTAAAAGCTGTATTAATAAACGCTGATACTTCAGAAGAATATTATGATAAACTCTTTATTATTTTTCCTTCTTTAAAAGCTTGGCTTCCATCTATCCCATATGGAGAAATAGGTGATAACATTCATATTCGCTTAATGGATAATCGAGAATTCATGATTAACAATATTACTTGGATTCATAATAATGATTTCACTTATTTATTAAAGATTAGTTTAGCTAATAATTATGAAGAAATAATTAAAGTTGAAGATATAAGATTTATCCATGTTTTATATTCTCAAGAAACATTAGCTACCTTTGATGAATTCTATGAAACTGAAGAAGATGGAGAAATTACTAAAGAAGGAACAAAAGCAATGGCTATGGTATTACTAATGGCAAACATGCACATAGAAAACTATAAAAAGAGACAACTTAAAAAACAAATAGAACAACAAAATAATTCTGATACACATCACGATAGATAAAAAAGAAAGTATTCGCAATAAGTAAAACTCTTAGGAGGAGCTTATACGAATAAAGAATTTAATAAAGAAGAAATCGATAAATTATTTGATGTAACCAATCCTTTAATTGCATTTATCGATTTAAACACAAAAATAATATTTAAATGTAAAGAACTTCCTCTTAATGAGGAATGTTATAAAATAGGTAAACTATTTATCAAGCAATTAATAAAAGAAATACAAGAATAGGAGGTAATCATAAATGGAAAATGTTGCAATATACGCTAGATACTCATCACATTCACAAACTGAAGCTTCTATTGAAGGACAATTAAAAGTTTGTCATGAATATGCTGAAAGAAATAATTTAAAAATAGTTCATGAATATATTGATAGAGCTTTATCAGGCACTAGTGATAAAAGACCAGAATTTCAACAAATGATAAAAGATTCTGATCATAAAATGTTTGATTATGTTTTAGTCTATCAATTAGATAGATTTGCTAGAGACCGTTATGATTCTGCTACCTATAAACATAAACTAAAGAAAAATGGAGTAAGAGTAATATCTGCTAAAGAAAATATTTCTAATGATGCTTCAGGTGTTTTAATGGAATCAGTATTAGAAGGAATGGCTGAATATTATTCAGTTGAATTAGCTCAAAAGATTAAAAGAGGTATGAATCTTAATGCTCAAAAATGTAAATTCAATGGTGGATTAATACCATATGGATATAAAAAAGGTGAAAATAATGATTATGTTATTGATAAAGAAGAAGCAAAAATTGTAAAAAGAATATTTGAAACTTTTGTAGAAAAACAAAATGCTACACTAATTGCAAATGAATTAAATGCATTAGGATTAAAAACAACTGCTGGATATCCATGGGATATTGATGCGGTAAGAAGATTACTTGCTAATGAAAAATATATTGGAAATTATAGATATAAAGAAATTTTTGTCAAAAATGGAATTCCAAGCATTATAGATAATGAAACATTTTCTTTAGCACAAGAAATATTAAAAAAAAGGAAGCAAAGACATCATTCTAAAGAAAATATTTTCGATGTAGATTACCCTTTAACTGGAAAAATATTTTGTGCAGAATGTGGATGCCATATTGTTGGTGATTCTGGGAAAAATGGCAAAGGTGTTATTTATAGATATTACACTTGTATGAACAGGAAAAAAGGTGTTAATTGCAAACTTCCATCGATAAGAAAAAATGAAATAGAAGATGCAATTGCTGAAATATTAAGACCTTTGTTATCAGATAATTTTATAGAAACAATAGTTGATAAAGCATTAAAAGAATTTAATGAAAATTATAAATCTGAACAATTAATAACCCAATTAGAAAAGGAGTTATCAACAATTAAAGATAATATCAACAAATTTACTGACTTATTAATTCAAACTAGAAATATAGATATTATTATGGATAAAATTGATGAATTAAAAACCAGAGAAGAAGAAATCAGTAAAAATCTATATGAAGAAAAATCTAAAGAAATAAAAGTTGATAGACAAACGTTAATAAATAAAGTCAAAAAAATAAGAGATTTCAAACAAACTGATTTAAAATCACTACAAAAATTTGCTGATATGTTTATCTACAGAATATATGTAAATAAAGATAAAAAAATAGCCGTCCTCTTTAAATTGAGCGACGGCTTAAACCGAACCAATTGTTCGGATAAATATCCTTTGGTGGAGCTGACGAGGATCGAACTCGCTACCTTCTGAGTGCAAATCAGATGC
>ERZ1106952.670-NODE-670-length-13647-cov-5.378679_pt1 | contig 13647 bp, 9 predicted proteins | sample MGYA00403677_ERZ1106952 | MGnify/ENA primary metagenome ERZ1106952 (study PRJEB35170, sample SAMEA104062415) | human gut metagenome | biome: human gut; feature: human-associated habitat; material: faeces | place: Denmark | collected 2012-05-14 ...
TATCCGCATCCCAAGAGCTATCGCAGCGATGATACTGGGCGGGGCGTTAGCGCTTGCAGGTTATCTTTTGCAGACTTTTTTTCATAATCCAATCGCGGGACCTTTTGTACTTGGCATATCATCGGGAGCCAAAATGGTCGTGGCACTTGTTATGGTATTTTTACTTGGAAATGCCATACGTGTGAGCTCACTGGCCATGATTGCAGCAGCGTTTTTGGGAGCAATGCTTTCAATGGGCTTTGTGCTTATCATTTCAAGAAAGGTAAGCAGCATGTCAATGCTTGTGGTGAGCGGTGTCATGATTGGCTACATATGCTCTGCGGTGACTGAGTTTGTGGTGACATTTGCAGATGATTCCGACATAGTAAACCTGCATAACTGGTCAAGGGGAAGCTTTTCGGGTATGACCTGGGACAGCGTCGGGGTGATGAGCATTGTGGTGGGAATCACATTTATCTTTGTTTTTCTCATGTCAAAGCCCCTTATGGCATATCAGCTCGGAGAGTCATATGCCGTAAATCTGGGTGTAAACATAAAGCGTATCCGGGTGCTTCTGGTATTGCTTTCAAGTCTGCTTTCCGCATGTATAGTGGCGTTTGCGGGACCGATATCGTTTGTCGGAATAGCCGTGCCACACATAGTAAAAAGCATGCTAAAGAGCACAAAGCCTATATATATGATACCGGCCTGCTTCCTTGGGGGAGCGGTGTTCTGCCTGTTTTGTGATTTGCTTGCGAGGATGATGTTTGCGCCTACGGAGCTTAGTATCAGCACGGTTACGGCAGTATTTGGTGCACCGGTAGTGCTGTTTATCATGATAAGACGCAGCAAGGAGAAAAATGTCTGATGGAATATTATTTTACTGCTCAAAAGCTGGCCGTTGGATATGATAACAGGCCGCTTATTGAAAATATTGATTTTTCCCTGAAAAGGGGAGAGATTCTCACATTAATCGGGCCAAACGGTGCCGGTAAATCGACTATTTTAAAAAGTATTGCAAGACAGCTTTCGCTTGTGAGCGGTACGATATATCTTGATAAAAGTGATGTAGTGACGATGAATGGCAATGAATTTGCAAAGAAAATGGCTGTTGTGCTCACCGATAAGCTAAAGACGGAGCTTATGACCTGCTATGATGTGGTTTCGACCGGCAGATATCCATACACAGGCCGGTTCGGAGTACTTTCGGATGAGGACAAAAAGGCTGTGGATGGAGCTGGTCAATGTATCACAGATAAAAGATAAGGATTTTACAAAGATAAGCGATGGACAAAGACAGCGGGTTATGCTGTCACGGGCTATATGTCAACAGCCGGAGATTATAGTGTTAGACGAGCCTACCTCGTATCTTGATATAAAGTACAAGCTTGAGTTTTTATCAATACTCCAAAGGCTTAAAAGACAGAAGAATCTTACGGTTATCATGTCGCTCCATGAGCTTGATATGGCAAAGCGTGTGTCAGACCATATTTTGTGTATAGATGGCAGATATGTGGACAGATACGGAACTCCCGAGGAGGTATTTACTGACCAATATGTTTCAGGGCTTTTTGGAATTACGGCAGGAAGCTTTGACGAAACAGGAGAGGATTTAGAGCTGGAAAAACCGGATGGAAGGGCGAGGATATTTGTCATAGCAGGAGGGGGCCTGGGCAGAAAAAGCTTCAGGAGCTTACAGCGAAAGGGTATCCCGTTTGCGACAGGAATCATCTATGAAAATGATCTGGATTATCCTGCGGCAAAGGCGCTTTCTGCTGAGATTGTCAGTGCAAGAAGCTTTGAACCTGTAGACGATGCCCTTATTGAAAAGGCAAAGGAGCTTATTGATGCATGCGAGGGCGTTATATGTGACAGAACAGAGTTTGGCACGTATGAGCAGTTTAACAGCAGGCTTTATGAGTATGCAGTCTCTACAGGAAAAATTATAAAAATTCCTTTTCTTGAGGAACAATTGGCACAGCTCTAAGGAAGTTACTGTTCACATTACAGTTTAGTATTCAATGATTAAGCAACAGACTACCACATAAATTCAGACAGCAGGTATAGATATGGCAAAGGTAATTATGGTACAGGGGACAATGTCCAATTCAGGCAAGAGCTTTCTTGTCGCGGGCTTGTGCCGTATTTTCAGACAGGACGGATACAGGGTGGCACCGTTTAAATCACAGAACATGGCGCTCAACTCTTATATAACAGACGAAGGACTTGAGATGGGACGGGCCCAGGTGATGCAGGCTGAGGCAGCAGGCATTAAGCCTATGGTGTGCATGAATCCTATTCTTTTAAAGCCCACAAATAACACAGGCTCACAGGTGATTGTAAACGGAAGGGTGCTTAAGAACATGCCGGCGAGAGAGTATTTTGCATACAAGAAAACTCTCATACCGGATATAAAAAAGGCATTTAAAAAACTTGAGGAGTATGCTGATATCATAGTGATTGAGGGCGCCGGAAGCCCGGCGGAGATCAACCTGAAGGCAGACGATATCGTCAACATGGGCCTTGCCCGGCTGGTGGATGCCCCCGTTCTGCTGGCGGGGGACATCGACCGGGGCGGTGTGTTCGCCCAGCTGTACGGTACGGTGGCGCTGCTGGAGCCGGAGGAGCGCGCCCGCATCAAGGGGCTGCTCATCAATAAATTCCGCGGCGATGTGGAGATCCTGCGCCCCGGCCTTGCTATGCTGGAAGAGAAAACGCAGCTGCCGGTGCTGGGGGTCGTGCCCTACCTGAAGGTGGACATTGAGGACGAGGATTCACTTTCCACCCGGCTGGATGCGGGCAAAACAGTCCACCCGCTGGATGCAGCCATCCTCCGCCTGCCGCACATCTCCAACTTTACCGATTTCATGCCGCTGGAGCAGCACCCGCTGCTGGGTGTGCGGTATGTGCAGAATACCCGCCAGCTGGGCACACCGGATCTCATCATCCTGCCCGGCACCAAGAACACGGTGGATGACCTGCTCTGGCTGCGGCAGTCCGGGCTGGAAGCAGCCCTGTTGAAGCTGGCGGCCAACGGCACGCCGGTGCTGGGGGTCTGCGGCGGGTATCAGATGCTGGGCGAGACGCTGGCCGATCCTGAGGGCACGGAGAGCGGTACGGTGCAGACCGTGCGGGGGCTGGGGCTGCTGCCTACCCACACGGTCTTTACCGGCCAGAAGCACCGCACCCAGGACACTGCCGCCGTGACCGCCGCCCCCTTTGCGGGTGCGGCCCTGACCGGATATCAGATCCACACCGGCCGCACCGAGGTGCAGGGTGTGCCCTTCTGCACACTGGCAGACGGCACACCCGAGGGCTGCGTGCAGGACAATGTGTTCGGCACCTACCTGCACGGCCTGTTTGATACCGGTGCGCTCACCGAGAAGCTGGTGGCCCTGCTCTGCCGGCGCAAGGGCATTGCGCCGGACAGCGCGGCCCTCATCCCGATGGAGCAGTACCGCCAGCAGCAGTTTGACCTGCTGGCCGATGGCGTGCGCGGCGCGCTGGATCTGGATGCCGTTTACGCGGCCATGGGGTTGGAGAACCCGCGGAGGAATGCACAATGATCCCACAACATCATCTGCCCGCCGACATTGAGCGGACAAGCCTTTCCATCATCACGGCAGAGCTGGAAGTGTTGGGCCTGACCCCGCCGCCCGAGACTGCCGCTGTGGTCAAGCGGGTCATCCACACCACCGCCGACTTTGACTATGCGAAAAATCTGCGCTTTACGCCGGGGGCTGTGGCGGCAGGTGTGGCCGCCCTGCGGGCCGGGACCCCCATCATCACCGACACCAACATGGCGCTTTCGGGCATTTCCAAACCTGCCCTTGCCCGGTTGGGCGGCAGTGCCCTCTGCTATATGGCGGACCCCGAGGTGGCGCGGATCGCAGCCGAGACCGGAACCACCCGGGCAGTGGCCTCCATGCACCGCGCGGCGCAGGAGCACCCCGGGGCCATTCTTGCGGTGGGCAATGCCCCCACCGCCCTGCTGACCATTGCGGAAGAGATCGAGGCCGGGCTGCGGCCTGCCCTGGTCATCGCCGTGCCGGTGGGGTTTGTGAATGTGGTGGAAAGCAAGGAAGCGCTGTTTGCCGCCTGTGCAGCCCACGGCGTGCCTGCCATCGCGGCCATGGGCCGCAAGGGCGGAAGCACCGTGGCCGCCGCAGTCTGCAACGCCCTGGTCTACTCCGCTGCCGAGATGCTGGACCCAGCGGCAAGAGGGTGGAAATAGGGTGGAACCGGTAAAAACGCCCCTTTCTACGCTTTTGCTTGACTTTTTGGCAGAAACAAGGTATCGTTTATCTGTATGACGATTGATCTATGAGTTGAAGCTTTGCGTGAAAAAGGAAGCATTATGGCACAGACGATTTTAGAAGAAAAGAAAAAATCACGGCTGATGACAGAGGGCAGCATCTGGAAGAGCATCCTGCTCTTCTCGGTGCCGCTAATCCTGGGCAACATGCTGCAGCAGCTGTACAACACCGCCGATTCCATCATCGTGGGCAACTTTGTGGGCAGCAACGCGCTGGCAGCCGTCGGCTCCAGCGGCTCGCCCATCTTCCTGCTCATCGGGTTCAGCCAGGGCATCGCCGTGGGTGCCGGTGTCGTGGTGTCCCAGTTTCTGGGAGCCAAGGACAGGGAGGGCGCGCACACTGCAGTTCACACCTCCCTGGCCCTTTCGGCCATTCTGGGGGCGATCCTGACCGTGTGCGGCATTGCCGTCAGCCGTGCCCTGCTCACCGCCATGAACACCCCCGCAGAGGTGCTGGAGGATGCGGTGCTCTATATGCGGCTCTATTTTGGCGGTGTGCTGTTCAGCGTGGTGTATAACATGGCGGCCGGTATCCTGAACGCCGCCGGCAACTCCAAGCGGAGCCTGCTTTACCTGGGCGTTGCCTCCATCACCAACATCGTCCTCGACCTTGTTCTGATTGCCGGATGCAAGATGGGCGTGGCCGGTGCGGCCATTGCCACCGATATCAGCCAGCTGGTGTCCTGTGTGCTCTCCCTGCGCTTTCTGATGCGGGTGGAGGACGATTACCGCGTGACGGCAAAGGAAGTGCGCGTGCACAAAAAGATGGCGGTCCGCATCATCAAGGTGGGCCTGCCCACCGGCATCCAGAACATGGTCATCTCCCTTTCCAATGTGCTGGTGCAGGTCAGCGTCAACGGCTATGGTGCCGCTGCCATGGCAGGCTTTGCCGCCTATATGAAGGTGGATGGCTTCAACATTCTGCCTGTGCTGAGCTTCAGCATGGCGGCCACCACCTTTGTGGGCCAGAACTTTGGTGCGGGCAAGATCGACCGTGTCAAAAAGGGCACCTTTGTCACCCTGGGCATGTGCATCGTTTACACCATCCTGACCGGTATCCTGCTGCTCGTCTTCCAGGACCCCATCATGCACCTGTTCACCGGCGATGAAACGGTCATTGCCTACGGCAAGATCTGTATGCTCTATTTCTGCCCCTTCTACTGGATGCTGGGCATCCTGCAGGGCCTTGCCGGTACGGTGCGCGGCACCGGCAAGAGCGTGCCGCCCATGGTGGTGCTGCTGATCTCTCTGTGCCTGTTCCGCATCGTCTGGATCCAGTTTGCCCTGCCCCTGTTTGCAGGCATTGAGGGCGTGCTGCTGGTCTACCCGGTGTCCTGGGCTGTGGGTGCAGTGTTGATGGTGCTCTACGCCTGGAAGGGCAAATGGATGCAGCTCCCGGAAGCAATTTTATAAACCGGACGCACCCGATCCCCCGGTAAAAGTGTATTTTATGCAAAAATGACGTATGAATGCGTAAAAATATCCGGGGGGGGGGTAAAAATCTGCGAAAATCAGTTGATTTCTGCCGAAAAATGCCGTATACTGAATTATAGTTTCAAATTGAACGACGGACTTCGACAAAAGGGGCTGATGAGATGGAGTGCACGCAGGCAGAGGCCTTTGAACAGTATATTCGGGATCTGCGCGTTGTGCGCTCGATCTCCCGGCCCAGCTTTCCGGAGGGCAAAGCTCCCGCTGCTGTGCTGGAAGAGATCCAGACCAACGCGCTGAGATGCAACACCCTGATGCGGCAGAATGAGGCACTGCTGGCGCAGTTTGTCTATGACCGTGACCCTGCCTCCCTGACCGAAACGGATATCCAGGGACTGAGTGCCTTTGCAGGCAGGCTGTTCAACTATGCGAACAGCGAGGATATAGGTGTGGCATTCAAGGTGCATCAGCTGCTGCTGGCAGCGGCCCGCAGCCGGAAAGACGTGCCCATGATCGTCAGGGAGCTGTACTACACGGGCATCACCCTGCATTATATGAACGTCCGGGATGAGGCAACTGGCATCAACCTGTTGGGAGATGCGATCCAGGTCTATTTTACGGAAGCTGCTGAATACATGTCCCGGTATGAGCAGCTGGACAGGAATACCCGGCAGTATCTCATCCGCTGTGTGGGCAACACCCGGCTGGGGATGTCCCGCGGCACCCATGCGGAAAGCTGCCGGTATCTGGAACGGTTCCGCCTTGCAATGGAGGTCATCCAGTCTGCGCATTACCATGCGCTGAACCCGGAATTCCCCTGGGATAGCTACATCTATTCCATGCACATGGACCGCATGACCCTGCTGACCCACCTGCGGCAGGAGGAGGATCCCGAGGTGGCGCGGCAGGTGCTGGAATCGGCGGGAAGCGTGGCGCAGGATGATTATTCTGCCGAGGCCATCAACCGGAAGCTGGTTCTGGCGGCCTATCTCTCGGTCTATGCAGAACGTTTGGACGAGGCGGGAGCACAGAGGTATCGTGCAACCGTGGAGCAGGTACGCCGTTCTGCGGATCAGTATCTGGAACAGATGCCGGCCAGCCAGTATCCCCGTGTGGTAAACTCTGCCGCCTGGGAGCTGAGCAAGATCAACACCAGCTCAGATGAAACGGCGAACCGCCGGATGCTGGGCAGTATCCTGGCCGGGCACAAGCCGACCTATGTCCACTCGCTGATGGTGGCAGAGCTGACCCGTGCCCTGCTGCATCGGCAGATCGAGACAAGGCCCGAAACACTGGTTGGCCTGCTGGGCTGCAGGAGCGCGGCCGAGGTGCAGGCCCGGCGGGAAGAGCTCTGCCAGACGGCCTATGAGTGCGGCCTGTACCACGACCTTGGCAAGTGTGCCGTTCTGATGTACATCGACAACAACGCCCGCCGCCTGCTGGATGAGGAGTTTTTCTGCATCCAGAGCCACCCAAGGACCGGCGCTGATATTCTGAATAGAATGGGCTGCGGAAGAACGCTGGCCCTGGCGGCGCTCTATCACCACTGCTATTACAACGGCAAGGGCGGATATCCCGATGATGTATCCTCCTGCCCGCCGGAGATCAAGGGAATCGTGGATGCGCTGAGCGTGGCAGACTCGCTGGATGCCGCCACCGATAATATCGGTCGGTGCTACAACCTTGCCAAGCCCTTCCGCACGCTGCTGGGAGAGCTGCGGGCCCAGAGCGGCACCCGCTATGCGCCCAATGTGGTCGCCCTGTTCGAGGATGAGCGTTTCTGCCAGCAGCTGGCAGAGAACACGGATGCCGAGCGCAAAAGGGTGTATCTGCAGGTGTATCACGCCGGAAGGGAAGAAAAATAAATATCATAAGCAAAAGGAGCCTCTTGGGCTCACATCCCCTGTCTCTACAGGGAAATAGGTGTGAGTGCCAAAAGGCTCCTTTTCTTTTGCTCTTATGATATTAGATGCAAAAGGCTTTGTCAAGCACCGGCGGCTGCATCGCTTCAGCCGGGGTACTTAGCCACTTCCAGCAGTTCCTCTGCCCGGCGGACCTGTTCCGCCGTGGGGGGAACAGCATCGGGCAGGGGATAGGAGATGCCAAGCTTCTGCCACTTGAACAGCCCCAGCGTGTGGTAGGGGAGCACCTCCACCCGCTGCACCGTTTTCAGGCTGCGGATGAAATCTGCGGTCCTGCGCAGGCCCTCCTCGTCATCGGTGAGGCCGGGCACCAGCACATGCCGGATCCAGAGCGGAACGCCCAGATCAGAGATGTGCCGTGCCATGGCTAAGATGTTGGCATTGTCCCTGCCGGTAAGCTGACGGTGCTTCTCCGGATCGATCTCCTTGAGATCCAGGATCACCAGACTGGTGGAAGCCATCAGGGTATCGAAGGCGGCCAGGTAGGCGGGGTCATCGGGCTGGAACGGCTGACCGGCCGTGTCCAGCGCGGTGTGTACCCCCTTGGCGCGCGCCAGCTGGAAGAATTTTGTCAAAAAATCCATCTGCCGCAGCGGCTCGCCGCCGCTGACGGTGATGCCGCCCTTCTTGCCCCAGTAATTGCGGTAGCGCCAGACGTGCTGGAACAGCTTCTCCGGAGACCATTCCGTGCCGCCCTCAGCGCTCCACGTTTCGGGGTTGTGGCAGTATTTGCAGCGCAGGGCACAGCCCTGCAGAAAGACAACGAACCGGACACCCGGCCCGTCCACCGAGCCGAAGCTTTCCAGCGAGTGGACGAGACCGACAGGGTCACAGTGCGGCATGGCAGGTACGGGAGATCACGTCCATCTGCTGCTCGCGGGTCAGGTCGATGAACTTGACCGCATAGCCGGAGACGCGGATGGTGAAGTTGGCGTATTCTTCCTTTTCGGGGTGCTCCATGGCATCCAGCAGCTTCTCCTTGCCGAACACGTTCACGTTCAGGTGGTGTGCACCCTGATCGAAGTAGCCGTCCATCACCTGCACCAGGTTCTCCTTGCGCTCCTCCTCGCTGTGGCCCAGAGCCTCGGGGTTGATGGTCTGGGTGTTGGAGATGCCGTCCAGAGCCCAGTGGTAGGGCAGCTTGGCAACAGAGTTCAGGGAAGCCAGCAGGCCGTTCTGCTCCGCACCGTAGCTGGGGTTTGCACCGGGTGCAAAGGGGGTAAAGGCGGCACGGCCATCGGGCAGAGCACCGGTGTACTTGCCGTACACCACGTTGGAGGTGATGGTCAGGATGGAGGTGGTAGCCTCGGAGTTGCGGTAGGTGTGGCGCTTCTTGATCATCTCAAGGAAGGTCTTGAGCAGCCACACGCCGATCTCGTCGGCGCGGTCGTCATCGTTGCCGTACTTGGGGAAGTCGCCCTCGGTCTCAAAGCCGGTGGCAAGGCCGTTTTCATCGCGCACCACCTTCACCTTGGCGTACTTGATGGCGCTCAGGGAGTCGATCACGTGGGAGAAGCCTGCAATGCCGGTGGCAAAGGTGCGGCGCACCTCGGTGTCGATGAGTGCCATCTCGGCTTCCTCGTAGTAGTACTTGTCGTGCATATACTGGATGAGGTTCAGCACGTTGACGTACAGCCCGGCCAGCCAGTCCAGCATCTGCACATACTTGGGCAGAACCTCGTCATAGGTCAGGTACTCGCTGGTGATGGGGGCGTAGTTGGGGCCGCACTGCTCGTGGCTCTTCTCGTCCACACCGCCGTTGATGGCGTACAGCAGGCACTTGGCAAGGTTGGCGCGTGCGCCGAAGAACTGCATCTCCTTGCCGGTCTGGGTAGCAGACACGCAGCAGCAGATGGAGTAATCGTCGCCCCAGACGGGCTTCATCACGTCATCGTTCTCGTACTGGACGCTGCTGGTGTTGACGGACACCTTGGCGGCGTACTTCTTAAAGGCCTCGGGCAGGGCAGAGGAGTACAGCACGGTCAGGTTGGGCTCCGGTGCGGGGCCCATGTTCTCCAGCGTGTGCAGGAAGCGGTAGCAGTTCTTGGTGACCATGCTGCGGCCGTCCATGCCGATGCCGCCCACCTCCAGCGTCGCCCACACGGGGTCGCCGGAGAACAGCTGGTTGTAGCTGGGGATGCGGGCAAACTTGACCATGCGGAACTTCATGACCATGTGGTCGATGAGCTCCTGTGCCTGACTTTCGGTCAGGATGCCCTTGTCCAGATCGCGCTGGATATAAATGTCAAGGAAGGTGGAGATGCGGCCCACGCTCATGGCGGCGCCGTTCTGGGTCTTGATGGCGGCCAGATAGCCGAAGTACAGCCACTGGCAGGCCTCCTTGGCGTCCTTGGCGGGCTGGGAGATGTCGTAGCCGTAGGCCTCGGCCATCTTCTTCATGCCCTTCAGGGCGCTGATCTGGCGGGCGATCTCCTCGCGCAGACGGATGACGTCGTCGGTCATGGTGCCGTCGCCGCAGTTGGCAAGATCCTCCTGCTTGAACTGGATCAGGGCGTCAATGCCGTACAGGGCAACGCGGCGGTAGTCACCCACGATGCGGCCGCGGCCGTAGGTGTCCGGCAGACCGGTGATGATGTGGGTGTGGCGTGCCTTCTTCATCTCAGGGGTGTAGGCATCGAACACGGCCTGATTGTGGGTGCGGGTGTAGTCGGTAAAGATCTTGTGCAGCTCGGCGGAGGGCTGGTAGCCATAGGTGGTGCAGGCCTGCTCTGCCATCTTGATGCCGCCGTAGGGCATAAAGGCGCGCTTGAGGGGCTTGTCGGTCTGTAAGCCAACGATCTGCTCCAGATCCTTCAGGTTTTCGTCAATATAGCCGGGGCCGTAGGAGGTCAGGCTGCTGACCACCTCGGTCTCCATATCCAGCACGCCGCCCTTGGCGCGCTCGGCCTTCTGCAGCTGCTGCAAAGCACCCCAAAGCTTATCGGTAGCCTCGGTGGGGCCTGCCAGAAAGCTTTCGTCGCCGTCATAGGGGGTGTAGTTCTTCTGGATGAAGTCACGCACATTGACCTCTTCCTTCCAGATGCGGCCTTCAAAGCCTTCCCACTGTTCAAACTGGATCATTGGAACCTCCTTGCTCCATTACGCAGTTAGCGTTTTCTAACTAATGAGCCTTTGAAAAACCGCTCTGTCTGGGCGGTTTTCTGGGGGCGAAACGGTCTTGCGCTGCCGACAGCGGCAGCCCTTACTACAAGGTGTAGACAAAAATAAAAACCTGCCCACAAAATCTTGCGTTATTATAATAGCAAGAACCACTTTAAAAAGCAATAGAAAACAAGTGGGTTTTCTTCCAAAGCAAAGGGCTTTCTTTGGGCAGAATGTAGAAAAACCGCCGAAACCCCGGCGGCACGGCAACTTTGCGAAAAAATTTGCAAATTAAGGGTTGACAAGACTAACTGACTGTGGTATCCTGTTCTCGCAGCGGCGGTTAGCTAATTCTAACCGCGTTGCACCAGAAAAAAGGAGCGTCTGCAAGCGCTCCGCTCCATTCCTCCATTCCTTTCTCTTTTCTACGGGAAGCGGCAGCACGGTTTGCTCTGCTGCTTCCGGCGCGGCACCGGCTGTGTTTGGTACCACAGCCGACGCAAAGAAAACAAAAACGGGACACTCAGCTTGACCACCTGAGTGCCCCGATTTTTGTTTTTACTGCCCCAGCTCCGCCAGTTGTTCATACAGCTGTGCTGCGCCGCCGCCGGGGTATTTTACGCTGACAAAGGCGCTGTTCAGGATGCACACGCCGTCAGAATACACCGTCAGCAGAAACTTCTGGTTCTCGGCATCGTCATAAAAGCTGACGGTGACCGACTGCACCGGAAAGGTATCGTGGGTGTAGGCAGAATAGCGCTGGTTCAGCTTTTTGCGGCAGGAGACGGTGGAAAGCAATTCTGCCGTTTGTTGGAACGCTTCGCTGTCCATGGAGAGGAGGTGATAGTCCATGTCGTTTGTGCTGCCAAAATGCGCCACTTCCTCGGTGCGGAGCGTGCCCTGCGAGCTGGCGCGCACCAGCGCTTTCAGGTCGATGGGATGGTATAGCACCGCAAAAGCTGCCAGTGCAAACAGGATAAAAAATAAAGCGGTGCGGGGAATGTGGAAGCTTTTCATCTGCTCACCCCTCCTTTGGTGGTTCCATTTGGGCCAGATGCCGCTGGGCGATGAAAAAGCCCACGGCGCTGGCGGCAAATACCACATAATAGCTGGCGATGCGGTAGAGCATCAGCACGCTCATCACCTCGCCCCGTTTCAGAAAGCTGCCGAACACCAGCAAAAAGGCCGTTTCGATCGAGCCCATCCCGGCTACGTTGGGCAGAGCGTTGGAAACGAAGAGCATCAGGCTGGTGAGCAGCTGCACCTGCCAGAAGCCCAGCGGGGAAAGCCCCATGAACCGGATGCACAGGTAGGGCAGGCAGAAGAGTCCGAACAACTTGAGCGCCTGCAGGGCAAAAATTTTCAGGCAGCGGGGCTTATCTGCCAGCAGGCGGCGGCTCTCGGTGCCCAGCACCTCCAGTTGCTCCAGCCAGTCGGCGCGGCGCTGCTGCCACTTTTCGGTCTTGGGCAAAAAGCCCAGCAGCCAGCGGGCGAGGTTCTGCACCAACGGCGAGACGCACAGCAGCACCAGCGCCACGATAATCACCGCTACCACAGCGTATGCCATGGGCAGATACCGCATGACACCGGTGGTGTTGGCGGCAAGCCAGCGGTGCTGCAACAGCAGCATCACGGTGGCGTACAAGAGCACCGTGCTCTTGTGGAAAACGTATTCCAGCGTCATCAGCCCCGCGCCGGGGCCCAGCGGCAGCCCGGCCTTGTGCAGGTAGTACAGCTGCACCGGCACCGCACCGGCACCCAGCGTAACCACGTTGCCAAAGGTGCCGCACCAGCCAACATCCAGCCCCTGCCGCAGGGTGAACTGCGGCAGACGGCTGCGCACGATGACCCACGCCACGCACCCCTCCAGCAGGGGGTAGCTGAGGCCGACCGCCAGCACCGCCAGCACCTGCCACACCGAAAGCTGCGCCAGCGCCGCAGTGATCTCGGCCCAGTGATCCTTAAAAGTGAACACGATGATGCAGGTAAGTGCCAGCAGCACCAGCAGAGAGATCACGGCCTTTTTGCGGGAGGGCTGCTGCGCGGCGGCTTGGCTCATGGAAACAAAACTCCTTTCATAACCGGAAATTCTGGAACCAGTATAGCACATCTCCCGCCGCCCTTTGTGAACGGAGGCGGAACTTTGTTGGGCAATTTGGGGGATTTGATAAAATGGGGAGACCTCTCCCGTGAAAAAGCAATGCCGGGCAGCGTGCAGCTGTCCGGCATTGCTTTTTCATGATTCTTCCCCGTCCGTCAGCTCTTTTACCAGCCTTGTCAGGGTGGCGACATAGGATTCGTTGGAGAACTGCTGCTCGTACAGGCGGCGGCAGCTGCCGTGCATGGCAGCCAGCGCCTCTGGGTGCTCGATGGCCCAGGCCAGCTTGTCGGCCAGCTGCTGCGGGTCGTCGTCCTTGTAGAGGAAGCCGTCCACGCCCTCGGTCACCAGCCCGGCGGTGCCGGTGTGCTCCGATACGATGGAGGGCTTGCCGAAGATCAGACCCTCGGTGACGAAGGTGGGCATGGGGTCATCCCGGGAGGCGCACACCACGCAGTTGCACTGCTCCATCAGGGATTTGACCTCCGGGCGCTCCAGCCGCTTGCGGTAGAAAACGGTCTGGGGATAGTCCCGCACCAAGCTGTCCACGGCGTTGTACATCCCCTTGTCGGCGGCTTTGCCCACAAAAAGGAAGGCAGCTTTTTCCCGCACTGCAGAGGGCAGCAGCCGGATGGCGTTGCAGAAGATGTCCGGACCCTTGCGGTGCTCCAGCGAGCCTACCGTCACAAAGAGGGGGCGCCCCCCGGCAAAGCTGATGTCATAGCGGGGGAATTGCTCGGCTGCATAGTCCGGCAGACCGTAGATCAGCTGCTCGATTTCAAAATCCGGCCGGACGGAGT
>ERZ1106952.671-NODE-671-length-13630-cov-5.707109_pt1 | contig 13630 bp, 13 predicted proteins | sample MGYA00403677_ERZ1106952 | MGnify/ENA primary metagenome ERZ1106952 (study PRJEB35170, sample SAMEA104062415) | human gut metagenome | biome: human gut; feature: human-associated habitat; material: faeces | place: Denmark | collected 2012-05-14 ...
GGATCGGCGCGGGTGGCTGAAAATTTGCGGCGGCAAAGCTCCGTTTAAAATGGAATGATATTATACAATGGACTTGCCAGTAAACGGTGAGCCCATTTTTTTATTGCTCGCAAGTAGGTTTACCTTAACTGGTAAGCCTATTTTTTTTATATTCAAAATGAGGAGGTACGATATGGCAACGAAGAACACGAAGAAAATGCGCGGCGACAAAATTCAAATCGGCGTATGGATAAGCAAAGACACTTACGCTAAGGCGACTGAAATCGCAAAGAAGAAAGAATTTACGTTCAGCGACATTTTAAGAATCGCACTCAAAGAGTATATCGCAAATCACAACGATTAAAAACGGAGGCAATGAAATGAACACTCAGACGATAAAACAAGAATATTTAAGGCGGGCAATGGCGCTCGGGCTGCCGCTCACGGGGCGTGAGAACTCTCTTATTACGTTGTTCGGACAGAGCGCAACATACGAAAAAGAGGATAAACCTGCATTTGTAGACAAGTATTTGAAACCGCTTGTAGTGGCGTTAGGTATTGGTGTTGTAAACGTTGTCTATCGCAAAACCAGCGAGCACGACGAAATTGTAACGCTTATTTACGAGAACGGCTATACGACAGACATAAACGTTACAGCAGATTCTCTTTCGGCAATCGTTCGCGACGTAATGGTGGGGCTTTAAGACGGCTATGGATAAAAGATACAAAATCACGGTGTTTCTGAGTGGTCGGACAAACAATTTTTCAAATCAAAACGCGGACGGTTCGTATACTTTTGCACCGCTTGGAAACGCAAGAACAACTGAAAAATCTGCAATCGCCGCTGTAAAGCGTATTTGTTCGTTATTACAAAAGTCGCGTACAAAACAAAGTGCGACGAGCGCACGTTGTGGAGGTGGAAAGCGAAATATGACGGAACGCTGGAAAGTTTAGAAAACGGCTCAACTGTTCCGCATACGCCGAGCCCTAAGGCTCATACACAAAGCGAAATCGAACACATAAAGAAAATTTTTGAAGAAAACCCCGATATAAGTTACGCAGAGGCTTATGGTGTTTTGAGAACTGAGTTTGCCTATTCGAGGACATATTTTGGGTTTTGGCGTTTCGTTTCCAAAAACGGAATACGGCAGCCGAACGAAGTGGTACAAAAATATATCGAGCAGCCGTATAATACGCCCGAAATGTTCGGCATAAAAATGCAAATGGACGTGAAAGTCGTTCCGAAAGAATGTAAAACAGGCGAATTTAAGCACGAGAAAGATTTTCAGTACACAATGATTGACGAGGCTACTCGCGAAAGGTTTATTTATCCTTACAAAGAACAGAGCACGTTTTCAACGGTTGACTTTCTAAAAAGGGCGTTGGTATACTTCGGATATTTACCTGCTATTATTCAGACCGACAACGGAACAGAATTTACCCCGCCGAAGAACGCAAAAGAAACAACGGTAAACGCGGTAGACAGGTTTTTAACGAAATACGGTATCAGGCATAAACTTATAAAGCCTTACACGCCACGACACAACGGGAAAGTGGAACGCTCTCATAGAACTGATCAGGAATGTTTTTATAACCACCTGCAATATTCAACGTTCGAGGAACTAAAAGAGAAAATGGCTGATTGGCTCAACCGTTATAATAATCGTCCGCACTCTTCGCTCAGGAACCGAGAGGGAAAGCGTGCGTGGCTTACACCGCTGCAAAAGCGAGCCGAACTTATGGAAGATTATAAGAAAAACGGGTTTAAGGACGAAAACGATAAGGAAATTAAAATTCGTTTCCTGAAAAGGGCAGCATAACTGTTATAACTGAATAAAAATCTGACCTCCACAACGGTGGAGGGTTTTGTCGTAGGCTTTTAAGAGATACGGTTGACTTTTTTCTTCGGAAAGGTTATAATCAAGAGGCTTAAAGGTTTTTTTATTGTGTTTTTTCGGTGCTTTCGGCACTTTCTAAAAAAAATTTCAAAAATTTTCAAAAAAACACTGAAAAATGTTTGACAAATCACAGAAAATGCTGTAAAGGGCTTGAAAAATAGTGAAATGTATGATATAATACAGTAAGATATTTTGTGTAAAGCGCATAAAAATTTTGGGGCATATAGCATGTTTCCGAAAGACGAATTACACGAAATATTTAATATTTTTATCGGGCATACGTTGACGCCGGGCGTTTATTGACGGCGGGCGTATGTTGTTGACAGGCGTTCGTATGGTGCGCGCGTAAGAGGAAAATGACGATAAAAAGGAGAAATATGGCATTTGTAAATAACGGGAGAAGGTTTATAAATAGCTAATGCCGTTATTATAGATGTCAGTTAATGGAGATTTATTGAATGAGAGTACCTTTTTCCCCTCCGGATATATCCGAGCTTGAAATAAATGAAGTAGCAGATGCTTTGCGTTCCGGTTGGATTACAACCGGTCCGAGAACGAAGCAACTCGAAAAAGAAATTGCCGAATGGATAGGCGTAAATAAATGCGTATGTCTGAATTCGCAGACGGCTTGTGCGGAAATGGCGTTACATATTCTCGGCATCGGGGCGGGCGATGAAGTAATCGTTCCCGCATATACCTACACGGCTTCGGCTTCCGTTGTTTGCCACGTCGGCGCAACATTGAAACTTATCGATTCGCAAGTAAATAGTCTTGAAATGGATTATGACGCGCTCGAAAAGGCGATTACGGATAAGACAAAGGCGATTATTCCTGTTGATCTCGGCGGCGTGCCTTGCGATTACGACCGTATTTTTGAAATCGTAGAGAAAAAGAAGCATTTATTTAAACCGTCGAATGAGATTCAGAAAGCAATCGGCAGGATTGCCGTTTGTGCGGATACGGCGCACGCGTTCGGTGCAAAATGGTACGGAAAGATGGTCGGTTCCATCGCCGATTTTTCAAGTTTTAGTTTTCACGCCGTGAAGAATTTTACAACGGCAGAGGGCGGCGCGCTTACTTGGCGGACGATTGACGGAATCAGCGATGAAGATATTTATCATAAATTGCAACTTTTGAGTTTGCATGGTCAATCAAAAGACGCGCTTGCAAAAACAAAGCTTGGTGCGTGGGAATATGATATTGTCGGCACATGGTATAAGTGTAATATGACGGACGTCGTTGCGGCAATCGGGTTAAAACAATTTGAGAGATACCCGGGAATGTTAAAACGGCGCAGAGAAATTATCGCGCGTTATGACGCGGCGTTAAAGCCGCTTGGGGTAAAGGTGTTGCCGCATTATACAAGCGAACACGAATCTTCGGGACATTTGTATATTACGGAAATACCGAAGATTACTTACGAGCAGCGCGGCGAAATCATTACGAAAATGGCGGAACAGGACATTGCCTGCAACGTGCATTATAAGCCGCTTCCTATGCACACGGCGTATAAGGAACTCGGATTCGATATTAAAGATTATCCGAATGCGTACAACCATTTTGCACACGAAATTACGTTGCCGTTACACACGTGCTTAACGGACGAGCAAGTGCAATACGTGATTGATAACTTCGTGGATATTCTGCGGGAGTATCTTTGATGATTAATTGTGGAGAATATGGAATTGTATTCGATACACAAGTTAAAAAAATATAATTTAACCGAGCTTAAAAAAGTATCTGACATACTTTATGAATGCGGAAAAAGATTTAAAATTTTATGAAGAGAATATTGATAATCGGTGCCGGTTTTTTACAGAGCTTTGTTATTGACAAAGCAAAAAATATGGGCTATGAAACATTGGCTGTCGATGCCGATCCGAACGCGGTCGGATTTCGATTTGCGGACAAACACGAAATCATAAGTATTGTGGATGAAAAAGCTTGCCTTGCTTATGCGAGAAAAGAGAATATAGACGGCGTTTTGACAGCAGCGACAGACTATGGTGTTCTAACAGCTGCTTACATAGCAAAAGAAATGCGTCTCGGCGGGCTTGATTACGAAGTCGCAAAGCTGATAAAGAATAAATACAAAGTTCGTAAGCGGTTGTTTGAAGCAAAGGTTGACGATACAGAGCAAGCCTATGAAGTTAACGAAAATACGAATTTAAATGCCATTTGCAAAAAATTGTCATTTCCTGTTATGGTGAAACCATGTGATGGCTCAGGAAGCCGTGGGGCTGCTCGTGTAGATAAACTGGAACAATTTTCCGAAGCGTGTAAAAATGCCATGTCGGCATCTATCATTCATCATGCCGAAGTTGAAACATTTATTGTCGGTAAAGAGTACGGTGCTGAAAGCCTTGTTGTGAACGGAAAAATATATGTTCTCGGTATCATGAGAAAGTGGATGACGAATCCGCCTTATTATGCTGAACTGGGGCATGCTATCCCGACGGATTTGCCAGAAGAAGTGGAGGCGAGAGCGAAACAATGTGTTGAAAACGCAATTAAAGCACTCGGCATAAACTTTGGCTCTGTCAATATGGATATGCTCATCACTGCCGAAGGAAAGATACATATTATCGACATCGGGGCAAGAATGGGAGGTAACATGATAGGACCTTGTATAATTCCGTACGGGACAGGCGTTGACTATATGGCAAATATGATTCGCAATGCCGTAGGTGATGAAATTGATTTTATGCCTTGCGAAGAAAAGAGTGCGGTTGTAACTCGTCTGCTTGCTTTTAAGGGCGGTATTGTAAAGCAGCTTCCTGATTTTGAAAAAATAGAAAAAGAATATGGGGTGGAAATATATCACCATTTGGAGGTTGGACAGGCAGTAAGAGAATACCATACCAATCTCGATGGTTGTGGATATATCGTTGCAAAAGCAGATGATATTGAAACCGCTACAAAAAAAGCAATGAATGTATATGCTTTGATTCAACAAAGTATTTTTGATTAGGCTATAAAAAGGAAACAGAGATGAAAAATTGCAAAAGAGAAATTAGCGCAAAAGATTTGTATGAATCAAGAAAAACAAAGAAAAATTACAAAGGTTTTTATCAACTTGTTTTGAAACGTATCTTCGATATTATTGTTTGTGTGATACTTCTTCCTGCTCTAATTATAATTACAATTCCAATTGCACTTGCAATAAAATTTGAAGATGGCGGTCCTGTCTTTTATAAGTCAAAACGAATTGGTAAAAATTTTAAACAATTTAACATGTTGAAATTTCGTTCAATGAAGGTTGACTCTCCTGATTTAAGAAATTCAGACGGAAGCACTTTTAATTCTGAAACAGATAACAGAGTTACTCGTGTGGGACGTTTTTTGAGGGAGACAAGTCTTGATGAACTGCCGCAGTGTTTTAACGTGTTAATAGGTAATATGAGCCTGATTGGTCCACGTGCAGGGGATGTTGAATCAAAGGGTACGTATGAAGAGGATGAAAAAGACAAATTGCTGGTACGTCCTGGGATAAGTGGTTACACACAAGCGTATTTTCGCAATCATATTGGTGTTCGCGAAAAGAGGTTGTATGATGCTTGGTATTCACATAGTGTTTCACTTTGGCTTGATCTAAAAATTATTTTTAAGACTATCGCGACCGTTTTAAAGAGGGATAATGTTTATACAAATATCGGAGATGCGGAAATCGCAGTTACTGAAGATGATAAAAAACAGGAGATAACAAAGTGAGTAAAATATTATTTATCTCAAATCTTTCAAATAGAATAACATCGTTTGTTACCGCAAGTATAGAGGCTGCGCATAGTTTAGATATTGAATTTTATCAAGCCGCAAATTGGAGCAATACTGAAATATCACAAATACAGTCAGATGAGCAACAATATGGAATACATATCAAAAGTTTTCCGTTTTCAAGGAATCCGCTTTCAAAATCAAATTTTAAGGCATATAAAGAACTTGTACAGTTTATTAAAACGGAAAAAATAGATTATATTCATTGTAATACGCCCACAGGAGGATTGCTTGGACGATTAGCTGGTAAGAAGTGTAAAGTAAAAAAAGTGATTTATCAGGCACATGGTTTTCACTTTTACAAGGGCGCCCCTTTGAAAAATTGGCTTTTGTATTATCCTGTTGAAAAATGGCTTGCTCATTATACCGACGCTTTGATTACAATCAATAATGAGGATTTTGAGAGAGCAAAGAAAAAATTTAAATTGAGAAATCACGGTAAGGTTTATTACGTTCCTGGTGTTGGAATTGACACAACGCAGTATAATTTGGACGAAAAACTTCGTGAAGGAAAAAGAAGAGAATTAGGACTTAACGAAGGCGATATCGCAGTCATTTCTATGGGCGATTTGATTGAACGAAAGAATTACGACACTGCGATTCGCGCGATTGCCGAGGCGAATGAGCCGAAGTTGCAATACTTTATTTGCGGCAAAGGTCCGGAAGAAGAAAAACTCAAAGCGCTTACCGAGAGCCTTGGCGTTACAAAGCAAATTCATTTCCTCGGCTTTCGCTCTGATATTAAAGAATTGCTTACTGCGGCAGACATTTTCTTGTTTACGACGAAGCAAGAGGGGCTGCCTCGCTCAATGATGGAAGCGATGGCTTCCGGACTTCCTTGTATTGCAAGCAAAATCAGAGGAAATACCGACTTGCTTGATGGTACGGATGGGGGATTCCTTTGTAAAACAACTGATGTGTCTGATTATGCTGAGAAGTTGAAAATTTTAGCAAGCGATAAAGATTTGCGTAAAACGATGGGTAGGATTAACCTCGTTGCAATACAGGGATTTCATTCCGAAACAGTTAGCAAAGAAATTGTAAAAATTTATGAACAAGAATTGAATGAGGGGGTAACCCTTAATGAATACATTCATACATTGTTTGATTTTTATCCGATGTTTGTCAAAAAACGAGTGAAACTGGGTATTTCGCTTGACGCTTTCGTAATAATTTCGGTTGGGGAACTGAATGCAAATAAAAATAATCGCGTGATTATTTCCGCTATGGAGACGTTAAACAGCAAGAAGATTCATTACATTCTCTGCGGTATTGGTGAGAAGCAGATCGAGCTTCAAATGCAAGCGGATAGGGCGGGCTTGCACGACAATGTACATTTCATGGGGTACAGAAACGATGTAAAAGAGTTGTACGAAGCGGCTGATTGCTTTGTAATGCCGTCGTTTCGCGAGGGGCTTTCCCGTTCCCTTATGGAAGCAATGGCAAGTGGTTTGCCTTGCGTGGTTAGTAAAATTCGGGGGAATAATGACTTGATATCGGATAATAAAGGCGGCTTTCTATGTGAACCACAGAATAGCGCTGGTTTCGCGAAGGCAATAGGTTCTCTTTGCGCAAATAAGACTTTATGTGATGGAATGAGTAGCTTTAATAAAGAAAAAATAAAAGAATTTGATCTTTCGGCGTCGAAAAAAGCGATGAGGAGTATCTATACTGAAGTTTTATAGGAGAATTAAAGGTGAAAGTGTTGCATTATGCAGATGCCGGGGAATTTATGAACAAACATATTTTGGTTAACTATCTTGGACGTAAAGGCGGCGGGATACTCTATGCCTACGAAATGACAAAAGGTTTGTTGGAAAATGGAGGCAAAGTTTCAGCTATCATTCCGGAAGGAATTGAAAACGCGGAGCTGTGGCGGACGCTTCCGCTGAATCGCCTATATTTTCTAAAAACATACAACAGCAATGTAACGTTTTTGACTGGGATTGTCAGATTCTTGTTGAAGGAAAAACGGATGATTAAGAGGATTTTTTCTAACGATCCAATAGATTATATCTATATTCCGATGATTCAGCCGTGGTCTGGACTTTTAAACAGAATTTTCCCAAATGTTAAAGTCGTAGCCACACTACACGACCCTATACCACATAAAGGTTCGGGAATATTTTATGCAAATATTTGTAAGAGAATTGCCATAAGCGCAGATGAAATAGTAGTTCTCAGTGAAAAATTTGTAGATTTTACCGCCAAGCATTATAAACACGATCTACAAAATGTCTATATTATCCCTCATGGTATTTTTGATAATTATAAGAAGGTTTATGATAATCAATTGAAACATAAATATGATGACAGCAAAATTAATTTTTTGTTTTTTGGCAGAATAACGCCATATAAGGGGTTGAACGTTTTGGCTCGTGCTTACAAAAAATTGTCTGAGGAATATTCGAATGTTGCATTGACGATAGTCGGAAATGGAGATTTTTCACCTTATCAAGAATCATATAAAAATTTAAAAAACGTTACAATTATTAATCGTTGGATTAAGGATGAAGAAGTTTATGGGTATTTTGAAAATAAAAACATTATAACTGTTTTACCATATATCGAAGCTACTCAGTCAGGCGTTATTCCCCTTGCAATGTCGAATGAATCTTTTGTTATTTGTACAAATTGTGGTGGTTTATCAGAGCAGGTAGAGGACGGAGTGACAGGAAGACTAATACCGCCAAACGATGAAGAAAAACTTTATGAAGCGATGAAGGATATTGTGATTAACGGCATTGATGCCGAAATTGTAAATAACGCAAGCAAACATATTAAAAGCCTATCATGGAACAAGCTTTCTGCTGAGCTTTTGGATATTGTACAACAGGAAAAGTAAAATGATCATCACCAAAACACCCTTTAGAATGTCGTTTTTCGGCGGTGGAACGGATATGCCTGCATTTTTTAATGAACATGGTGGTGCTGTACTTTCAACCACGTTCGATAAATATTGCTATGTAACCGTTCGGCATCTTCCGCAGTTTTTTGATTATACTTCCGAGTTGGTATATTCGCGAATCGAGCAAGTTGACGATATTGACAAGATTGAACATCCGCTTGTCAGAAACTGTATTAAGTTTTTGGATATGCACGAGTTGAGAGTCAATTATGAGTCCGATTTGCCTGCCCGCACGGGACTTGGGACAAGCAGTTCGTTTGCGGTAGGGCTACTGAATGCTTTTTATGCGCTTAAAGGCAAGTACGCAAGCAAAAAGCAGCTCGCAGACGAGGCGATTTACGTTGAGCGAGAACTGTGCAAAGAGAGTGGAGGATGGCAGGATCAGGTCGCGGCAGCGTTCGGCGGTTTTAACCGCATCGATTTCAAGGACAACTGCTACGAAGTTTCTCCCGTGATCATTTCGCCTGAGCGCAAACAACGCTTAAATGACAATCTGATGTTGTTTTTTACCGGATTCAGTCGGTTCTCGTCAGAGATACAGCAGTCCACGGTTTCGGTGATTAAGGACAAAACAGTGCAACTTAAAGAAATGCTCGCGCTTGTAGACGAAGCGCAGAAAGTGTTAGTAAACGACAAATCCGATTTAGACGATTTCGGCAGGTTGCTTGATACCACGTGGCGCTTGAAACGTCAGACGGGCGCGAAGATTTCTACCGGATCGATAGACGAATTATACGAAAAAGGCATTAAGGCGGGTGCGCTCGGTGGTAAGCTTCTCGGTGCGGGCGGCGGTGGATTTTTGGTGTTCTACGTGCAGCCCGAAAAAAGACAATCCGTGCTTGCGGCAATGAAGGATTTGCTTCATGTGCCGTTTGATTTCGAAAACGGCGGCACACAGGTGCTTTATTATGCGCCCGAATTTTACAATGTGGAAAACCGCAGGGAGAAATAAAGCGTGAAAGTCGTATTTATGGCAGGCGGAAAGGGAACGCGAATCTCGTCGGTGGCGAGCGATATTCCCAAGCCTATGATTAAGATTTGCGGAAAACCCGTTCTCGAACACGAAATTGTGTGCCTGCGCGAGCAGGGTTTCACCGATTTTATCATCACCGTGGGGCATCTGGGCGAAGCGATTATCGATTATTTCGGCGACGGCGGCGCGTTCGGCGTGCATATCGAATACTATATCGAAAAAGAGTTGCTCGGCAACGCGGGCGCGCTCTTCCGCCTGAAAGACAAGTTGACTGAAGATTTTTTACTGCTTAATGCCGACGTGTTGTTCGATATCGATTTCAATCGCTTTGTTGTTTTTCATAAATCGCGCGGCGGGCTTGTAACGCTGTTTACGCACCCGAACAACCACCCGTACGACAGCGGACTGATCGTGACGGACAAAAACGGCGCGGTGGAACAATGGCTGACGAAAGAGGACGCGCGCCCCGAATTTTACGCCAACCGCGTAAACGCGGGCATTCACGTGATTTCGCCGGAAGTATTGAAAATGCGGATTGATACGTCAAAAATTGATCTTGACCGACAGCTTTTGAAGCCGCTTGCGGGAACAGGAAAAATGTTTGCCTACGATAGTCCCGAGTATGTGAAAGATATGGGTACGCCCGAACGATACGAAAGCGTGAGCCGCGATTTCGAAAGCAGCATTGTACAATGTCGCAATTTACGAAACAAACAGAAAGCGATTTTTCTCGATCGTGACGGCACGATTAACGAGTATGTCGGCTTTTTAATCGATATTAACGATTTTAGACTTGCGGAGGGCGCGGGCGAAGCCGTGAAAAAGATCAATCAAAGCGGGCATCTCGCCATTGTGATCACTAATCAGCCGGTGATCGCCCGCGGCGAAGTTACGGCGGAGCAGCTCGATGAAATTCATAAGAAAATGGAAACGCTGCTCGGCGAAGAAGGGGCGTTCGTCAACGCGATTTATTATTGCCCGCATCATCCGCACAAAGGGTACGCGGGCGAGGTGGAAGAGCTGAAAATCGATTGCGACTGCCGCAAACCGAAAGCCGGACTTCTGTATCGGGCAGCTGAAGATTTTAACATAGATTTAACGCGGTCGTGGATGATCGGCGATGGTGACGCGGATATAGAGTGCGGAAAAAACGGCGGGTGCCGTACTGCAAGAATCGGCGAAAAAGGAGATGCCGACATAAACGGAAGGAATCTGCTTGAATGTGTAAATAGAATTTTAAGCGAGGAGAACATAGATGAATAAACAGTTGGAATTTTTGATTGAGAGATATCCCGCATTGTCCGTATGTAAAGACGATATAGAGAAGGCATACGAAATTTTGGAAGAGTGTTTTGCAACGGGACATAAATTACTGATCGCTGGGAATGGCGGGAGCTGCTCTGACGGCGAACATATCGCGGGCGAACTTATGAAGGGGTTTAAATTGCAGCGAAAGTGTTCGGAAGAGTTTGTCGAAAGGTTGAAATCGATAGATGCCGAACGCGGTGCGGAACTTGCGGAAAAATTACAGGGAGGCTTGCCTACAATAGCGCTTGACAATCATCAGGCGTTGAATACGGCATATATCAACGACGTGGCGAACGGTGGATTGTTGACGTATGCTCAGCAGGTATATGGATACGGAAAAGCCGGTGACGTTTTGCTCGGAATATCGACTTCGGGAAATAGTAAAAACGTGGCTTATGCAACCGTTGTGGCGCGGGCGTCGGGAATGAAAGTTATAGGTTTGACGGGCGCAAAAGGTGGAAACCTTGCAAACGTAGCGGACGTAACCATCAAAGTTCCCGCAACGGAAACGTATATGATACAGGAATTACACCTGCCTGTATACCATTGCCTGTGTCTGATGTTGGAATGTCGTTTTTGGAGATAAAGTGTGAAAATGAAGGTTGCATTTGTTATTCTTTCATATAGGAATATAGATGATACAGTTGAGTGCATTAATAGTATTTTGAGAATTGATACTCCTCGAGAAAATTATAGTGTTATATTGGTTGATAATTCTGATGACGATAAAACGGCTTTGACGGAAATCCAAAAACGTGTAACAATCGATTATTGCTTTTCTATAAAAAATAAAGGGTATTCTCACGGAAATAATTTTGGCATAAAAATTGCTTATGAAAAAGGTTTTGACTATATTTGTGTGATAAACAACGATACTATAGTTTCTCCCGCTTTTTTAAATGAATTGCTTAATGTCATCGAAACAAAAAAGGACGTTGCCTTGGTTGCTCCATTGATACACTCATATTTAAATAAATCGATATGGAGTTCTGGTGGATATTATAATAAATTTCGAGCTAATTACATAATGACAAATAGTCAGATACAAGACATAAGTGAAGCTGAATTTGTCAACGGTTGCTGCTTTTTATTTAGCAGAACACTTATTGACAAAATCGGCTATATGGATGAAGATTATTTTATGTATAATGAAGATGCTGATTGGTGTTACAAGATAGGAACGATTGGGTTGAAAAATTATGTAGTTCCTAAAAGTATAATATATCATAAGGTGAGCGTTTCGTCTGGTGCCTGCTCGCCTTTTCAGCTGTACTATTTATATAAAAATCGTTTGCTTTTTATTAAGAAGAACAAAAGGGGTGTTGCAAGAGTATATTCCTATTTTATAAATTCGGCTCAAATTATTGTACGTATGTTACAATATTGTCTAAAAGATGCTCAAAGATTTAAAGCTCTTTGGTTCGCACTAAAAGATGCACCGTCGGTTTTAGGAAGGGGGAGATACTGAATGCTTTTGGTTTCTTTGGTTTTTCTTTTGCCGGAATTTTTAATTGTAGTTTTAATTAATAATAAGACATCAAATAAATTGAACCCTGCTTCCGTCATGTTTTATATATGGTCGATTTTGTTAATATTAGCTACATCTTTAGGAAATTCATGGGGCTATTATCCCATGAAAATATCAGGAATTTTAACTATATCTCTTTTTTTATTTGTTATTTTGATTGTTTTTTATGTCTCATGTAAAAAAGATGTTCGCGAATGCTGTGAGTTACCCAAGGCAAGTTCGTATACATTATGTCTGTTTTTTGTTTCTCTTTATTTTTTTTCTGAAGCTATGTACTTTATAAAGTTAAATGCTTATATCCCAATAAAAGAACTGCCATTTCAACTGTGGAAATGGAAAAATTTAATTTTGACTGGAACCTTTGACGAAAATTCGATTTTATTTATTGGAAAACAGTTATCTTTTATTGGCACGATTATTGCATATACATTCATTAATGAGAGAAAGAAAAGTAGGAGAATTATACTTGGATTTATTGTCGTAGTATATATTTTGATGGTGTTCTTTTATCCGAGACGGGATGTTATGATAAATAAATTGGTTTGTATTTTAACCCCATTTATATTTAAGTATAGGAAATCACTGAAAAACTTATTAAAAATAGTTTTACCAATAGGAATAATTTTTGTCATAATCTTTTTTTATTTAAATGATTCATTAACATTTGGAGAATCGAATATAAAGCATACAATAGCATCTTATTCCTTTGGGGCTTTTAATTCATTACAAAAAGCTATAGATATTGGCTATCCAACAAATACAAATTTATTGTTTGGAAATACATTCTATTTTTTATATATGATTTTAAAATATGTATTTCCCAATTTAGCCCCTCCTTCAATTATTTTGGAAACATTAGGGAAAGATACATCAAATGTATATACTTCTTTAATCGCTCCTGTTTTAGATGCAAACGGCGATGTATTTTATTTGATTGTTGCTGTGATACTATATGCTATTTGGATTGGAATGATTATGTGTATCTCTTACAATTTTTATTTAAAGAAACAAACAATAGCTTCGTTATGTCTGTATAGTACCGTTCTTTCTTGCGTTGTTCGATCTTTTTACAATCCAACATTTAGCTATTCAGATATTGTTTTTGCAGTTTTTTATTCGATCATACTTTCGATTCTTACAAAAAAATTTAGAAAGGAAAAAAGATTTTAAGATGAAGGGTATTATTCTTGCGGGGGGAAGCGGGACAAGGTTGTATCCGCTCACGATGGTAACAAGCAAACAGCTTTTGCCGGTGTACGATA
>ERZ1106952.672-NODE-672-length-13577-cov-3.657299_pt1 | contig 13577 bp, 9 predicted proteins | sample MGYA00403677_ERZ1106952 | MGnify/ENA primary metagenome ERZ1106952 (study PRJEB35170, sample SAMEA104062415) | human gut metagenome | biome: human gut; feature: human-associated habitat; material: faeces | place: Denmark | collected 2012-05-14 ...
GTCTGCAATCCACCGGAGAACTCCGGGCTCCCGTTGAATGATTAGTAGGATCATATAAACCGCAACAAATCGCGCCGGGCAGGAAGTTTTGCCTGGGAATCTGTCTGTGCTGGGGAATTACTCGATCTCGAACTGGTCGCTCAGGCGCTGCTCAAACAGCTTGCTGACTTCCATCAGAGTCTCGTCATCCTCCACAACGTCCAGATATTCGCCCTCGCTGTCCTCGCCCACGCTCAGGATGACCAGCTGTGCGTCCTCGTTGACATCCTCTTCATCCTCTGCGTATTCGACAACTGCAAGGTAATGCACGCCCTTATGGTCCAGTGCATCGATCACTTCAAACGTGACCTCATTGCCGTCCTCATCCTCAAGAGTCATCAGATCGGGCTGATATTCCTCTTCGGTGTTCGGGTTCTTGATCTCTTCTGCCATAAGATACGTTCTCCTGTCTATCCAAACCCAATCAAAGGGATGGTACTCAAATAAAATTACGCACACGGCCCGGGATCTGCTGCGTTCCCGCCATCCCTTGCTGTGCTTATAGTGTAGCGTTTTTTTGCCTGCTCGTCAAGATGTTTTTCGCACAGAAAATGCACGACAAATTTTCACGCATTTCCCTCTCGCTTCCCGGGCAGAAATATGCTATACTGAACTCTGTGCATCTCCCGCGTGCGGGGGAACTGCTATCAGAATATGAACGGAGGGATCTGTTTATGAATAAGACCCGTGTCCGGCTGGCGGCGCTGCTGCTGGCCGTGAGTTTTGCACTGTCCGGCTGCAGCCTTGTGAAAAACATCGGCGGCAGCAGCGGAGCCGGAACAAAGACCATCACCCGCCCGGCGGTGGAATCGGCCGAGCTGCAGTTCACCCACCCGGCAGCGGGGAAACCCGTGGCGGTGTTCGATACCACGGCGGGGGTGTTCCGGGCGATGCTCTTCCCGGAGCAGGCCCCGCAGGCCTATGATAACTTTGTGGGTCTGGTGCAGGCGGGCTACTATAACGGCCTGACCGTGACCCGTGTGGAGCAGGATTTTGTGGTGGAGGCCGGTCAGGGAACTGACGGCAAGGGCACCACCATCTGGAACGGCAGCCGCTACCCGGCTGAGGCCACCGACAAGCTCCACCATTATTCCGGTGCCCTCTGCATGGCGGCGGACTCCTCCGGCCAGTGCGCCAGCGTCTTTTATATCATGTCCACTCTGCCCGGCGAGGATTCCGTCACCCAGGAACTCACCGACCAGATGAACAGTGCAGGCTACCGCGCTGAGGTCGTTTCGGCCTATCAGACCGCCGGCGGTGCGCCCTACCTCGACTACACCGATACCGTGCTGGGCCAGGTGTACGAGGGGATGGACGTGGTGGACACCATCGCTCAGGTCGCCGTGGATGAGAACCAGAAGCCCACGGAAACGATCACCATCAACAGCGTCAGCATTGAGACATATCAGGCGCAGTAACAACTGAAAATGACAAAACCGGCTTTCCCGTGGCAGCAGGAAAGCCGGTTTTGTGCTGAATGGAGAGAATGGGGATATATCGGTCAGCGGGAAAGGCCGCTGACCCCACTGGCAATGACACCGCCGTCCATGACGATGTCCGTGCCGGTGAGATAACCGAGCCGTTCGTCCAGCAGCAGGGCATACAGCGCGGCGATCTCTTCTGGCCTGCCGTTCCGCTTGAGGGCGGAATGGGCGGTAAAGGTCTGGGCTTCGGCGCTTTCCAGTTGGCCCATGGGGGTATCAAAGTTGCCGGGGGTCACACTGAGGCAGCGCACCCCTTTGGCACCAAAGCGGGCGGCATCGGTTTTGGCAAACCAGATGACGAAATGCTTGCTGATGGAGTAGGCCACACCGGTGCGGGCGTTTTTGGGCATCAGGTTGATGCGGGCCATCATCTTTTTCAGGAACTTTTCCCGGTCGGTGCGGGCAAGGGGATAACTGTGTTTTGGCATGATGAATCCGGGGGCCAGATAGGCGCTCATGCTGGAAGTATCGATGACACAGCCGCCCGGGGCCATGACCGGGTAAAAGGCATCATTGATATTGACTGTGCCCAGCGCGTTGGCCCGCAGGATGGCTTCCGGGCTGCCCATGTGGGGACTCATGCCAGCAATGTGAAGCAGAGCTTTCACCTGCCCACGTTCCACGGCGTGCCGTGCCAGCTTTTCGCAGCTGGCACGGTCAGAGAGGTCACAGGCAAAGGCTTCGGCTTCGGTCAGCTCGGCCACGGCGCTTTCCAGTTTTGCGGCAGTGCGGCCTACCAAAATCACATGATATCCGGCTTCACAGACCAGCTTGGCCGTGGCGCGGCCCATGCCGCTGCCGCCGCCGGTGATCACACAGACAGGTTTCATCTTCGGTTCCTCCCTTATTTGATCTTGCCGTTGGCCTTGAGCCAGGCGGCGGTGTCGTGGAGTGTTTCGGCGTAGGGACGGGGGGCAAAGCCCAGCTCGTTCCGTGCTTTGGAGCAGTCAAAGCAGTTGTTCCGTTCCAGATTGTAGACGGCGAACTCGGTCAGAACCGGCTTTGTGCCCTTTTTCGCCGCAGACTTTTCCATCTGCTTTGCGGCAAGGTGGGCGAGGGAAAGGGGAAGGTAGAACTTACAGCCCTTGCAGCCGGTATCCTCTTTAAGCATCCGGCACATTTCCTTCAGGGTGACTTCATCATTGCTTAGGATGTAGCATTCACCTTTGCGGCCCTTGTCGGCGGCGGCAATGGTGCCTGCGGCCAGATCCCGGACATCCACCATGTTGAAGCTGCCCGCCATGCCGATGGGCATTTCACCGTTCAGGATCTGGGTCAGGGTGCGGGTGGTCTGGCCGATGGCCGGGTCGTTGGGGCCGATGATGCCGCTGGGGTGGACAACGCAGGCGTTCAGGCCCGCGTGGGCGGCATCCAGTACCTTTTGGGTGGCCATGGCCTTGCTGCGGCTGTACCAGCCTACCACCTTTTCCTCTTCATAGGGGACGAACTGGTTCACTTCCCGGATGGGCTGCCCGGCGGGCAGCTCAGGAATAGCACCGGTGGAGGAAACGTACACGAACTTTCTGCACTCCGGGTGGTGCTTGGCGGCGGCAAGCATATTCTCGGTGCCGCCCACATTGACGGCGATCAGTTTCTCGCTGTAACCCGGGTCAATGGTGACCATGCTGGCACAGTGGATGCAGACGCTCTGGCTGCCCTCGGGGATGTTGAAGAAGGCTTCGCAATCCTCGGCGCTGCACAGATCGCCCTCAAAAACCTCGACCTCAGCGGGCAGATACTTGCGGGTAGGATCCCCCTTGAGGACGAAGGCCCGGATGTGCTCCCCCCGTTCGATCAGCTGAGTGCAGATGTTGATGCCCAGGAAACCGGCCGCGCCGGTCAACAGATAAGTGGTGTTGATGTTCATATTCATTTCCTCCCGCTTTTCTCTCAAAGTGTACGATACGGTTTACAGCATTGCGGCCAGACCCAGACCCATGCTGTCGAACCCCTCAGAGACAGCCAGATAGGCATCCATCGTGTCCTCGTCGATACGGACGGGAGAAGAGGTGTTCCGGTTTTTGAAGCTGTTCAGAGTGGCAGCGAGTGCCAGACCAATGCCGTAGTTTGCACCGCCCTCAGTCAGGGTGTAGTAAGCGTCCAGCGCAGTCTCGTCCAGGGTGGAAGCGGTCATGTTCTTGCGGTTCATCATGGTAAGTGTCCTCCGTTTTATGTTTGAATGTTTGTTGTTTGTTCTGTTGTGGAGCTCCGTGCTCCCTTGCGATGGCTAAAGGATACCCGACCAAGGTAAACGCAAGGTGAATATTTCTGTTTATCTTTTGTTTATCTTTGGGTGTATAATAGAGCCATACCATAGAAAGTGAGGAGAACGCCATGCTGAAAATTCTGGTTGCGGAAGATGACGTGAGCACCAACAAGCTGCTCTGCGCCATCTTAAAGATCAACGGCTATGAAGCAATCCCGGCCTTCAACGGCGAAGCGGCGCTGGACATCATCGACCACCAGCACATTGACCTGCTGCTGTGCGATGTGATGATGCCTAAAATGGATGGCTTTGCCCTGACCCGGGCCATCCGGGATGGCGGCAGCATGATGCCCATCCTGATGCTGACGGCTAAGGCCCTGCCTGAGGACAAGCACACCGGTTTTCTGGTGGGCACGGATGACTACATGACCAAGCCGCCGGATAAGACCGAGTTGCTGCTCCGCATCAAGGCTCTGCTCCGCCGGGCCCGCATCGTGGACGAGCATAAGATCACGGTGGGGGATGTGGTGGTGGATATGGACAGCCGCACCGTGCGGCGGGGGATGGAGGTGCAGACCCTGCCGCCCAAGGAGTTTGAACTGCTGTACAAACTGCTGGCCTACCCGGAGCGCACCTTTACCCGGATGGAGCTGCTGGACGAGATCTGGGGCATCGACAGTGAAAGCGACGACAAGACCGTGAATGTCCACATCAACCGCCTGCGCAACCGCTTCTACGACTGGCCGGAGTTTGAAATCCAGACCGTGCGGGGTTTGGGGTACCGTGCTGTAAAGAAAGTGTGAGGATGATGAAAAAAATTGCGGAACGGATGCGCGGCTGCATCGAGACGCTGAGCCTGTCGGCCCTGCTGGTCATCAACCTGTCTTTTATGGTGTTGCTGATGCTGGGGCTCTGTACGGTACTGGTCCTGGCCGGTGTGGACGAGGGATTTCTCTATCACGATGGACAGGTCGAGCTCGGTGGTGCACTGGCCTTTGTCTATACCGTCTGCATCCTGATCGCTGTGAGCATGGTGGTGATGATACGGATGGTCTTTATCCACCCATTGCAGCGGAACATTGAGGCTATGAAAAAATTGGCAAACGGGGACTTTGCCGTGCGTGTGGATCCCGCGGAACACGGTTACACGTCCCGGGAGATGGTCGAGTTTGAGCAGAGCTTCAACAAGGCAGCGGAGGAGCTGGGCGGCACTGAGATCCTGCGGAAGGATTTTATCAACAACTTCTCCCATGAATTCAAAACACCCATCGTCAGCATCAGCGGTTTTGCCGACCTGCTGCTGGAAGAGCAGCTGCCGCCCGAGGATCAGAAGGAATACCTGACCATCATCCGGGACGAGAGCAGGCGGCTGACCGACCTGGCAACGAATATCCTGACCCTGAACCGGGTGGAGAGCCAGACGATCCTGACCGACAAAGCATGCTTCCCGCTGGATGAACAGCTGCGCCAGAGCGTGCTGGTGACCCAGCAGAAGTGGCGGCAGAAGGAGCTGGATTTTGATGCCGATCTTGCCCCGGCAGAGTACACCGGCAGCGAGGGGCTGCTGAAAGAAGTCTGGCTCAACCTGTTGGACAACGCCGCCAAGTTCAGCCCTGAGGGCGGCACCGTGGCCGTGAACCTGCGCAAAGCAAAAAACGCCCTGATGGTCTCGGTGACCGATCAGGGCGAGGGGATGCGCGCCGACACGCAGGCGCATATCTTTGAACAATTCTATCAGGGCGACACCAGCCACACCACCCAGGGCAACGGTCTGGGCCTTGCCATGGTGAAAAAGGTGCTGGAGCTCCACGGCGGCAGTATCCAGGTGAACAGTGCCCCCGGGCAGGGCAGCTGCTTTACCGTGACATTACCCATATAAACGAAAAAGAGGCGCTGAAAAGCGTCTCTTTTTGCTTCCGGTTCAAATTTCGCCGGGGTGCTCCTTGCGCCAGGCGAGGTAATCCTCCAGGATGACCGTGGCGCTGACGGAATCCAGAATGGCCTTGCGGTGGGCACCAAAAGTCCCCACCTCGTCCAGGATGTCGGCGGCTTCACAGGTGGACTGCCGCTCGTCCCACATCCGCACGGGCAGGCCGCTCCAGATCTGCAAAGTCTTGCCCAGCTTGCGGCTCTTCTCGGCGCGCTCGCCCTCGGTGCCGTCCATGTTGAGCGGCAGGCCCACCACAATGAGTTCTGCCTTCTGCTCCTGGGCAATGCGGCAGACCTCGGCGGCCACCTTGGGCCGGGCCTTCAGGGTGATCTGGGGGGTGATGGGCGTGGTCAGGAACTCGGTGGGGTCGCAGACCGCAAGCCCCGTGCGGCTGGCACCGTAATCAACTGCTAGAATCTTCATGGGGAAGTGCCCCTCCTGTTTTGCTGTTTTTCCTCAGTTTACCACAGAATAGATTTTTCTTCAATTTTGCGGTAAAATAAAGTGATTACTTTCCGAGGAGCGTGGACCCGCTGCTTGACGCGAGAGAAAATCCAAGCAGATAGTGAAACTGACCCAATATGCCAAGGGCTCCCCTACTAGGGGAGCTGGCGAGCCGAAGGCGAGACTGAGAGGTTTGATTCGTTTATGCTACAACTACTATTAGGCGGTTCCGGCAGCGGAAAAACAACGCTGCTGTACCAGCGCATCCGCGCCCGGGCCGAAAAAGGGGAAAAAAGCATCCTGTTGGTGCCGGAACAATTCACTTCCAGCACCGAGGGCCGCATCTACCGTGAGCTGGGGGATGCCCTGTCCGGCATGGTGGAGAGTTTTTCTTTTACCAGTCTGGCAGAAAAGATCCTTTCCACCGAGGGCGGCGCGGCGGTGCAGACCCTCTCTGACGCAGGCCGTGCCGTGCTGGTGCGCCGGGCGCTGGAGGAGCTGCAGGACAATGTCCACTATTATCACCGCCACCGGCGCAGTGCGGCCTTTTGCCAGATGGCGGCCCAGACCATCGACGAGCTGAAAAGCGCGGGCCTTTCCGGCCGGCAGCTGGCACAGCTGGCCGGTGCCTGCGGGGCCGAGAGCGGTAAGCTCAGTGAGCTGGCCCTCATCTTTCAGGGCTACGAGACCCTGCTGGCCCGCAGCGGCATGGACCCCTCTGACCGGCTGGAACTGGCCGGAGCCCGGCTGGAGGAAGCACTGGCCCGGCACAGCCTGCCGGAGTTTCTGCGGGACCGGGCGGTGTTCATTGATGAGTTCGATACCTTCAACGCGCCCAAAAAGCGGCTGCTGGGGGCCCTGCTGGCGGCACTGCCCAGCGTAACGGTGGCCCTCTGCGATGATGGAGCCCCCCTGCTGCCCGGTGACCTGAGCCTGTTCTCCGGGGCCAAGCAGGTGGCGGCGCAGCTGCGCCAGCTGGCCCGGAAAAATGGGGCGGAGGTGGCCGTTCCGCAGCTGTTGCGCAAGGATCTGCGCCACCGGAACGCCCCGGGCCTTGCCGCAGTGGCAGAGCTGCTGGAAACCGGCAGCTGCACCGCGGATGCCCCGGCGGGCGAGGTGCGGCTCTTTGCCGCGCCCAGCCGGGAGGAGGAGGCCCGTGCCGCTGCCGGTGCCATCCGGCGGCTGATGCGGCAGGGCGTGCGGTGCGGAAAGATCGCTGTGGTCTGCCGCGATATCGCCAGGTATCGTGCCGCAGTCCGGTATGAGTTCCGGATGGCGGAGATCCCCCTGTACTGCGATGAACCCACCACCCCGGAATTCAGCGCCCCGGCCACGGCGGTGCGGGCCCTGCTGGAGATCGCCCGGGGAGCCGACCTGACCGAGAACCTGACCACCCTTGCCAAGACCGGCCTGTGTGCCCTGAGCGAGGAGCAGGTCTGCGCGCTGGAAAACTATGCCTACACCTGGGCCCCAACGGCGGCGGCCTGGCGGGAGAAGTTTGAGCGCAGCCCTAAGGGCTTTGGGGAACAGGAGCTGACCGAAGAGGACCTCCGCAACCGGGAGCGGGCAGAACATGCCCGTGCCCTGCTCGTGGGGGCGGTGGATGCATTCCGGGCCAAGGTGCGCGGGGTCAACGCCGAGGCCATCAGCCGGGCGGTGTATTTCTGCCTGAAAACGCTGGGGGCTGAGGAACAGCAGGCTGCTCAGGTAAAGGCCATCCGCGCGGGCCGGGGCATCCCGGCGGCAGAGGAAGCCGCCCGCGAGTGGAACGTGGTCATGGGGCTGCTGAACGAGATGGCCCGCCTGCTGGGGGAGCAGACCGTGACCGTGGCCGAATACGAGGATCTGTTCGGGCTGCTGCTCCGCTCGTCTGACCTGGGGCACATTCCCCAGACCCTGGATGCGGTGGTGCTGGCCAGCGCAGGCAAGATGCGTCTGGACGCGCCGGACTATGTGTTCGTGCTGGGGCTGGCCGAGGGGGAATTCCCGGCCGCGCCCGGCGAGGTGGGTCTGCTGACCCACGCCGACCGCGATGCCCTGATGGCGCAGGAGATCGACCTGCCCGACTGCTTTGAGAACCGTGTGGTGCGTGAGCAGGTCTGCTTCTACAAGGCCCTGACCGCTCCTGCAAAGGGGCTGTGGCTCAGCTGGCCCAAGGGGCAGGGGCAGACCCTCTGCGCTGGGCTGGAACCCCTCGTGGAAGAGCTGGCCCCTGCTGCCCCGGAGCTGGAACTGACGGACCTTGCGGCCACTCCCGCAGATGGACTGGACTGTCTGGGCGGCGGCTGGCCCCTGACGGAGACCGAGCGTGCCAGCCTGACAGAAGCCCTGCACACCCCCGGCGAGACCGAGCCGCAGGGCCTTGCCCTGCTGCGCCGGATGGCCGACACGGCCCCCCGGCAGGTGCATGACCTGCCTGCGCTGGAAGCGCTGCTGGGGCGGAAACTGCGCATTTCGCCCAGCCAGCTGGAAAAATATTATACCTGCCGCTACGGCTACTTTTTGCAGTATGTGCTGGGGCTCAGGCCCCGCCGCCGGGCCGAGCTTTCCGCCGACCAGAGCGGCACCCTGATGCACTGGGTGCTGCAGATGGCGCTGGACCCTCACCCTGGCCCGGATAACCCCATGGCGGCGCTGCAGCCCTTTATGGAGCTGGACGATGAGGCCATGGCGAGCCTTGCCGCGCTGCTGGTGGACGAGTACGCCAAACGCTATCTGCCCGAGGATACCGCCCGCTTTGCCTATCTGCTCTCCCGCCTGAAAAAGAGCATGACAAGCCTGCTGCTCTACCTGCGGGATGAGCAGCGGCAGTCCAGCTTCAAGCCCGTGGCCTGTGAGCTGAAGATCGGCCGGGGCGAGGATGCCGTGCCTGCCCAGGTGTATCACCTGTCGGACGGGCGCACCGTCCAGCTGGTGGGTACCGTGGACCGTGCCGACGAGTGGGTGGAGGAGGACGGCACCCGCTGGGTGCGGGTGGTGGACTACAAGACCGGCACCAAAAAACTGGATCTGAAAGAGGTCTACTGCGGTCTGGACTGCCAGATGCTGCTCTACCTGTTCAGTCTGACCCGGGATAAAAGCGGCCGCTTTACAGGGGCGGAACCGGCGGGTGTGCTCTACCTGCTGGCCGACCCGGCCCCTGAGACCACCACCCGCGAAAAGGCGGCCCACAGTGTGGAATACAAGCTGGACGGTCTGGTGCGGGACGAGCAGAAGCTGTTCGATGCCATGGATGCCGACGAGACCGGCAGATATCTTCCCTTCTCCTATTACAAAGGCGCGCCCAGCCCCTACCAGAAGGACAAGCGGGCAGACATCGCCAAGCTGAACCGCATCCAGCTGCATCTGGATGATCTTGTGACCCGGATGGGCCAGCAGCTCTATGAGGGGCAGATCGCCGCCGAGCCGCTGGTCACGGGCCGGAGTCCCTGCCAGTGGTGTGATTACGGATTTGTCTGCTGCCACGAGACCGGTATCGGGGAGCGGGCGCTGGAAGCCCCCGCAAAGCCCTTTGAGGCTTCCGGGCAGCCCGAAGAGGGAGAGGAGGAACAGGCATGAGTGAACCCAAGTGGACCCCCGCCCAGCGGGCTGCCATCGAGGACCGGGGCGGCGCGCTGCTGGTGAGCGCGGCGGCGGGCAGCGGCAAAACGGCTGTTCTGACCGAGCGGGCTGTCCGGCTCATCACCGACCCGGAGCATCCCGTGGATGCGGACCGTCTGCTCATCGTCACCTTTACCAATGCGGCGGCGGCAGAGCTGCGGGCCCGCATCGGGCAGGCGCTTCTGAAGCGCAGCCAGGCGGAACCCGGCAATGGCGCACTGCGCCGCCAGCGGATGCTGCTGCAGCGCGCGCCCATCTGCACCATCGATGCCTTCTGTCTGGACCTGCTGCGCAAGCATTTTCAGGCGCTGGATATCCCGCCGGACTTTTCCCCCGCAGACCCCGGCAGTGTGGAGCTCCTGCGGGCCTCTGCCCTGAGCGAGACGCTGGAAAATGCCTACCGCGACCCGGATTTCTGCGCCTTTGCCGACCTCTACGGCAAGGGCCGCACCGACCGTGCGGCGGGGGAGACGATCCTGCATGTCTACGATTTCCTGCGCGCCCTGCCCGATTACGACAAAAAGCTGGACGAATTTCTGGCTCCGTGGCAGGAGGAAAATGGCTTTGCCGCCTCCTGTTGGCATGATCTGCTGCTGGCCGAAGCCGCCCGCAGTGCCCGGGCGGCAGGGGAACTGTTCCGCGCCGCGCTGGCTGACTGCCCGGGCGACCGGGAGCAGGAGCTGGCCGATGCCGAGGAAAAGAAAACGCCCTCTGCCCGGGAAAAGGCAAAAAATGCCGTGCTGGAAAAATATACCGATGCACAGGAACGGCTGGACAAGGCTGCCGCCCTGCTGGGCAGGGTGGAACAGCTGGCTGTGGCGGGGGAGTGGACTCCGCTTTACGATCTGCTGACTCCCTATGTGCTGGGCATGGAGGAGCTGCCCGGCCTGAAAGGGATGAAAAAGCGGCTGAACGGCGAACACAAAAAAGTCATCCGCACCCGCGCCGATGAAGGCGCGGCCCTGTTTGCGCAGATCCTTGAGCTGATCCCCTGCAGTGAGGAGGAAGCTGAGGCAGACCGCAGGGCCGCGGAGCCCCGCCTGCGGGCCCTGTTTGCGGCGGTGCGGGATTTCGACGCCCGGTTCTCGGCCAAAAAGCGGGACCGGAAGCTGCTGGAGTTCAGCGACTTTGAGCATCAGGCCCTCCGCCTGCTCCGTGACCCGGACGGCACCCCCACTGCGCTGTGCGGGGTCATCCGGCAGAACTACGCCGCCGTGATGGTGGATGAATATCAGGATACCAACGCCCTGCAGGATGCCTTGTACCGGTGCCTCGCGTCCCCGGCGGGGGACGACCTCTTCCTGGTGGGAGATCTGAAGCAGAGCATCTACCGCTTCCGGCAGGCAGACCCCAGCATCTTCCGGGAAAAACTGGACAGCTGGCCCGCCCTGCCCGGCGGCGCAGCGCGGCCCCGCCCGGCAGAAGGTACCCCCGGCACCGATGCCATGCTGGCGCTGGATGCCAACTTCCGCTCGGCTCCGCAGGTGGTGGAAGGAATCAACTTCCTGTTTGAGCGGCTCATGTCCCCGGAACTCGGTGACACGGCCTACGGCGACGGCCAGCGGTTGGTCTGCGGGGCGCCCGGGGAATACACGGGCAGCGTGGAGGCGCATTTCCTGCCCGATGACACCGCCGAAACGGACGCGGGCTGGATCGCCCGGCGCATCGAGGAGATGGTGCAGAGCGGCGAGCCGGTGCGGGACGGCAGTGCCACCCGCCCGGTGCAGTACGAGGACTGCTGCATCCTGCTGGCGGCGCGCAATGATTTTCCGGCCTATGTGGAAGCGTTGACCGCCCGGGGCATCCCGGTGTATGCGGATGCCCGCGAAAACCTGCTGGATGCCCCCCACATCCGGCCCCTCATCGCCCTGCTGAAGGTCATTGACAACCCGGCGCAGGATATCTATCTTGCCGCCGCCATGCTGGGCCCGCTGTTCGGTTTCACCGATGACGACCTTGTCCGCCTGCGGGCCAGAGCCGAAGAAATCCAGAAGCAGCAGGGGGAAAACGTCCCCCAGCGCATCAGCCTCTACGGCGCGCTGCTGCTCACCGTGAACAGCGGGGAGGACACCCCTTTTACCGGAAAAGTCCGGACGTTCTATGCCCGGCTGACCGAGCTGCGCCGGATGGCCCGCAGTGCCCCGGCAGAACAGCTGCTGGAGGAGATCTTTGCTTCCACCGGCTACCTTGCCGCACTGGGCGTGATGGAAAACGGTGCCCGCCGCCGGGAGGATGCCCGACGGTTTGCCTCCTTCTGCGCCGGGGCAGGCTCCGGCGGCATCTCGGCGCTGGTGCGGGCCATTGACGCTGCGGCGCTGGCAGGCTCCACGGGGCAGGATACCGTGCCCGGCGGCTCCCGCCCCGGCTGTGTGACCGTGATGACCATCCACCGCTCCAAGGGCCTGCAGTTCCCGGTGGTGTTCGTGGCCGACACGGCCCGTCGCTTCAATGCCGCCGATACCCGCCAGCCGGTGCTCCTGCATCGGATGTATGGGGCGGGCCTGCGCCTGCGCCCCGAGGAGGGCGAGGGCGCTTACAAGACGGCGGCTTACACGGCGCTTTCCAATGTCCACGCCGCCGAGATGCGCAGTGAGCAGATGCGTCTGCTCTATGTGGCGCTGACCCGCGCGCAGGATAAGCTTATCCTGACCGTGCCGCTGGGCATCGGAAAGACCTCCAACCCCTTTACCAGAGCGGCGGCCTTCCTTGAAGCCGGGGCGGGTCAGACGCTCTGCCGCCAGGCAAACAGCTTTGCCGACTGGCTCCGCACGGCCCTGCTCGTCCACCCCAACGGCGGCCCTCTGCGCCGGCTGGCCGAGGATCTGGAACTGCCCTTTGCGGATACCGGGAGCACCATTGCCCTGACGGTGCAGCAGGCGCTGCCCGAGGGCGTGGAGCCACCCGACCCGGAACTGGAGGAAAGACCGCTGGCCCAGGCAGACCCGGCCCTGACCGAGATGCTGCGGCAGGGCTTTGCCTGGCAGTACCCGGCGGCAGAGCTGGCCCAAGTGCCCGCCAAGGTCAGCGTGACCGGCATCGTCCACAAGGCAGAGCAGACCACGCTGGAGCGCCCGGGCTTTCTGGCAAAGGACGGCCTGACCGCCGCCGAGATGGGCACGGCCCTTCACGCCTTCCTGGAGCACGCCGATTTTGCGGCTCTTGCAGCGGCAAAACAGGCGGGCACGCTGGAAACGGCGATCCCCGCCGAGCGTGACCGGCAGGTGGAAGCAAAGCTTACCGCGCCCGAAATTGCGGAGAAGCTGGATGCAGGGCGCATCCGCCGCTTTGTGGAGAGCGAAGCCTTTGCGCGCATCTGTGCTGCGGATGAGGTGCTGCGGGAGCTGGACTTCATCACGGCCCTGCCTGCCGCCGAGGTGCTGACCGCCCAGGGCACTGCCCCCGCCGACAGCGCTGCCGTGGCACAGGCAAAGGTGCTGGTGCAGGGCATCGCTGACCTGGTGCTGGTGTTCCCGGATCACCTGGAGCTGCTGGATTACAAGACGGACCGCCGAAAATCCGAGGATGACTTCCTTGCCGCCTATCGCGCCCAGCTTGACCTCTATGCTCTTGCCATCAGCAAGCGCTTTGCCCCGAAACCGGTGACCTATAAGGGCATCTACTCGCTGGAGCTGGGGAAGCTGATCGAGGTTAAGTAATATTTTTCCCTGAAATCGCGTAAAAGTGCTTGACAGGGCTTTGTGGGTGTGGTAAACTATTCCGGTAAAGAAAGCAGCTACGGCCTGTGCCGCGCTCGCCTTGTGGGGTCGGAATCCCCGGGCTATACCCAAACACGGTTCGATTCTTTGAACGAACTGCGCTTTTGTGTGAAATTTCGCGCGGCTGTCCTGCAAATGGGCGGCCGCGTTTTCTATGC
>ERZ1106952.680-NODE-680-length-13504-cov-2.773589_pt1 | contig 13504 bp, 8 predicted proteins | sample MGYA00403677_ERZ1106952 | MGnify/ENA primary metagenome ERZ1106952 (study PRJEB35170, sample SAMEA104062415) | human gut metagenome | biome: human gut; feature: human-associated habitat; material: faeces | place: Denmark | collected 2012-05-14 ...
CCGCCGCGCCTTGTTTTTATGAAATATTTTTCATCCGCAGAGGGGGATCTGCAAAGATCCCTTCCCCTTTTTTACTTTTCGGTACAGCCGATCTCTTTGAGGTACTGCCGCATGGACCAGCGTTCGCCGGAGGTATCCACCTTGCCGTCCACAACGCACTTATAATATTTGTGGAAATATTTTTCTTTGCGCGTCGTGTCGCCGGGATAATACTCGTCGAAGTGGTCGACAAGGAGCATCAGCGGCGTGGCCTTGACCTGCTCCAATCTTTCAAAGAGCTCGTTTTTGTGCTTTTGCGAGAGGTCGGAACAGAGCGCCTCGTCCTCCGCGCGCTCGAGTACCGCGATGCACTCTTCGAGCATCTCCTTGGGGTTATACTTCGCGTCCGTGTGCGTGCCGCGCGTGATGAAGGTGACCTTCTCCCCTTTTTCCAGGAAAGAAAGATAGTTGTTGTGGAAAATTTCCATCACGCGGCGCACCGCGCCCGCCGCCATGCCGTAATAGAGATCGATGTACTCGTTCATGAGCGCGTCGGCGTTCAGCGTGCAATCCCAGAGCATCTTGCGGTAGACGTACGCGCGCATGTTCGCCTGCCAGTTGTTGTGCGAATCGTGCGGGCCCTGCATGCTCAGATACTCGATGCCGTAATCGTGGAAGCCCTCCACGTTCTTCTGGATGCACCCGAAGGAATCAAAATACCCGAGATAGCGGAAAAAGTTGATGTCGTATGCCCAGAACCAGAACCGATTGGCGATGTACCGCCATTCGCGCATGCTGCGCTTGACCGCCTCGATCTGCTTGTCGGAAAAATAGTCGTAGATGCCGTCGGAAAAGAGGGCGAACTGGATGATCAGGTTTTCGTCCGCGACGACCGTGTCGTCGATCGGGCAGATCTTGCCGTCCCGCTCCACGACGGGGGCTTCGCTCGCGTAGTCGTAGGCGAAGGTCATGATGCGCACGACTCGCCCGTTCATGTGTTCGCGCGCGTAGGCGTTGAGCGCCCGCACGACGACGTTGCAGAAGCGGACCAGCATGCCGCTGCGCTTGTATTTCTTTGCCTGCGCGAGGTTGTTTTCGTCCTCGAAATAGTGCGGGCCGTCTTCCTGGGTGAGCATGAAGATCTCCACGTCGGGGAATTTGATCATGTCCTTGATCATCTCGTCGATGACGATCTTCGCCACGCTCAGATCCATGCTCTCGTCCAGCTTGCCGTCCTCGGTGATGCCGTTGGTGATGTCGATCGTAGGCAAGATCTGCTCGTTCTCGTAAAAGAAACGGTAAAACTCCGGGTGGTCGTTTCCGTACACTTCAAAGGGCACGTAAAAGTGGAAATTGTGCGAAACATTCCTGCCGTACACCTTGACGGGCCCGCCGTACATTTCGGGAATGGCGGTGTACACGTCTTTGGTGCGCGTGCGCGCGAGGTGCTTCAGATCGGCCAGATCCTGAAAGACGTCCGCCGTGAGGTAGGTGCGCATCTCGAAGGAAGGCTCCGATACGATCGCCTCGTCCGGGATGGGAAGGGTGTCCGCCTTGGGGACGTATTCGCTCTTCGCCGTCAGAAAGCGCACGCCCAGAAACCTTTCGATGTACTCGTATACGGCATACATCCTTCCGCGCGCCGTGGCGGCGTCGAAAAAGACGTTCCCTTCAAAGGGAAAGATGACGAATCCGTCGCTTTTGAGCGTCTTTACCGGAACGGGGCAGGCTGCCGCCGCGCGCAGCGCCGTTTCCCCGATGGAGAAACAGCGCGGCTTTGCGGCGGGATCGGATGTGACGGCGAGCCGTACGCGCAGACATTTCAGGATATACTGCTGCAGCTCCGAGGCGGCAAACTTCTCACACTCCGATGCGTTTTTCGGGATCAATATGCAAAACTTTTCTCTGCAGTCTTTTCTGCTCATTCTCTCCATCGTCAAGCGAGCACGATCAGTGCCCCCTCCCCGCGATCCAGGCGCAGCGTCACCGCATTGCCGACCACCTTGGTCGACTGCGCGCGCTGAATCACTTCATACAGATAATTGTCGCCGTCGAAATCCAGGCGGACATCCGCCTTTTCGGTACGGCTGTAATTGACGACATACAGCGCCGTGCCGCCCTTGTAGTTGAAGCACCCGACGATGCAGTCGTCCCCGTACACGCCCGTCAGCTGGCGATAGGTGCCGGAAGAAATGATCTCCTCCCCCGGTTCCCCGTCGGTGATGAAAGCCTTGGTCGCCGCGTCGCCGTGCACGATGATGCCGTCGTTCGTCGATTTCATCAGTACGTGGTCGATCGCCTGGATCTGCTCGTTGGCGCGCTTTGCATAGTAGTACCAGCGCGTGAGGTTGCCGTCCGCGCCGATCAGACCGTTGCGGTTGACAAAGTCGTACGATCCGCCCGTCGCATACGCAAAGTGCAGAGGCTGGATGAGCGGGAAGTACTGGATCGCCTTCGCCCCGTACGCCAGCGCGAGGTTGACGTCGTAGAGCATCTCCCCTTCGGACGGGAAGGGATCGACCGAATCTTTCCAGATCATCTCGTCGTTCCACTGTCCGCCCGCCTGCAGCATGCGCCAGAAGGGCACTTTGTACTTTTCGGCATAGCTGCGGTAGATGGAAAGCTGGTTGTACATGAGAGAAGTGAGGGTGGTTTCGGGCGTTTCGGGTTCCGTATAGGGATACTGCGTGACCGAGAGCATGCGGGGTTTGGAGACCTCAAAGAGCTCGGTCATATATTCGTCGAACGCCATGGGGTCGGAATAACCCCAGAAGTTGTCTTCCCCTGCCCAGTAGCCGCGGGCGTTCAGGAATACGTCCAGCCCCTCCGTGTTGGGGAGGGAATAGAATTTTTCGGTCAGAACGCCGATGTTGTCCAGCTGCGCCGTGAAGGGTTCGTCGAAGGAATGCACGCCGATGAAACTTTCATACTGCGAAAGTTCGTCGATGAGCGATTCCAGTTCGCGCACGCCCGCTTCGGTGTTGAGCGCGATCTCGTCCAGCGGCACGTCCTCCGTGTGGGTGCCCAGCTGCCCCATGATCCAGTAGGTGTCGACAAAATAGCCGATGCCGTACTTTTTGCCCAGCTCCAGCGACTTTACGATGTTCGCGTCGTTCGCGCCCCAGCGGTCGATGGAGTAGACAAACATGTTGATGCCGCAGTCGGCAAGTTTTTGGAAGATGTCGTCGGAAATGAAGTTGGGAAGGGTGTGCCCGTCCAGGCTTCCGCCCGACGTGTACGGCGCATAGAATCCGCCGATGGGCATCACTTCGTCGCCGCCCATGATGTCATAAGAGAGAGCGTAGACCTCTTCGGGGTCGATCTTTTCCGATTCGGTGTATTCCATGCCCTCCGTGTAAAGCTGCATGTTCACGCCGTCGTTCCCGTTTTTTCCGCAGCCCATCAGGCCGAAAAAGAGAACGCCGCAGACCATGACAGAAAGTACTTTTTTGATCATTTTCTTTTCCTCCTGAGGCCGAAGGCCGCTGCCGCCGCCAGAACTGCCGCGCCCGCGGCGCTGCCGCCGAAGAGGACGGAAGAGCATCCGCCGCCTTCCTCTACGCGCACGGGATCGCCGTTTTCCAGACGATCGCCGATCAGATCGCCCGCGTCGGGCTTCGTATCATAGTCAAAGTCGGGCGTATTCGCGATGACATTGGTCTTGAATTCGGGCGCCTCGATCGACTGCTTCACGTCTTCATAATCGGCGTTGCTGATCGAGAAGTTGTCGATCGCAAAGTTGCCGATCTGGTTGTATGCGATGCCTTCGGTGCGCGTGCCCGTCTCTCCCCACTGGAAGATGCGGACATACCCGCTGGGCGTATAGCCCATGTCGTAGGTGAGCTCGGGTTCGCCCCAGCTCTCGCCCTCGTATTTGAGATACAGCGAAACGATCCCGTCAAGCACGGAAAAACGCACGTTGATGATCTTGCCTTCCGCCTCGCTCGACCAGGGATTGAATTTCATCCCCTGCGCGACGAGCGCGTTGTATTTGCCGGTGGAGGCGAAATCGTTGTCCCAGAGGATATACCGCGGGGAGGTGCAGGGTACCGTATGGTCGGCGCCGTCCTGCGTGCCTTCGAATTGCAGCCAGCTGCCCTGCTGTACGGTGGTGTCTGCGATCTCGTTGTAGTCGTTGAGCCCGAACCCGATGCCGAACCAACCGGAAATGAGGGCGGTGATGTTGCCGCTCGCGTCCTTTTCGGCCGTGCGCTGCAAATCGGTGATGTCAAATTCCAGCACGAAGTTGGAATACTGGTAACGGGTGGAGAAAAACGCGCCCGCCGTGTTGGAAAATACCAGCTTCCCGTCTTCCGCCGTCAGATAGGAGGGAGAAAGGGGCGAAGCCTTGCTCTCCGAATAGAACATATTGGCGTTGTAGGCGTCGTTGTCAAAGGTTTCGAGATAGTCGGGATTTTCCGGCGTATCGTAGGTGTAGGCGGTGATGCTGTAGTTTTGGACGGAAAGTTTGTTCGTCCCTTCCGAGAAAAGGCCCACAAAGCCCGCGCCGTCGTTGCTGCGCAGCTGCGTTTCGTCCAGAAGGGTGTCGCCGTCGACGATAAACGTCACCTGTTTCTGTGTATTGACAAAAAGCTCCAGCGCGGCCGTATCTCCTTCGGCAAGCCCGCTCACCTGGCGGCGGTCGTAAAGGATACGGAATACGTCGTCGGCAAGATATTCGTACGCGGTGAAGAAAATGCGCCCGCCCTCCTCTTCAAAGAGAAGCTGGATGGTGCCCGCATCGCCGATGCCGGCGCGCAGGCTCTCCATTCCGAACAGGATGGAAAACTTGCCCCCCTCCGCCATGTCGGTGAAGGTGAGATCGAGCGAGGCGATAAAGAGATCCTCGACGCCGTATTCGGCGAAGTTATCCACGCGGCCTGCGGCGATGAGGTCGGATTCGCTCTCCCCTCCGTTGAAGAGGATGGTCGAACCCTCCGCCGTGACGTCGCCGTGGACGCGGAAAGTACCCGTATTGATATGTCCGTCCGATACGCTCGTTTCGGTCACTACGTACGATTCCGACTGACCCGCCGATACCGCAATGCCCGAGCCCGCCGCCAGGACGGCGGCCAGCAGGACGGAAAGAAAGATCGCTGTCTTTTTCATGCTGCCCATTCACTCCAGTTTTCATTGATGCGCGCGACCATCGAATCCCAAAGCTGTTTGGCGTTCCTCTTGTCGTTGTTGCTCTTGAACAGAGGCTGCGCCGTGGAGATGCCCGCATACTGGTTAAGACCGAAATCCTTGAAAAGATCTGCCCTGTCCATGCGCGTCACCAGCGGGGTGAGCGAGGCGGTGAATTCAAACGCCGTCTGGTTCCAGTCGCTGAGTTTGCTCACGTCGAACTTGCTCTCGTCCGTCAGGCGGACGGAAGCGGGAAGACCGGTGCTGTTCATGTAGGCGAGGGTGCCTGCATCCGAATAGAAGTAGCGCAAAAATTCCTTGGCGCCCTCGATGCAGTTGGAATATTCGGGAATGAAGACGTACATCTCCGTGCCGTTGTTGTACATGAGATTGCGCGCCTGTTTGATGCGCATATAGTCGTTGCCCGAGCACAGCCCCGCCGCCGAAGTAGTCGCCTCGGGATTGGCGTCGATCTCCGCCACGATTGCGGAAAGCTCGCGGTCGCTCATCGACGTGTCTTCCAGCTTATCGGTGATGGAAGAGATCACGGGGATCTTCATCATGGCGATGTCTTCGTTGACCTTGGACATCTCCTTCATGATCCAGTTGCCGCCGATGGACATCGCCGCATGGCCGCCCAGGAACAGGTTCTGCACCGTCGTGAAGTTCTGGTTGGTGCTGGAAGGATTGACCGTGTTGCTCGTGAGCATGGACTCCATCGCGAGCAGCGCCTGGTAACGCCCGTCCTTTTCATAGTAATTCGCGTCCGTGCCCTTGTCGGTGCCCAGCATCACTTCTTTGGACGGAGAGTTGCCCGCCGCGTCTTTCAGCTGCATCATCGTGTTGTTGTAGTAGTCGAGGCCGTCGTACTGCGCTTCCCAGACATAGGTGACGTAGTTCCAGTAGCCGTTGTTGTACTGGTCGTTGTAGAAGAGCCACGCCTTCTGCGAACCGATCTCGGCCGAAAGGTCGGCCAGCTCGTCCGTCGTCCTGGGCAGCTCGTCTTCGGAGATCATCGTCTTGTTGTAGAGAATGCCGCACCAGCAGTTGCCGTAGCTGAGCGTATTGATCGTGTCGTCCGCATTGTACATCCCGTCGAGAAGGTCGGGATAGTACTTGCTCTCGATCGATGCGTTTTCGCCGGGAAGCGTTTCCTTGATAAAGTCGCTGAGGTCGAGGAAGTCTTCGTTGTACTGCATGGTGTTGAGCATGGTGAAGTACAGGTCATACTGGTTGCCAGTGCCGAGGCTGAGCGTCGAGATGATCGCGCTCGCGGCAGAGGTGTACTCCGGCAGCACGGTATAGGTATCCTGCGAGGCGTTGAAATCCTCGATGATCTCTTCCATCCAGTCGGTCCCGAGACCGGAGTCCCACATATACAGCTGGATCGTGTACTGGTCGCCCACGACCGCCTTATTGCAGCCGGCCGTCAGCCCCACCGAGAGGGAGAGCGCGAGAACCAGCGCGGAAAGTTTGGCAAGTTTTTTCATCGTTGTGTTATAAACCTCCGATCAAACGATTTATTCTTTGATACCGCCGAGCGAGACGTTGCTCATCAGCGCATTGTTGCAGACAATGAACAGGATCAGCGGCGGCAGCATGGAAAGGAAGCATGCCGCATACAGCAGATCGCTGCGGTTGTTGTACATCATGTCGATGCCGAACTGGTAGATACCGACGGCCAGCGTGGGCATTTTCGGCAAATAGATGAGTGCCGTGCCGTACTGGTTCCAGTCGGAGATCCACAGCATCAGGAAGAGCGCTCCGAACATGGTCAGCGCCTGCGGGAACATGACCTTGTAGTAGATCTGCCACTCGTTTGCGCCGTCCAGCTCGGCGGCCTCCGCATAGCTCCAGGACAGATTCTTGAAAAAGGCATAGAAGTACATGTAGTAGATGGAGAATCCGTTCAGGGAGGTGAGGAGCATCAGCCGCGAGTTGAGGAATCCGATGCTGTAGAGCAGTTTGTACATGGCCGACTGCGTGCCGTAAATGGGAAGGGTGATGACGATGAGTACGATAAAGTACACGCCGCCCGCCCCGAAGAAGCGGTATTTGGAAGTGACGTAGGCAAGCTGCGAAGTGATGAAGATGCAGAGCAGCGGGCCCAGGAAGGAGAAGTACAGGCTGTTGAGGATCATCTCAAAGAAGCTGCTGCCGCTCGCCTCGAGGGTGGTGAACACTTCAATGTAGTGCGAAAAATAGATCTTGCTGAACCCGAAGGGCTTTTCGGCGATGGAATAGTAATCGCGCAGCCCCGAGTAGAAGCACCAGAAGATGAGGTAGAGATAGGTGAACGCGAAAACGCAGAAGATGACGAACACGATGGCGCGGGTGATCTGTTCTGCGACCGTCCTTCTGATGAGATGGTGATGACGGGCAAACATCAGTACTGCACCTCCTCGACCCTGCTGTTGAGGAATTTACGGAAGAGCAGCGCGAGCGCACACGAGATGATCGTGAGCATCAGCCCGAGCGCCGAAACGCGGTAGATCGTGTTGGTGGCGAAGGGGTTGGAGGCCTCCTGCACGCGCATGTACATCCAGTTGGAGAGCGTCTGCGTGCCGTATTCGCCCTGCGTGAGCAGGAACACGTTGCCCGTGGCGCCGAAGATGCCCGCCACGTTGGTGGTGAGAAGGAGCACGAAAGTGGGCCAGACCATGGGAAGCACGATCTGGAACATCTCGCGCAGCCAGCTCACGCCGTCCAGCCGGGCCGATTCGATGACCGAATCGGGAATCCTCGAAAAGGAACCGCCCCACAGAATGATGTTGGCGGGGAAAGTCAGCCAGACGAGATTGAGCATGATCATCTTATTGGCAAATTGCGAATCTGCCAGCGGCGAGGCCAGGTCGTAGTCCAGCCCGTACAGCTTTTCCAGAAAATCGGGGAAGAAGTTGGTCGGGGCCATGAACTCCGTATAGAAATACCCGACGACGACCGCCGAAATGATGCTGGGCAGATAGAAGATGACGCGGAAAGCGCGGTATCCTAAAATCTTTTTGTAGATGAAATAGGATACGAACATGCCGATCGCGAACATGATGATCTGCACGCAGAAGGTCTTTAAGGTGTTCACAAGCGCCAGCTGCAGATCGTCGCTGGGGTTGGAAGAACCGTTGATGAACCGCTCAAAGATCCATTCGAAATTCTCAAACCCCACAAAGATGACGCTGCCGTTTTCCGGACGCTGGAATGCCATAAATATCGAGCTGATATTCACATACACATAGAACAGCAGAAACTGCACGACCGGGATGATCATGAACGACACGATGAAGAGTATGTGGATCCAGTTGATCTTTTTCTTTTTACCGAGCGAAACGCCCGTTTGCAAATTTTTCATAACGTATGCCGATTTTTTAGTTTCACCGCCCGACTTATGCCGCGGCGGAAACGGAAAACGCGAGATTGATGATGAAGCTGCTCATGCTCTCTTCCTCTGCGCCGAAGTTATACTGGATGCGGATGTTGATGCCGCCCTCCGTGTTGCGGGATGCAAGGTCGACCGTGAACGGAATGGGCGCGCCGACGTAGGAAGGATCCCCTTCCACGTTGTAGGCAAAGCCGCGGTATTCTCCGTTCGGCCCGCCAAGCGTGACCGTGAGCGTATCGTAACCCTGCGCGATGAGCGTATCGACGGTTGCCTTGTCGAGGTTGAGGCGGGCGATCGCGCCATTTTCGTTGGTCATCGCGTACACCTGGTAGTCGCCGGGATTGACGAGTTTATTCACCGTAAGCGCCGCACCGGAAGCATTGTCGTAACCTTTGAGGATGCCCGCAGCCGCCACGCTCTGTCCGCAGACCGTGCAGTTGCCGTCTGCGCCCCAGCTGTGCGCCGTGCCTGTGACTTTCAGCATGAATCCTGTCGGTGCGGAAGTGGTTTCCGGTGAAAAATGTCCGAAATAGATGGTCTGCAGGAACAGATCGCCGCTAACAGGAATGTCCAGCGAGAATACGAGGACCTGGTTGGCCGCCCCTATTTTCGTGCCGTCGGGTTTGGTGTAGTCAAAGCTGATTCCCTCGCCCGTGATCGCGGAGAGCGTGAACTCGGCCTTGCAGCCGGATACCTGCTTGATGAGGAGCTCCGACACCCAGAGATTGAAGTAGTTCTGCTCCGCTGCATTCAGGCCGGTGATCGTGTATGTCTGCGTGGCCGCATCGTAGGTGACGTTGCTGCCGCGGAATCCGACCAGCGTTTCAGGCGCGGCCGCGGAAGGGATCCCCTTTTCAAAGGAGAGATCGATGGCAAAGCAGTCGACCGTACCGTTCAGCCCGTTGTAGGCCACATACATATCCAAGCCGTTCTCGGTGATGTTGACCGCCGTCGGCCCGGAAAGAGGAAGAACAAATTCACAAGTCGTATTGAAGCCCAAGCCTTGATTTGCGACGTTCACCGCTTCCAGAGCGCCGTCGGGCAGCCAGTTGAATGCGCGGGCGTAGCCGTCGGGGTTGCCCAGACGCACCGTGATGCGGCCGTAGCCTTTCGCGATGAGCGCGTCGATCGTCGCCTTGTCGATGTGAATGCGGTACTGCGTGCCGCCGCCGTTCGGGTCGGCATACACGACGTATCCGTATTTTTCGTCTGCCTTTACATACTGATAAGCACTCGAATCGCCCCGCTCGGTGACCGTGATCGCAAAGACTTCCGTCACCGCTTTGCCGCAGATCGTACAGACGCCGTCTGCCCCGAATTCGTGCGCTTTCTGCGGCTCGCTGACCACATACTCCACGATACCGCATTCGGTGCATTCGCGGCGGATAAACGCCGGATGCTCACAGGTCGCCGTATCCGCGCTGTCCAGCGTCTCAAAGCTGTGGCCGAGCGCTTCCGTCTCGTTTTCGCGGTAAGTCTGTCCGCAGCGGCTGCAGGTGTATTCGGTATAGCCGCCCTCCGTGCAGGTCGCTTCGTGAACGGTGCCCGTGCCCGAAGAGACGTGGCCGGTGGAATGGCAGAATGCGATGTCATACGCGAAGGTGTTCACCGCCTGTGCGCCCGCGTTGTACTGCACGCAGACATCCAGGCCGTTTTCCAGATTGCGTTCGTTGAGATCGATGCGGATCATGCCCGTGTAGTTTGTCCAGCCCGAGTCTCCCTCCACGTTGTAGGAGAAACCGCGGGCGTATGCATCGGGATTGCCGAGCGTGACAAATAAGACGTCATAGCCCTGCTCCATGAGCGCGTCGATCGTGGGCTCGTCGATGTTGAGCACCGCGACGTTCTTTCCGTCTACAAGATTGGTATCGATGTGTACGATGTAGCCGTAAGTTTCATCCGCCTCGATGAGGATCGGTGTGCCGTCCTTCTGGTTGTAGCCCGAAAGGATGAACGCCTCGTTGACCGCCTCGCCGCAGACCGTGCAGACGCCGTCCGCGCCCCAGCTGTGCGCCGTGAGATCGATCGAATCCGCGTCTTCTCCCGTCACCGTTTCACCGCATCCGCAGATGTAAACGGGATAGCCGCCGTGCAGGCAGTCGCCCGCCGTCGTGCCCGTCTGGATACCCGGTACGTGTCCGTCCACGCCCTCGATCTTCAGAACAAAGCCGTCTGCGTCTGCGCCGGCAAGATAGATGGTCTGCACATACAGGTCGCCGCTGTTCGGAATGAGAAGCCCGAACACGCCGTTGTCCGAAATGGTTTTTCCGTCCAGATTCGTATAGCCGAAGGTGACCGCCTGGCCGCTCTTGGCCGTGAGGGTGAATTTGACGTGATCGCCCGGAAGGGTGTCGAGAAGGAGCTCGGAGACCCAGAGATTGACAAAATCCTGTTCGGAAAGATCCATGTCCGAGAAGGTCCAGGTGCCCGCCTCGGCGTCGTAGGAGACGTTGCCGCCGCGGAACCCGACCAGCGTTTCAGAATCATCCGCCGAGGGCACGCCCTTTTCAAAGGTAAAGTCTACCGCAAAGCAGTCGACCGTCACGCCGATCCCGTTGAACGCCACATACATGTCCAGGCCGTATTCGTCGGTGATGTTCGCGGCCGTCGGGCCGGAGATCGCCACCGTGAATTCGCAGGAATTGTTGAAGCCTTCGGTCGTAAAGTTGTTTCCTCCCTTATTGGCCGTCGCGCCGTCGGGCAGCCAGTTGAAGGTGCGGGGATTCTGATCGGGGTTGCCAAGACGCACCGTGATGCGGCCGTAACCTTCCGCGATGAGCGCGTCGATCGTCGCTTTGTCGATGTTCAGAAGATACTGCGTGCCGCCGTCATTCGGGTCGGCATACACGATATAGCCGTAGGTTTCATCCGTCTCCGCATACTGGTAGGCGGCGCGATCGCCCATCTTGGCGACCGAAAGGGCAAATACGTCCGTCACATATTCTTTGCACTGGGTGCAGACGCCTTCCGCATTGTAGGTATGCGAAAGTTTGGGCGCGACGATTTCCCGCTCGACAAGATGGCAGCGGGTGCATTCGCGCACTTCGTAAGCCGCATGCGCGCAGGTGGCCGTCTCTTCGCTCTTTAACACTTCAAAGTCATGGCCGTGCGCTTCCGTCTCGTCGTCGCGATACGGCTGCCCGCAGCGGGTGCAGGTATACGTCGTGTATCCTCCCTCCGTGCAGGTGGGAGCCGTCACGACGCCGCTGCCTTGTACCGGCGTATGGCCGAGCGCATCTACATACGATTCGGGGTCGGTCACCTCTTTCCCGCAGCGATCGCAGGTGTATTTTGTATAGCCGTCGTCCGTGCAGGTGGGAGCTACCTTCTGCACCGTGCCTTCCTTGGGCGTGTGCCCGAGCGGATCGGAATAACGCGTCTCCGTCTCGTCGCAGCGGGAGCATTTGTACACCGCCTCACCCGGCTCCGTGCAATCCGCTTCGTAGACGGTTTCAACCAGGACGGAAAAGTCGTGGCCCAGCGCGCTGCCCTGGGGCGTGACCTCTTCATAGCCGCACTGGGTGCAGGTGCGGGTGGTATAGCCCGCTTCCGTGCAGGTGGGCGCTACCGTAACCGTTTCGCCGAACACGTGCGGCGTGCTTGCGGGAAGCACTTCCCCGCAATGAATGCAAGTGCGGTCGTGGCAGGTATAGTCGTCGGCATATTCATGCTGGCATACCGTTTCGCCCTGCTTCTCGTCGCAGGCGGCCAGGCCGAAAACACAGCATACTGCCATCAAAAGCAGACATATCGTCAATGCTGTCTTTTTCATGACTTTCCTCCTATTCTGAAAATCATGAATATTTTAGCACCAAAATTATTCTGTAACAATATCTTATGTTAGCGTAAAAATTCTCTATATTAACTTTTCATTGGTAATTTTTTCTTTCTATTGCCTTAATTTCCCCGTATTCCGGAAAATATTGACAGAAATGCACAAGATTGGGTATAATAGAGCTGCCTTGGGCGCAAAGGGCCGCAAAGCCGTGCGCCGCGGGCAATTTTCCGCACACAGGAGGCGCTCATGGAACTTTATACGATCGCTCCCTCCTCCCTGCAATTTTCCACGCGCATCACGCCCGACCAGGACGAAACGGTGCATCGGCACGACTATTTCGAGATCTTTATCGTGTTGCAGGGACACATCACGCACATTACCCCGTTCGGGCGCGTCACGCTACAGACGGGCGACGGATACCTCATCGCGCCCGACGCCCCGCACAATTTCAAGCGGCTGCGCGAGCCGTGCACCCACCGCGATTTCATGATCTCCCCCACCCTGATGAAACAGGCCTGCGATTTTGTGGAACAGGGACTGTACGAGCGGCTCATCAAGACGCGCTACCTGCCCCTGCAGGTCGACCGCATCGAGCTTCTGAGCCTGGAAAACAAGATCACAAAATTCCTCAATGACGGCGATACCACCCGCAGGAAAAATTTCGAGCGCTCCTATGTCGTGACCCTGCTCGGCTACATCTACATGCAGGCACCGCAGGAAATGTTCGTGGCGGACGCCTTCTATTCCAACTGTCTGCAGGCGCTGAACGTCGTTTTTACCTCGCCCGATTACTTCGAAAAGCTGCAGCAGCAGCTTGGATACAGCAAAGTGTATCTTTGCCGGAAGTTCAAGGAAGTGTTCGGCCAGACGGTGAGCGAATACGTGAAGGAAAAACGGCTGGACTATGCCTCCTACCTCCTTCTGACCACCGCCGACACCATCCCCGACATCTGCGCGCGGATCGGAATCGAGAGCCTGCCCTACTTCAACAAGATCTTCCGCGAAAAATACGGACGCACCCCCGCCAAATACCGCAAAGAAAAAAACTTCGGAGAGATCCAACCCTGACCCATTCAGAGCGGGCGCAGAATTTTCTGCGCCCGCTCTTTTGTTTTACCTCTGACCGCATTGTTTCTTCTCTCGCCCGATCGCCGCCCTGTTCGGTTTTTTCCGCTCTGCCCATGCTCGCCCTCTGCCCTGTTTCGTTGCCCCCGCCCTGGTCGCCCCGCCCTGTTCATTTTTTC
>ERZ1106952.681-NODE-681-length-13501-cov-2.403763_pt1 | contig 13501 bp, 20 predicted proteins | sample MGYA00403677_ERZ1106952 | MGnify/ENA primary metagenome ERZ1106952 (study PRJEB35170, sample SAMEA104062415) | human gut metagenome | biome: human gut; feature: human-associated habitat; material: faeces | place: Denmark | collected 2012-05-14 ...
AGGCACTGGAACAGGAGAAAGAATATCTCACTGCTGAGAATGAAGGACTGATTGCACAGATTGCGGAAGTAAGAGCTGATATCCAGCTTTTAAAAGATGATGAGGAGCAGGCAGTTAAAGATAAAGAGGAGGCTGAGAAGCGTGCGGAAAAAGCTGAGAAAGATCTGCACAGCCTGGAAGAACGCAGAGAACGGTTGCAGCCTGTTATGGATAATGTCAGTAAGGAAATAAAGGAATATGGGACAGTGAAAGCAATTCTACCGGAAGCTGGGACATTAGAACGTGCAACAACTTACCGGGATAAAAAGATAAAACCACTGTTTACCCAGATGAAAAATAAAATTGCTGCAATGGCAGCCCAGGTCAAAGAACTTACCAAAGAAGTAGAAAAATGGAAACACAAATATCAGGAAACAAAGCAGGCATATAACCGAGTGCAGAGACAGCTAGATACAGTATGTGAAGAAAAACAGCAGTTATCTGAGGAAAAGCAACAATTGCAGGGTGTTTCCGACAGATATGATCGGGTAGTGCGTGTTCTTGGAGAAAATATTGTAGAAAATGCAGTACAACAGGATATACAGGAGCAGAAAGCATTAGAAGAAAAACGGCAAATGGAGCAAATGCCAAAAGGAAGTATTCACGAAAGACTTGCCTGGGGAGCCAGAAAGAGCAGTCGGAAGGCTGCTCTTTGGCAATCTAAGAATAGAGTTTTGGGATAGAATATGATAAAATGTAAGAGATAAATCGGTATTTAACGAGGAGGTAATGATTATGAGTAGAAATATAAAAGGTGGTTTTTTAATATTAAGTGGTGTTGTTGGTATTGTAGGAATGATAATAGCGGCAATGCAAAATCCAGCAACTGCATGGGTAACGCCACCTGGAAGAATGATTGTAAGTATTTTAGAAAATGGATTATTGATTCCTACGGTTTTATTCCTTGTTCTTTTTATTTATGGATTGTATATTCTCCTAACGGAGAAAAACGATTGAGCAATACCGGTTTGTCGAATTAAGAAAACCGGTATTTGTGGAGGAGGAATTCTGTAATGAGATTTTTTGAAAATACCCGTAAGCCAAAAGGCTTCGGCGGAAAATTGATGACGAAGATGATGAACAGCGGTCACGCCAAATTATCGCAATGGGGATTCTCAAATATCTCCGCGAAGTCTGATGCTGAAGTTCTGGACGTCGGCTGTGGCGGCGGAGCAAATATTGCGGTCTGGCTTGATAGATGTAGAAATGGCCACGTGACAGGAATGGATTATTCTGAGGTTAGTGTGGCAGAATCTCAGAAATTGAACGCCCTCGCCATTAAACAAGGGAAATGTAATGTAGTTCAAGGAGATGTATCTGCTATACCCTTTTCTGACGCGACTTTTGATTATGTTTCTGCCTTCGAAACAGTTTACTTTTGGCCAGGATTAGTAAAATGCTTTTCCGAGGTCAACCGTGTGCTGAAAAGCGAAGGCATATTCCTGATTTGTAACGAGAGTGACGGAACGAATGCCGCAGATGAAAAATGGACAAAGTTGATTGATGGTATGAAGATTTACACCTCTGATCAACTCATTGCTGCTTTGAAAGAAGCAGGTTTTACAGAGATAAAAACGTATTCAAATACAAAAAATCATTGGATAAGTATTGTTGCAACGAAATAGCCAATTTCCAGTTTTTTGAGAAAGGATTCTATCAAATATGATCACATTAAGAGAAAGTGTCAGTATATCAGCGCCCTTTGAAAAGTTAGATGCCTGGGCAGACAACTTTGAAGAAGAATTTGTCAAATGGAGCCCACTGCACTTGGAATGCCAGCTGTTTGATAAAGGCATCAATAAAGGAGACAGGGTCAGGTTTTTTGAGATTGTTATGGGACTTGACTATGATGTCACCGGCACCATTATTGAATCCGAGCGAGATAAGGATCATTTCAAAATAAGCTTTGAAAGTGACAAAAAAACAGCGATTATTACTTTTGAAGGGCAAAGGACTCCGGAAGGATGTAGCTTCACGCACATAGAAAGTTTCGGAATGCAGGCGCCAATCATAGGCCCAATCATGAATTTCCTGATCTTCAAAGTTTTCTATAAAAAGAAATGCAACTGGGATTTGATCAGGGATGACATGAAGCTGGACAATATCTATCTCTCGAACATTCTATCCAAGGGAGAATATCCGGAAAGAATACCGACGAAAGACGTTAAGAAATATGCGCCAAAAGATTTAATGGAGAGAATGAGCAAATGAATTGCAAACAGCTCAGTATAGGTTAGGTAAGTTCATGCGAGTAGCAGAGATTGAAAAATTAGTAAGGAACCAAAATGGAAAAGACACCTTTGCAACATTCAAATTCCAGTTTATAAAGCATTACCTCTTCGGTAGTGCTTTTCTTTTACCCTATTTTAGAAAGGACGGTGATGTGATGGCTAATTATAAATCATTGGATGAGAAAACAAAACAAGCTTTTGAAATGATAGAACAAGGCGTGAAAGATGTGTATTCTTCTGAATCTTTTAAACGATATTTGTCTTGTTTAAGTAAGTTTCATAGCTATTCTTTGAACAATACTTTACTGATATTAGCACAAAAGCCAGATGCAAGTTTGGTTGCTGGTTATCGTGCCTGGCAGACAAACTTCAATCGTCATGTGGATAAAGGTGAAAAAGGATTGATGATTCTAGCTCCTGTAACTTATAAAGAAGAAAGATTGATGATTAAAGTAGATGAAAATGGAAATGTTGAACTGGATGAATCCGGTTCTCCTATTCAGGAACAACGACAAGTGAATGTGACTCGTTTTAAAACGTCAACTGTATTTGATATATCACAAACTTCTGGTGATCCTCTTCCCTCTTTGATTCATGATTTAACGGGTTCTAATAATGAAGCTAAGGCAATCATTCAATCCGTGCAATCTATCTGTACAATTCCCATTGAATTTAAAACAGAAACAGAAGATTTGAATCTTATGACAGGAGCTAAGGGATATTATTCTCCTAAAGAAGATAAGGTTGTGATTAATAAAGATTTGGAAGGTTTGCAAATCGCAAAAACATTAATTCATGAGTATGCTCACAGCCTACTTCATAAACAAACAGATAAAAATCAAAGCCAACGAGAAATTGAAGCCGAATCGTTGGCTTTTGTATTATGCGATCATTTTGGGCTTGATACTTCTGAATATTCTTTTGGCTATATCGCAAGTTATGCCGATAAAGATTTTGATGAATTGAAATCCATCTTAAATAGTATTCAAAGTACGGCTCACGAAATGATTGAGCAACTAGAACCTGTATTTAAGGAGAAACTGCATATGATAGAAATCAAAAATAAATATATAACGCCATTAGAAATGGAACAGATGAATCACGATATTGTAATTCAGGTTTCTTCTTTGATGGAACAATATAAAGAAGCACTAGATGATCCAAATGTATCCACTTCGGATATTCATGAAATAGTAGATCAACAAATCTATGATGTGATTAACGGTAAGGCTGCATATTCTGATCAGGCTTTTTTATTTGGAAACAATCACGACTATTATCAAACCCTTCGGACAGTATGTTTTGAAGCATTCACCAATCCCAATTTTGATTTAAACAAGAATTGGTTTATTGAAAATTCTATTGAACATAGAAACTATGAATTATTTGAACAGATTGCACAACCACTTCTAACTAATGATGCTTACTACATCAAATATACAACACCTGGATTTATGGATTTGAATGTTGAAATCATTGATGATGATCGATTCGCAATGGCACATAACTATGAATTAAATGGCGATCTTATGGCAGATCCAGATATGGAATTTACAGTAGATAAAGAAAACCGACTGCTCTATCCACAATCCTATCAACAGGATAATCTTCAATTCTATGAACGTGTGGATGGTGATCCTTTTCGTGCAAATGAACTCAATCGTTTTATGAATCAATGGATCCACAATATCCAGGAACAAAAATACAAGGTAGAAACGATCTATACAGATGAATTTGAATTATCTGCAAATGGAAATCCAAATGCAGTTAAAAAATTCTGTAAAGAACATGGAATCGCAAAGATGGCACCAAAAAGTAAGGAGTTGGAAAGATGAGTAAACGATTTATACGAAAAGAGGTTCTAGAAAAAGTAAGAACATTATCTGCCATTGATTATTTAAAGAATTATGCACCCGACTTATTAGTTAAAAATGGGAGAACAGATTATTATCATCGAGATCATGATTCCTTGCATTTTTCCAATGGTAAGTGGTATTGGTGGTCACAAGGTAAAGGTGGAACTTCCGCACTCGATTATTTGATTATAGTGGAAGGATATGAATTTAAAGATGCGTGTAATTATCTATCCGATTTAATGAATGTGAGTGCCCCGGTTACGACTTTCTATCATCCAAAACCAGCTAAACCGTTTGAATTACCTGTCAAAGATAAAAACAATGATTTAGTGATTCGTTATCTTTGTGAAGTACGAAAAATTGACAAAGATATTGTAGATGATTTCATATCCAAAGGAATGATCTATCAATCCGCTAACTTCAAAAATGTAGTATTTGTTGGATATGATAAAGATAAACCAGCCTATGCATTTAAACGAAGCATCTTTAAGAATTTTAAATTAGATCATGCCGGAAGTAATAAAGCGTTTAGTTTCAATTACACAAATAAAAATAGTAATGAACTGCATGTATTTGAAGCAGCTATTGATTTATTGTCCTACATGACACTTTTAAAAATGGATGAAATAGATTATACAGAATTTAATTATCTATCTCTTGCTGGTGCCAGTGATAAGATTGCAAGTAAATCTGAAGCCGATATTCCTATTGCACTAAAAGCGTATTTAGAAAGAAATCCAAATATCAAAACAATTATCTTTCATCTGGATAATGATGAAGTTGGTATTGGCGCAACATCTAAAATTATTTCCATTTTGAATTCAAAATATCAATGTATTGATGAACATCCAACTTCTTATAAAGATGTAAATGAAGAATTAATTCATAAAAATTCGTTACTATCGACATTTTTTTGATTTTCTGTTGGTTACAAATTATTTTAACTTCTGAATTCTTACAGGAAGCTCTGCAAAAGGATGAAATCAAATAAATGTTTATAGATAACAATATTGCATCTAAAGAAGCAATCGAAGATTTTCTAGAAGATGTGCAAAAGCAACGTGGAAAACATTAAATTCTATATTAGAAATTGCATTATAAACCCTTTATAATCTTTCACGAGGTGATAAAACAATTGAAAGATTTTGAAGGCATTGTTTTATTAAAACAAGATGGAACTGGATGGAAAGATACACTTTATTTATATGCTGCAGATATCCCATCTTTGAACATTAAACAATGCGGTGCTCTTATTATGAGCAAATACTATGTGCAATCGATTTTAAATTTACAAGCTCCTTTAGACCGGATGATTCCTGTTTATCCAATTGATTATCGAACAGAGCAGAATTTCAAAGGAACAGAAATAGAAAAACAAAAGCTAGACAACTTACTTCTTCTAGTAGCAAAAGCGATAGGAATCAAACTGTTTTTAAATCGTGAAATACCTGAAGTATTAGTGCTTCCTTGGGAAACACTAGAATCAGAATTTAATTGTTAGAATTGGAGTCATAGATGAAACAAAAAAATCTTAAACGACTGTCAGAAAAAGAATTTCTTGAACGATTAGAAAAATCAAGAAAGCAATCTAAAAATGGAAAAGAAAAAGATGCAGATACTGCAATAAAAGAAATTCGAAAGAAATACAGTTTGTAATTATGATCAAGGGAAAGTAGATGCTTTCTCTTTTTTGTTATTCAAATTTAGAAAGTGAAGGTGATGTAATTTGAATAAGCAATTTGATTTATTTCAGAAAATGAAGATCAAAGAAGTCTGTGAAAATATTAGTCGTATGACCTATGCCTATATTAATCCGGACACAAAACAACCTACTGTTGTTCCATCAAAACATTATAAGGATATTCTAGATCAGCCTGTAGAAGTTTTAGTTAATGATCAGGTAAAGAAGCAGTTCTTAAATATCATGTTTAAACAAATGAAAGCTTTAAAGGATGAAGAACCCATTCTGTTCAATGAAACATTGTTGTTGATGGATTTAAACAAAACACCAGATAATTTAGAGCTGAATGAAGAAGCTGCATTAAAGATTACAGCTACAGAACTTGTAGAAAATGAAAAAGCACAGAAGAAGAAATTCCATCTTATTGATAATGAATATTTGAATGCCTATGAATCCACAAAGAATGATTCAGAATTGATGGCTCAACTTTTTGGTGAACAACAAAATGAACGTATTTATTCCATTGAATTAGATGAAATGGATATGGAAAAACCAAAGGCAAAAGGAGGAAAAAGCAATGACTTACAACACTAGAATTTACAATTATGCCAATCTTCACTTGGAAGATAAACAAATCATTCAGGCTCAGTTGCTGATGCTTGAATCTGTAGAAGATACCATTACAAATTACACATACGCAAAGGAAACTTCCACAAATATTTTAGAATCTATTTCTCTTGAAGAAGGAATCCATGCATTAGAAGAAGCAAAACAAAATATGTATAACGATATTGTTGAATATATGATTTTTGCGATTGATAACTATGAAAATGAAGTATATGAATTAGATACAGATGATCCATTCTATGGATTGTATGTAGAAATGGAGAACTTAGAAAATGAATAATGTAGAAACAATTGAATTCAGTACGGCTAATCTTGAAAGATTGGCTTTTTATTTTAAGAATTTGAAGATGGAGGTTAGTGGAAAATGGTACACAATGACAAAGTTTTAGAGGATGTAAATGCTCTGCTTGATTATAATGCCGTTAAAGATTATTTATTTATGACAGTCATTAATGCAGAAGAACATAAAAATGATTTAGCCACTATGCCTCATACTATTATTGGAGATCTTGCGATTGTTTATAAGATTATGATACAAACAACAAATGACCGTTTTTGTTCGGCTAGAGTTACAAATCAACTCATGGATCAGTACGGAATTGATGTAAACAAACTTCATAACGATGCATTGATTTCATCGCCAAATATGATGAAACCAGAAATACTTCCATTAGAAACCATGTTGATAGGAATTCCAAAAGACATAGCCTTGGAAGAAAAAGAACATCAACTTGTTGTTCTGACAAATGAACATAAAACAGATGGTGCAGCCACAATGTTCTATGCTGGAATTTTAAATGATTTGGCTGAAAAATTAGAACATGACTTATATATCATTCCTTCATCAACAGATGAGTGTATTGCATTATGTGATTCCCCTTCTTTGAATATTGAACATGTTAAAGAAATGCTTCTTTCTGTTAATAAATCAACATTGGTAGATCCTGATAAAAAGCTATCTGATCATTTGTATCATTATGATAAAGATGAACACATTTTAGAAAAAGCAGATGATTATGAAAAGCGAATCAACAAACATAAATATTCGCAATTACTTCATTAGAAATTGGAGATTTCAAAATGATAAAGTACGAAGATATCGTTAAAAGAATATCCACTATTGAAAAGAAAAAAATCAAAAATGAAGAACGCATCAAAACACTTTCTGAAGAAAATAATATTCTGACTGCAAATCTAAAACTACTGAATCAGAAAAAAGAAATGTTCGAAAAAATGGATCAAGATCTTGCCGATTTGATTCCGGATAAGAAAAAGACTGTAGCCAATTAATGTCCACAGTTGTAACAAGCAACGTCTTTTGGGGACAAAAGACAAGTATTTAGGGAATATCCCTAAGACCCTGAGCTATCACAATTTGTTGATAGCTCTTTTAAGATTGGAGGTACATGAAAATGCTTAATAGTATAACACTATGTTTTATCAGTTTCCTTGGTGGTGGAATGATTGGAATGGGTACAGTTTTATTTGTTCAAGGTGCTTTCTACAATGAAAACAAAATCGAAGAAAAAAGAAATCAAAGTCAGATTAACGAATAATGACTTGGATCATCTTAACAATCTGGTTAAAGAATCAAATCTATCACGAGAATCTTACCTTCGAATGTGTATAAACGGTTTGTTACCTAGACCTGCGCCTACTAAAGAATTAATCGAAGTAATCGAAATTTTAAGAGAGATTGCTGAAAATATGAATCAAATTGCGATATCTGTTTATACACAAAATGAAATTGATAAATCCTTTTACATGGAAAACTATGAAAAGCTGCAAGATCAAATTAATGAGATTATGATTTTGATTCGACAACCAATCAATATGGAGGAAGTATGGCAATTACCAAAATATGGGCAGTAAAAGATGATTTAAATCGTGTCCTTAACTATATTAAAAATCCAGATAAAACCAAAGAAGATATGAGTGATGGTTTAAAAGAAGTTTTAACCTACACCACCCAAGGCTATAAAACCAATGAAAAAGAATTTATTACCGGAATCAATTGTGAATCTCGTACGGCCTTAAAACAGATGATGAACACTAAACTTTCCTACAACAAGATGGATGGTCGCCTTGCCTTTCATGCGGTGCAATCTTTTAAGCCAGGTGAAGTTACACCTGAACATTGTCATGAACTTGGTGTTCAGCTTGCCAAACAAATGTGGGGCAATCGATTTGAAGTGGTTGTTTCTACTCATTTGGATAAAGAACATCTTCACAATCATTTCGTGGTAAACTCCGTTTCCTGGGTAGATGGTAAAAAGTATGACAATAAGAAAGCTGATATCGATCACTTCCGTGAATTAAATGATGCAATCTGTAAAGAGCATGGTTTAACTGTCATCACAAAACCGGAAGGCAAAGCGATGAATTATGGCGAGTGGAAAGCCGAAAAGAACGATTCCACCTATTTACGAAAACTGATTCGCTATGATGTGGATTCTGTTTTATTGTATGCAAGAACTCCTGAACAGTTTCAATCTAGTCTTGAAGAAATTGGATATGTTGTAAATTTGAATGGTAAACATTGGACTTTAAAACATCCACAATCTAAAAGAACATTTCGCTTTTATAAACTAACTCGTGATAATCGATATGATGAAGAACATCTGATGGAACGCATTAACAGTAACTTTTTATTTCCTATGCAGTCATCTGTTCCTGATGTTATACCCTGTAAAGAATATCAAGGCAATCATAGAAAATTAAAAGGAATCAAAGCGATGTATATTCGATATTGTTTTGAATTAGGTATCTTAAAGCCAAAAGGCATACCACAAAAATATCCAAGTCCAGCACTTAGAAAGGATTTGATTTACATGGACAAAATCACAAATGAAAATACTCTTATTGGCAAGCATAATCTTGAAACAATTGAAGATGTGCTTGCTTTTAAATTGGATTTAAACAACCAAATAGAAAACTGGATGAATCAAAGAAGATCCATCTACAACAAAATCAAACGAACTCGTGATCCTAAGTTGAAACAACAATTAGAACAGGATAAAAATACACTTACTTCTAAAATTGCACATGGGAAAAAGGAAATACGAATATGCGAAGATATAGAAAAGAGAGTACCTGACATTGAAGAAAAGTTAAAAATGGTCAACGCATTAGAAACAGAACGTATGCAAACACAAAAAGAATACGAAAGGAGCTTGAACTTATGAACAGTGCCGATACTGCTGATCAGATGATGAAGATGACACTAGAAGGTATTCAAGTGGCTGCTGAAATTGGATTAAAAGCTGGCGGTACAGCTGCTAAATCATTGGCAGTTACTTTGTATGCCATCATTACTGATAATAAAAAAATCAAAGGCAAAACCAACCTGGATAATCTATTAAAATCCAACAAGGAATTAAAAGTATTTGCGATTCATCATTCTGATTTAAAAAAGTTTTGTGAAGAAGCAAAGCATTATGGTGTTCTCTACTCTGTATTAAAAGAAAAGAACAATACAGATGGAATTGTAGATATTATGGTCAAAGCAGAAGATGCGTCCAAGATATCTAGAATGGTAGATAAATTTGATTTGGCAACCATTGATACAAAAGCCATTCGTGAATCGGTCTTATCACAAAAGGATATAAAGCCAATGAGTGATGAAGAACATGATGCATTGTTATCAAAACTGATGGATGAAAAATCAAACCCCAACAAGGCTCGGACAAGCAAGGACGGTACTCCGTTCGAGCCATCTTCAAAAACATTGAAGAAAGAAAACAAGAAGAAAACCGTCGAAAGAAAAAGATCAACAGCTACTATGGATAGACCTTCTGTACGTCAGGAATTAAAAGATATTAAGCAGCAACAATTAAAATCTTCTGCGCCAAAATATCCGGTAAGAAAGAAATCAAAAAAGAAAGTGAGATAAGTTTACATTCTTGCTAATATTGTTAGCGATATTAGCATATCTGTAAATCTAGAGGAGGTAAAACCAATGTTTAGAAATTTTCAACGAAATAAAGACGAAGACAATATTTGTATCCAAGTTGATGATACAGAAAGAAGAATTATTGTTCGTGCTCTTGCAGATTTAAGAGATAAACAACGTATGGCACATAAAAATTATGACTTTCTAGATTCTTTGATTGTCAAAGTTTGTGATGCAGATGTAAATAAAGCCTATTTTGACAAAGTTCCACAAAAATAGTCAGTTATCGCATCAGATATTGTCAATTCATTATTTTCTGATTTGTTAACTTGCTAAATTAACAACTATCAAAACTTTTAAGCAATTCGAATTCGGATTGCTTATTTGTTAAATGAAAGGAGCTGATATTTATAGACAAACGAAAAGATGAATATGTATTTCTAGGATTATTGATTATTCCTACAATCTGGTTCGCATTATTGATTGCGCCCTATATGGATAAAGGATTAATCAATGCAATTCCATATCTTAGTGAAGCTTTAAATCACCCCTTTTCTATTCAATGGACTGATTCAACATTAAAAACAATCGGTATCTTTCTGATTATTTATGTCTTGAGTATTGGAATGTATTTATCTTCATTCAAAAACTATCGAAGAAATGAAGAATATGGATCGGCTAGATGGGCCAATCCTTTTCGTGTATGTAAGAAATATGCCGATAAAAATTACTTGTTGAATAAAGTCTTTTCTCAAAATGTAAGAATGGGTTTAAATGGCAAGAAACATCGTAGAAACTTAAATACACTGGTTATTGGTGGTTCTGGTGCTGGTAAGACAAGATTTTATGCTAAACCCAACATCATGCAGTGCAATACAAGCTTTGTAGTGTGGATCCCAAAGGTGAAATCATTCGAAGTGTTGGTCATCTATTAGAAGATAATGGCTATGTCATTAAAGTGATAGACCTGATTGATATGTCTAAATCACTTGGCTATAATCCATTTCACTATATTCAAAGTGATAAGGATGTACTCAAATTAATAACCAACTTGATTCGTAATACAACACCTAAAGGTTCTTCTACCAATGATCCATTTTGGGAGAAAAGCGAAACAGCATTACTGGAAGCATTGATGTTGTATCTATACCATTATGCACCAGAAGATGAGCAGAACTTTACAATGGTCATGGAAATGCTCAATTATGCAGAAGTTAAAGAAGATGAAGAAGACTATGAAAGTCCGTTGGATGAGTTGTTTAAAAGACTAGAAACGATTGATTCTAATTCATTGGCTTTAAAACAATACAAAATTTATAAACAAGCAGCAGGTAAAACCGCCAAATCGATTCTGATTTCGGTTGGTGTAAGACTTGCTGCTTTTAATTTGGAAGAACTTGCTTCACTTACTAAATATGATGAAATGGAACTGGAACAGATTGGAGAAAGAAAAACAGCACTTTTTGCGATTATTCCAGACAATGATTCTACATTTAATTTTGTGGTTGGAATGTTGTATACCCAGTTATTTCAAATGTTGTATTACCAGGCAGATTATGTACATGGTGGAGAACTTCCTGTACCCGTCCATTTCTTGATGGATGAATTTGCCAATGTGGCTTTACCAGATGAATTTGATAAACTTCTTTCAACGATGCGTTCAAGACAGATCTTTGTATCCATTATTTTACAGAACCTGGCTCAGATCAAAGCATTATACAAGGATAGCTGGGAATCCATTTTAGGTAACTGTGATGAAACGTATTACCTAGGTGGTAATGAACAAAGTACACATAAATATATCAGTGAATTGCTTGGAAAAGAAACATTGGATACAAATACGTATGGTAAATCTGAAGGAAGAAGTGGTAATTATTCTACAAATTACCAACAAACTGGAAGAGAATTATTAACAGCGGATGAAGTTCGATTGTTGAATAACAACTATGGACTTCTTTTTATTAAGGGAGAACGACCTGTCAAAGATAAAAAATATGATTTGTTGAAACATCCAAATATCAAACAAACATTGGATGGTGGGTGTGAACCTTATATTCATGGGCAGACACGTCATTTCATTGATGACTAGCAAAATATCCTTCTTACAGATGATGAATATGAATTATTAGACGCAGAAGAAACAGAAAACTATTTAAAGGAGATTGAAGAAAATGAAGAAAGTAAAAACAATTAAAAAAGCATTATTCTTTGCCTATATGGCACTGATACTTATCACAAATTTTACTACACCTATCTATGCAGCCAATGATCCAGCCACTGTTGTCAATAACTTCAGTGATTTTATGTTTGGACTCATTCGTGCTATTGGAATGATTTTATTAGGATTTGGAATCGTACAGGTAGGTTTATCTTTAAAAAGCCATGATCCAAGTCAAAGAGCCAATGGATTTATGACGGTTGCTGGCGGAATTATTATTACGTTTGCGAAAGAGATTTTAAATATTATTGTAGGTTAATGTATGGATGGAATCATCGATAACCTAACAAGTGCCATTAATACTTGGAATTCTAAGCTTGCTGAAATATGGTTGTTATTAACAGAATCACCAGAAACTTTTAAAGGTGGAGATATTTGGAAAATCATTGTCAAAGTACATGAAGGTCTACAAGCCATTGGACTTGCCCTTCTTGTTCTTTTCTTTGCAGTAGGAATGGTAAAGACATGCAGTAATCTAAACGAGATAAAGCGACCTGAGCAGGCAATTCGTTTGTTTTTAAGGTTTGCAATTGCAAGAGGTCTGGTTGTTTATGGAATGGAATTGATGACAAAATTATTTGAAATAGTGCAAGGCGTAACCTCTCAAATTATGACAACAGTAGGTGTTGGAACAGCAACATCTACTACTATTCCTCAAGAAATCATAGATGCAGTAGAGGATTGTGGTTTTTTGGAAAGCATACCTGTTTGGGCGGTAACACTTTTAGGTGGCATTTTCATTACGATTTTGTCCTTTGTCCTCATACTTACTGTTTATGGTCGTTTCTTTAAATTGTATATGTATACGGCCATTTCTCCTGTGCCACTTTCTACTGCTGCAGGAGAAAGTACACAGTCAGTAGCGATAACGTTTATTAAGTCTTATGTGGGTGTATGTCTAGAAGGAGCAATTATAGTTTTAGCCTGTATTATTTTTTCACAATTTGCGGGGTCCCC
>ERZ1106952.682-NODE-682-length-13476-cov-3.353774_pt1 | contig 13476 bp, 9 predicted proteins | sample MGYA00403677_ERZ1106952 | MGnify/ENA primary metagenome ERZ1106952 (study PRJEB35170, sample SAMEA104062415) | human gut metagenome | biome: human gut; feature: human-associated habitat; material: faeces | place: Denmark | collected 2012-05-14 ...
CGCTCAGTGCCAGAATTTCAGCAGCCAGCCATGCGGCGTTCTTGGCACCGTTCAGAGCCACCGTTGCCACCGGGATGCCGCTGGGCATCTGCACCGTGGCAAGCAGGGCATCCATGCCGTCCATGTCCTCAAACACAATGGGGTAGACGAGCGGATGGCGCTTGATGCCGCGGACGTGCGCGCCCATGCTGCGGCAGAGCGTGGCGAAGTGGCCGCCGATATCGCCCGCGCCCAGCACCAGCACATTGGCGTTTTTGAGCGAGGTGACCGGGCCCAAATCCTCCCAGCGATGCTCGCGCTGCAAGTCGTGATAGCCGGGCAGGCGCTTCATCATGGAAAGGACCATGGCAAACATGTGCTCGCTCACGGCCTGGCCGTAGGCGCCTACCGAGCAGGAAAGCTTAGCGTCGGCCGGCACGGTGCCGGCGGCAAGGCCGGTTCGGGCACCCTGAACCGTTACCGGAACACGCTCGGCATGGAGCTTTTCCAAAATGGCACGGACCTCGTTTTCCGTTGTCGGAAACGAGATGCTCGAGGCCTCGCCCGATGTGCGAGACTCATCGCGGCCACACTCTTCGAACTCGTCGGTGAAGGGTTTGATGGTTGCCGACACGCGAACTCCCCCTTTAGCTAACTACAGTGTTTGCAGGGAGATGTTACCGCATCGTTTCGTCGACGTGTTCGAGACCGTCTCCATAATTGGCGATTTTTACGTTCGTGCAATTCGGCGAGCGGCTTGATTTCCTCGGCAGACGATGCTTTTGACACATATGGCCCCGCCGTCGCCGACCGCGCGATTGTCGCTCGAAAAAAGTTGGAGTATTTTTTGCCGCCTTTTACCTGCGGAGACGCCAATCCGTCAAGCATTTGGTCAGAAATTGGTCAAGTAGCGGCTGATAAGGTCGGCGTCGACAGCCAAAACCGATAGAAGTTTTGGCCCAGAAGCAGGGAGGTTCCCATGGCATATTACTGGCCCCAGTACGGCATCGCCATCGAAGTCGACGACGATCCCCATCTCCTGCCTTTCGACGAAGAGGCATTCCCCGATACGACGGTCTACCACGTTACCACCGATGTGATCTGCGACCCCGAGTCGTTCTCGGCGCTCGCCCACCACATCGCGCATATCCACGACATCGAGCTCCCCCCCGATTTCGACGAGCTCGTCTACTCGCGCCGCCTGATGCTTCACATGCTCTTTGGAGCGGACCCGTCCACCTTTGCGCGCGTCTATACCGCCAAGGATGCCGCATGAGCGCGAAGAAGCCACCCCACTTTGCAGGCCTGGGTCGTCGCAAGAAGCTCATCGTTGCCTGCTTGGCCATCGTCTGTGCCCTTGTCGCCGTAGGACTATACGTTTGGCAGTCGCAGCCCGTACCCGAGGCGGGCGCTTCGGTTACGACGGCCGAGGGCAAAACGCGCCAGGAAATCCAAGATGAGCTCGACGCCATCGTCCGCGACAACATGATGACGATTTCGGTCGCGCCGGTCGCTCAGCTGCAGGAGGACGGCAAGCTGCGCGTCAACGTGCAAAACGTCCAAGACAATAAATTTCCCCAGCGATTCCGCGTCATCCAAAACGACGAGACCATGTACGAATCCGGTGTGGTCGAGACCGGCAAGACAATCGAGACGTGCCCCGCCGGCGACATCAAAGAAGGCGAGGCGTACATCGAGATCCAGGCACTCGATGCAAAGACCCTCGACAGCCACGGCAATCCGACGCGCGTCAAAGTGCGGGTGGCCCAGGCAGAAGGCTAGTGACCGACGCACTCGCAGGGGCAGCACCCTGTCCCCATTCGTCCAACCATCACGGAAACAGTCCGTGACGAGCAGAAAGGATCGATTATGAACACACCCATGAACCTGAGCGGAGCCAGGGCACTCGCCGTGGGCGCAGGGCTTACGCTCGCACTTGCGATGGGCGCCGCGCCAACGGCGGCCATGGCAGAGGTGCGCGTTGGAACCACCGATGTGACGGTGAAGGCCGACATTAGCAATGTTTCGTTTAAGGCGCCAACAGTCATCCCCTTTGCCGCCAATGCAGACGGAACGCTTGTAGGACCCTCCGACAAGACGATTACCATCGACAACCTCTCGGCATATGGCATCCACGTCACTAACATGAAGGTCACGGCCAAGAACGACTGGACAATCGTTGCAGACGCAAAGACGGGCTCGGCCCAGAACTCCATCGATTTTAAGGTTGGCCCCGATAAGGCAGGAAAGGATGCCAGCTCGGCGACTCAGACTACGGGCCTCGATCTTTCCAAAGACGAAAGCTTCGACATGAAGTACGAGGGCATTGCCGACGGAACGGACAAAATCAAGCTCAATGTGAGTGGCCACGTCGCCCGCGTCACGCGTGACATCTACCACGCCACCGGCACGGGAGATCAAGTGGCAAGCATCACCTGGACGGTCGAGCCCGGTGCGCACACCACGTCCTAAGGCGATTGCACTGGCCGCCATCGTCGGCATCTTGGCATCCGCACCTGCCGTGGCCTTTGCTCAACAAGAGCAAGCGCAGGCGGCCACAGAAGTGACCGTCGACCTTTCGGGCCTTGATCGCGGCAGCCGCCACGAGCCGCTCGCTCAGACGAGCGACACCCGGCAACTCATTGCGGCGGGCGTCGCCACGGCGGGAGCAGGACTGACGTGCCTTGGCCTGCACATCAAACGCAACCAATAGCCAAGCACAACCGGAGTACGCGGAATAGATAGGAGAACCATGGCACCCAAAAACCTTTTGCCCGTCGCCGCGCTCTGCAGCGCACTGGCGAGCGGTATGCCTCTCGCCGCTTGGGCAACGCCCGCCACGGCAAACTCCTTACCGCAAGCTCTGAACCCCGTGGCGAATTCGTCGGGCATCGTCGCCTGCCAACGTTTTTCGCTCGCACACGCCACGGTCCGAACCTCGGGATGCCTTCACCGCAATACGGTCGACTCGATAGTCGTGGATATCAAGCGACCGGACAAGGAGAACGGCCCCCGGACAGGTTATGCCATCTGCACATGGAAATCGGCTGCAGTCGACGCCGATGGCGACCCATGCGACCTAGAGCTGCGCATCGATATTGCCTCGGTCGATGACTCGGCGAACGGGGCGAAGGTCGTCTTCGACAGCGTGGCTTATGAAGAAGGGGGTGTATGCCTGGGCTGCGTTCCCTCGAATGTCGATGGCGCGCAGCCCATCATCTCCTTTACGGCATCGCTGCGACTGACCAAGGCGAACACCGAAGCCATCGCAACGGGAGATGCGCCTTTGCTGTTCTACGCTGGCGACGCGGATGACCAAGAAGCTCAAAGCAACAGGCAGAAAGGCTCGCTTACCCTCACGCGCGGATCAGAACCCGCCCCCATCAATATCGATACCCAGGAGCCGGGCGTGCGGCGCATTCTCGCCGATCCGGCGCTGCTCCAAATGACATGGCACGGAGTGGGGTCCGTCGGGATTGCTGCTCCTATATCGAGCGATAATGACAAATCCCCCAAAGACGAGGTCACAGACGCACCGGCACATGCTGACGATGTAGACGATGCACCATCAGAAGACAACGCTGCGGCTCCTCTCGAGAAGCCAGGCGGCACCGTCACCGAACCAGGCGATCCCCAACCGAAAGACGGCCTGGGCTTTGCCGTTCCCCCAGATGTCGACGAAGGCAACTGTTGCATGATGGTCGCGCTCGACCACACGGAAACCGTCGATGCCGCAAGCATTGAGCCAGTCGCTGCCGACGCACCCCGCCGCAAAAATATCCTCATCGCATTCCCCAATACCGTCGAGCTCGTCTTTTTGCCTTCGGGTGAAGTCGTCGCGCCTACGGCACTTACAGCAGTGGGAGCAAGGAGCGCATCGAACGACATCCAAGCTATCTCGGCACTTGATGCCACAACGACCGCCAAGTTGCACCTTTATTCCGTTGCAGCAGACGGAACGCGAACCGAAGAATTCGACGGAACCAAGCTTTTGGTTCCTCGTCGCATCGGTATCCAAGAAGACTTCCCCTATCAAATGGAACTTGAAGGGTTCGATCGTGCACGAGATGCCGACATCATTGCCGCAGCCATCGAATCCCCGCAGCACCTCATGACGCTGCGCTTCGACTTTAGCCCCGTCCTATCCTAGACCGCTAACCGCCGCTTGGCTCGGATACTGAGCGCTCCCCTCCCCGTTCTGTTACGATTGCCGCGTTGGCATCAATTACAGGAGGGTTCATGCCGGGTTTAGGAACGATCATCAACGTCGCGCTTTTGATCGCGGGCGGTCTGCTGGGCCTCATGGGTGGGCGCTTCATTACGCCCCGCATCCAAGACACGCTCATGAAGGCGTCGGGGCTGTGCGTTCTGTTTATCGGCCTGGGCGGCACCATGCAAAAGATGCTCGTTATCGATGGAGAGACGTTGGCGACCACCGGCACCACCATGCTTATCGTCTCATTTGCCCTTGGTTCGCTCATCGGCGAGGCCATCAACCTGGAAGCCGCCATCGAGAACCTCGGCGAATGGCTCAAGCGCAAAACCGGCAGCGAAGGCGACAACGAGTTCACCAACGCCTTTGTCTCGACATCGCTCACCGTGTGTATCGGTGCCATGGCCATCGTAGGATCGATTCAGGACGGTCTGCTCGGCGACTGGTCCACGCTTGCCCTGAAGGGCGCGCTGGACTGCATCATCGTCTGCACCATGACGGCCTCGCTTGGCCGCGGCTGCATCTTCTCGGCCCTGCCCGTTGCCGTATTCCAGGGCACGATTACGCTTTTTGCCGGCGCACTCTCCCCTATCATGACCACCGCAGCCCTCAACAGCCTTTCGCTTGTGGGCTCCATGCTCATCTTCTGTGTTGGCGTTAACCTTATTCGGCCTCAGACCTTCCGCACGGCCAACATGCTCCCCTCCGTCGTCGTGGCGGTCATCTACGCCCTCCTGTTCTAAACTATCTGCATAGTGATATCTCGAACACCTGTTTGATGCTGTGCTATGATATGAGGTCACCGACACCATATAGGGAGAGGAGAGGGCGGTGGCCGACCAGGACGTCAAGATGCTTATCGAGCGCATTATGGCCGAGGCCCGGACCCATCAGTCCGCCCGCTTCTCAAACGAAATCTATGCTGACGAGCCGATTCTCAAGACCGGTCGTCAGATGCAGAATTTCCTCCCCGACCAGTACCGCAAGATGCGCGAGATATCGCGCTGGCAGGATGACCCCAAAGGCGGCGCGGGTCGCTGGCTTTCGGAAGCCGAGCTTTTCTACCGCCAGGGCCTGCTGATGGCCGATTTTGAGGACGACTGCCCCTACAACGGCACCTTTAAGTCGTACTTTCCCACCTACAATGCCATGAGCGATCGACAGTTGCGCGGTTACTTTACCTGGCGCGCCCAAGTGCGTCGCGGAACCGTCGAGGAAACGTCTACGTCCTTTGCCTTTCTGTATCTCTATGAGCTGATTTGCGGCATTGGCGTAGATAATCCGCGTGACGGCTATGACAAGATCAAGGCATTTTGGGATGCCTATCGCGCCTTTGAACCCGGCATCGACCGGTTCGCACGCGTGTGGCTGCAGGACTACGCCGTGTTCCATGAACTCGATCCCAAGCTGCTTCGCGACTCTAAAACCGTCGTATTCGACAACGCCCTCATCGAGCTGCGCCGCGCAGCGCGAGACCTTGTACCCGCGCCGGCGCCGTCGGACCTGCCGCCCGCGCGTCGCAAGACCTCCGAGCCCACGCTTCCCCTTCCGCCCGATGAGGCGCATGAGGAGCGGCTCATGGCTGCCATCGACGCACTCTCGACGTACAACCTGAATAACTCACGGCTCGACCGTTCCCACCATCGCGACCTGCGCCACGTGGCATGCGCCGTGTATGTCCGCATGGCTCGCTACTATGACACGCACCGAAAGACCGGCATCGTAGCGAGCTTGTTTGGGGAGGAGACGGCCATGCCCTACACCATGTTTGCCTCGGCCGTGTTCTTTGCGCCCGAGCGCCACGAGGACTGCGAATATCGCCTGGACCCCATTCACATCTACCGCTGCCAAAATGGCTTTTGGGAATGCATGCGCATCCACGGTAGCAGGCAAAAAAGCAGCAAGCTCGGTGAGATGATGCGCGCTTGTGATCAGCGCCTGCGCTTGGCACTGGATCCCGGCCATCCCCTTAAGGAAGAGAAGGTCCCCAAATATCTGGCTAAGATTATCGATGACGAGATCACGGCATGGCTTTCATGGGATGCCGCGCATCAGCCCGTCAAGATCGATATCGACCTGAGCCAGCTGGGGCACATTCGGAGCGCCGCTGCACAAACGCGCGAGGCGCTTTTGATCGACGAGGAGCGCGAGGACGGCACGCTTGCGGATGCCGAGGTGGCAGTTGCCGAGCGACGGGAAGCCGAGCCCGTGGCCGACTCGATCGCCGAACCAGTCGCGACGACCATGCAGCAGGACGAGGCTGGCGAGCCGGCCATCTCCACCGAGCAGTTTGGCATCGTAGCACCGCTCCTCGCACCAGCGCCCACGTCCGCCGCCGCTGCGTCCGCACTCGACCCCGCCGCAGATGCCTATCTTCGAGCACTCCTCGAGCAAAACGCAGCGCAGACGGCATCGGCGGTGGCACAGTCGGGCAAGAGTGAGGACATGCTCGTCGACAGCATCAACGAAGCGCTCTTTGACCTGGTGGGCGACACCGTTATTGAATTTGGCTCAGAAGGACCGCAAATTATCGAGGACTACGAAGCAGACGTGAGAGGATACTTAGACCATGAGTGATACCGCATCCGCAGCACCCCGCGTGCCCAAACGCGTCGCCGCCGTCATTCTCAACTCGCTCAAGGGCGGCGTTGTCCCGCGCATCGGCCTTCCCTATATCACCGTGGGGCGAGAGGTCGAGATCCGCGCTCTGCTCACCGACCTGAGCCTCATCGCCGATGGCGGCGCAAGCTTCCGTTTCCTAGTCGGTCGCTACGGCGCCGGCAAGAGCTTTTTGCTCCAGACCATTCGAACGCATGCCATGGGCGAGGGCTTTGTGGTCGCCGATGCCGACCTTTCCCCTGAGCGCCGCCTACAGGGCGGCCAGGGCCAGGGCCTCGCCACCTATCGAGAGCTCATCCGCAACATATCGACCAAGACGCGCCCCGAGGGAGGTGCACTCAACCTTATCCTGGATCGTTGGGTCGCCTCGTGTGCCGACGCCGACGAGTCTGCCGTTAATGCCCAACTGGCCCCGCTCGAGGAGATGGTCCACGGCTTCGACTTCACCCGCATGCTCCGCCGCTACCGCGCAGCTGTATCCGAAGGCGATGAAGAAGCTATGAGTCGCGTGGCCAAATGGATTCGCGGCGAATACCGTACCAAGAGCGAGGCGCGCGCCGAGTTGGGCTCCTCGACCATCATCAGCGACGATGACTGGTACGACTACGTCAAGCTCATCGCACGCTTTTTGGTCTGCAGCGGCTACAAGGGCATGCTGGTGCTCATCGACGAGCTCGTAAATCTGTACAAGATTCCCAACGCGATCACGCGCCAATATAACTACGAGAAGATCCTGACCATGTACAACGACACGCTCCAGGGCAAAGCGCAGTACCTGGGCGTGATCATGGGTGGCACGCCGACCTCTATCGAGGACCGCCGCCGCGGCGTCTTTTCCTACGAGGCCCTTCGGAGCCGTCTCGCCCAGGGCCGTTTTGCGCGCGATGATCTCAAAGATATGCTCGCGCCCATCATCCGCCTGCAGCCGCTCACCTACGAGGAGCTGCTGGTGCTCATCGAGAAGCTCATGCAGATCCATGCCGGCTACTTTGGCTGGACGCCCACGCTTACCGAGAACGACTTGGTGGACTTCCTCAAGATTGAGTTTGGCCGCGTGGGGGCCGACACGCATCTGACGCCCCGCGAGGTCATCCGCGACTTTATCGAGCTGCTCGATATCCTGTGTCAGAACCCCGATGCAAATGTGGCCGAGCTGCTGCAAAGCGTCGGTGGCGACGCGCTGGCGCCGGCAGCTGCAACAGACGACACCGGCACCGCAGACGACGACCGCAACTTCGCCGAATTCACCATCTAACCTACCAAAAAGGAACAGGTTTATTTTGGCAGGTTTTATCTGGGCAAGCGTTGAAGCAGTAATGCAGCAAGCCGTTGCCAGCCGCGTTGAGAGATTCGTTTTTGAGAGGAGGCCCCGTGAACGCCTTTGACCGATATGCCCCGTTTATCCAGGATTTCATTTACTCCCACGATTGGGAGAGTCTGCGCTCCATCCAGGTTGCGGCGGCAGATGCCATCTTTAACACACAAGACAATGTGCTCCTAACGGCATCCACAGCTTCCGGCAAAACCGAGGCAGCCTTCTTTCCCATCCTGACCGAGTTTTGGGAGAACCCGCCCGCAAGCGTGGGCGCCCTCTACATCGGCCCCCTCAAAGCGCTCATCAATGATCAGTTCGTCCGCCTCAACGACCTCTGCGAAGAGGCCGATATCCCTGTCTGGCACTGGCATGGCGATGTCTCGCAGTCGCACAAGGCTAAGCTCATCAAAAAACCGAGCGGCATCTTGCAGATTACGCCCGAGTCACTCGAAGCGCTCCTAATCCATAAGCACATGGCAATCCCGCGCATGTTTTGCGACCTGCGCTACGTGGTCATCGATGAGGTCCACTCGCTCATGCGCGGCGACCGCGGCGGGCAAACGCTCTGCCTTATCGAGCGGCTCTCGCGCATGGCCGGCGTGCAGCCTCGACGCATTGGCCTTTCGGCCACCATCGGCGACCCCGAGCGCACGGGTGCTTTTCTCTCACAGGGAACGGGGCGCGACTGCGTTATCCCCCGCTTTGAAGAACCGCGCCGCGTGTGGCGCATCTCCATGGAGCACTTCTACAACTCGGGCCCCCAGGCGCAGCAGCGAGGATTCGAGAGCTCGGGTCCTCAAGAGGCCGAAGTACTCGCGTGCGAGCGCATCGAGGCGGCGGCATCTGCGGCGCTGCCCGCCGGCGCCCAAGACATGCGCCACAGCGGACAGCTCACACAGGAGGAGCGCCGCCAACGTCGCGAGCAGGCACGGGGCAAGGCCGCTTCCAAAGACCGTCGCACATCCTCAGCCCCCGAGGGTGAAGTCGACATCCCGCAGGCAACCGAACAGGCACTGCTCAACCCCACCGACACCGCACCCGACAACGCCGACCCCGGCATGGGCTACATCTTTGAGCACACGCGCGGCCGCAAGTGCCTGGTCTTTGCCAACTCGCGCGAGGAGGCAGAGGCTGTGTGCTCCATGTTGCGCAGCTACTGTGAAAGCCGGCACGAGCCAGACCGCTTCCTTATCCATCATGGCAACCTCTCGGCATCGCTACGCGAGACCGCCGAGGAGCTCATGCGCGACGAGGAGCAGGCGCAGACAACCGTCACCACCTCCACGCTGGAGCTCGGCATTGATATCGGTCGTCTGGAGCGCGCGTTCCAGATCGATGCACCGTTTACCGTCAGCTCCTTTTTGCAGCGCATGGGGCGCACAGGCCGCCGTGATCTTCCGCCCGAGATGTGGTTTGTCATGCGCGAGGAAGAGCCCGAGCCGCGCACGATGATGCCCGAGACCATTCCGTGGAAGCTCCTGCAGGGCATCGCGCTCGTACAACTCTATCGCGAGGAAAAGTGGGTCGAGCCGCCCGAGCTCGATCGACTCCCCTACAGTCTGCTCTACCACCAGACCATGTCGACGCTTGCCAGCACCGGCGAACTCACGCCGGCAGAGCTTGCCCAGCGCGTGCTCACACTCAGCTATTTCCATCGCATCTCGGCCGATGACTATCGCATACTGCTGCGCCACCTCATCAAGATCGACCACATCCAGGTCACCGAGGGCGGTGGGCTCATCGTGGGCCTCGCGGGTGAGCACATCATCAACAACTTTAAGTTCTACGCAGTGTTCCAGGAAAACGAGGAGTTTACCGTCCGGAGCGAATCGGCTGAGCTGGGCACGATCGTTAATCCGCCCCCGCCCGGTGAGCGCATCGCCATCGCCGGACACTGCTGGATTGTCGAGGAAGTGGACTGGAAGCGCCACACTGTCTTTGCCACGCAGGTCAAGGGCCGGGTGCCGGCCTACTTTGGCGACTGCCCCGGCGACATCAACACGCATGTGCTCGAGCGTATGCGCCAAGCGCTCAACGAGCATGCGGCATATCCGTATCTTATGGGTAACGCGCGGGCCCGTCTGGCGCAGGCTCGCCATACGGCCATGCTTTCGGGTGCGGGAACTAAACCGCTCATCAACCTGGGCGGCGACACCTGGGTGCTCTTCCCTTGGTTGGGCAGCTACGCCTTTCTGGCGCTCGAACGTATGCTCAAGATTAAATGCGCCGCGGAGCTTGGCCTTCGCGGACTCGACCCATCACGCCCGTACTTTATGCAGTTTAAGATGAAGGCCGACGAGGAGACGTTCTTTGAGGTGCTCGCCGCCGAGGCCGAGAAGGACTTCGACCCCATCGAGCTCGTCTATCCCGGCGAGGTGCCTTATTTCGATCGCTACGACGAGTACGTTCCCGAAGAGCTCGTACGCAAGGGCTTCGCCGAAGGCGTACTCGACATCGAGGGTATGAAGCAGCGCGTCCTCAGCTGGCGCGACCACGCCTAAGACCAGTCTTTTTGGGACGGGGAGATTTACTTGTCGTGAAGGACGGTGCCAAGGAAGTCGGCGTCGAAGGGCACGACTTCGGCAAAGGCGTAGTCGCCGTCGCTGGCGATGAGCAGGTAGTTTTCCTCGCCGCCGAACTCCGCATCGCCACATGGGACCACCCAGGCGTGGGCGAATACCTCGAGTGCCGTGGCAGCGCAGTCGCGCAGGAACGTCACGTCGCTCCCCTCGTTTGCGCTCACGATATTGGCAACGTAGACGCCGCCGACATTTAGGCTGCCCCACACTAAACGCAACGCCTCAACCGTCGCCAGCTCGCGCACGGGCTCGGCACCGCCAAAGCAATCGCTCACGACCACGTCGTAGCGACGATGGCCCACGCTCGTCACGCCCAGATACGAGCGAGCCTCGGCGGTAATCACCCGCAAGCGGTCGCCCACCGTGCGCTCCAGTTCGTCCAGATAGAACCAACGACGTGCCAGACGCGTAATCTCGGCATCGTACTCAATGACGTCCATGCGCAAGCTCTCGTGCGACATCAGAGCGAACTTGGGATAGGCAAACCCGCCGCCACCCAGCATGAGCATACGGTCGATACCATGCCCGTAAGCATCACGCATTGCGTCCTCGGCCTCAAACACATCGTCAAATGCACGATAGTACGCAAAGACGGGCTCTGCCCAACGCTCGCCAATGTAGCTTGCGCTTTGGTAGACGCCGCCTTGCACCAACACGCGAATCTCATCGCCGCCCTCATCGTGCACGCGTTTCACACGCGCCAACCCATTGCGGGTTCGCGCAACCTGCAGACAGGCAGCACGAACAGCGACGGCGGCCGCACCAAGCGCCGCGGCTCCCAGAGCAACGCCGGCAACGACACCAGCAGAAACACTCGGCTTGTTCATCTAGAGCTCCTTTTGCAGATAGAGTCCGTGGTCATAAAAACCCAAATGGCGATAGTACTCGCGCGTACCAATCGCGCTGATCACGTTGATGCGCGCATAGCCGGCATCCCGGGCGATCTCGCACGCACGCTCTACGAGCAAACGCCCCAACCCGTGATGCTGCGCCGCCTGGCCCTGGTCGCCCACGCGTGCCGCCATGCCATACACGTGCACCTCGCGAATCATCGCCTCGTCCGGCGTCGTCGGCAACTCGTCCGCATGCGCGGCAACAAACGAATGGTCGGGCAGCGACAGGCGCAAAAAGCCCGCGATCTTGCCCCGCGGCGTCACCCACTGCAAAAAGCGTTCGCTCGTCACCGGTGTCTCGTATGCGACCTCATCAAGAGATAGCTCATCCAAGTCGGCACCCGCCGTGCTGATCTCGCGATAGCGAATCTCGTGCACCGTCGCGCCTTCTCCACGAGCCGCCAGGCGGTTCTCAACGAGCTGGCGCAGGTTGGGCTTCTTGTTGCCCACCATAATGTCGTCGGAGCTAAAGTCCCGAATCATACGGCTGATGCGACAGAACGCCGGCGTCACCACGATGTCGTCGGCCAACACATCGAGCAGCTCTTCCTCGGTATAGGGGCGCCACTCGCCGCGCTCATAGCGGCCCACCAGACGCGAGCCCTCGATGAGCGCGCACGGGTAGACCTTGACCTCGTCGGGCATAAAAGCGCCCTCGGTCATAAAGCGCTCGTAGTCGCGCTTGTCCCCCTCGGGCGTAGCGCCCAACAAGTTGAGCATAAAGTGCGCGTGGATCTTAAAGCCAAACAAGCGCGCAAGCGAAAACGCCCGCTCGATCTGCGCCACCGAAATGCGACGTTCGTTGATATCGAGCAAATGTTGGTCGAGACTCTGAATACCCATCTGAATCTTGGTGCAGCCCAGGCGGCGAATGAGCGTGAGGGCCTGTGGCGTTACGGCATCGGGGCGCGTCTCGATAACGAGTCCCACCACGCGATGCTTCGCCGTCTCGTTGATGCGCTGCTGACGCTCAAGCTCCTCCATCGTTGCCGTCTGCCACTCGGCAACCTCGCCCCATGGCGTACCGGGGCCGTACAGACGACGCACCGCGCGGTTATAGCCGCCCACGGCAGTATCCACACGCCCCTGCTCGTCGGCAACGCCGGTAGCAAGCTCAGCCTCGTCTGTCGCAATGCCGGCAGCCCGATAGCGCTCGCGGCGCTCTGTTACCACCGGCGGCAGGGCATCGGCGGGAGCGTCATCGAGCAGGCGCCCTGCCTCGGCACGGCTGATGCCCGGACGCGCCAACATGGGGTTGGCCGCCACGCCGGCGACGGCATCGTCATTGAGCGCACGGAAAAGCTCCGACATAAACCACGTTTGATACCCTTGCGGATAGTCGCTCCAGGTGCCACCGAGCACGATGAGCTCTATCTTGTCGGTCGCATGCCCCATCTGCGAAAGCGCGGTCAGACGAGCGCTCACCTGCAGATAAGGGTCGAAGCAGTTTTGCTCCGCACGGGCGCACGCCGGCTCGGCATGCAGATAGCTTTTAGGCATTCGCAGATCGTTGGGGCAAAACAGGCAATCGCCCGAGCACGGCCAGGGCTTGGTGATGACGGTAATGGTCGCCACGCCCGAGGCCGTGCGACGAGGCTTCATACGCAGCACCTGCAGCAGTCGACGTTCCAGCTCGGCATCGACATTCCACCCAGCCCAACGAGCCGACTCCTCACGTTTTACCCGCTGGTAGAACGGCAGCAGACGGCGCTTGGCCAAATCGCGTTTGTCGGCACCTTCACGGCGCGCCTCGGCATGTATCAGTTTGACGAGCGCTATGTCGTCCACGGTCTCGCCGCGACGCAGAGCCTCGAGTATGTTCAAGATAATCTGTTCCATGACCCCATTGTAAAGGCAAAGGCGCCGGAGCCCGTCACG
>ERZ1106952.683-NODE-683-length-13468-cov-3.631179_pt1 | contig 13468 bp, 9 predicted proteins | sample MGYA00403677_ERZ1106952 | MGnify/ENA primary metagenome ERZ1106952 (study PRJEB35170, sample SAMEA104062415) | human gut metagenome | biome: human gut; feature: human-associated habitat; material: faeces | place: Denmark | collected 2012-05-14 ...
TCGCCCTCATGGCGGGAACAAGACATCCTCACAAAATCTCAGATAAGGAGCTGTATGACTATCTCTCCAAGAAAATATCCGCACTCCTTAACTCAAACATGCTATGAAAATTGAAAAAGCAGCATGCAATAAATTCCATGCCAAATACTAGTTGAGAGTTTTTACATCAGTGCATCATTAAGGAACCGTTCAGAATCTGCACGAAGATTATTAAGTCGAGCCATATTCAGTACAGAGGCAAATGGTTCAACATTTCTTCCGCCCTCGAAATCAGGAGGCAAAAGATGCTTTTCAGGTAAACCCAGTTTGACAAGTAACGTTCTCATGCGAGAACTACTCTTTTCCGTACCAAACGTAAGAAATGGCTTGCCATAGAGAATGGAGAACACCGTTGCATGGAAAGAGTTCGAAATCACACAGTTTGCCTTATCAATCAATGTAAGAAAATCAGCTGGGCCAATTCCCCATACATTGATCGCGTGCGATTGATACCGAATCGGCTTCTGAGAGTAATAAACGATAGTTAGTCCACGTTTTGCCGCCAATTTATCAATATAATGCACCATATCTTTATTCGGCCATAACGTATATGCAAATATATATTTGCCTGCTTCCAGCTTCTTTGGAAGTCGCGGAGCCTGTATATGTCGATAATCCTCTAAATTCAACAAAAGCGTCGGATCAAGCGTTTCAACAATATGCTTATTAGTTAGTTGCTGAAACTGCCCTGCTACAGAAAGCTCACGCACAGAAAGTGCATCAAAACGATTCAACCACTCGGAGACATGCTTCTTATCTTCTAGAGTGAAGTTCTTTTCTTCAAACTTGGCATGCGACAAGCTAGGCGCATACGCAATTTTCTTTGTTCCATCAGAAGCGAAAGAAAGAAAGAACGGAGGAACAGGCCCTAAGGTGCAATCCAAATTCCAAATCTGATCGCTACCACAAATCAGTGCATCATAATCCTTCAAATCCTCAGCTAGAGAACGCTCTGCATCAGCCCCCTCATAAGTCCGGCTCGTCAGGCCAAAACATTTATGCCAGAAAGATTGAAAACTGCTGCGCCTGCGTAAATTACCTGGAAGAAAGAGCAAATCTGCAATAAATGATTTAACCCCTATTCCACGAAAAATCTTATACCCATTGAAATCTGCGCTCCGATAATCGATAACATGTACATCATGGCCTAAATTCGTGAGATATTTTCTGAGTGCATAAGTCTGCAGTGCAGAACCAAAATTATATGCACAATGGAAGGTAATGGTTCCTATCCTCATTATTCATCTCCTTAAATCCCTATTTCCCGACATGTTTGCCATTTTTATGCAGTGACTTTCCGCTGATTGCAGTTGCCAAAGATTTTACGAATGGATAGGCATCCAACGCAGATACTATGCATACAAGAAGGAAGAGCAAACCAGAGATCAACAAGTACCTGGATGGATGCCATGCCATTATGCATGCTTGAACAGCTACAATCAGGATATTGATCAGCATAAGAGGCCAGTTCACCGCTATCCTGACAATCGGATGAGCCATAGCCACACGTATGACATACATAACTAGGTTGCTGCCGACCATAGCCCACGCAGCTCCTTGCAGTCCCATGATACGGACGAGCAGCCAGGTCAGAACAACAACGACGATCGCAGCAGCAGCAGTCGATGTCATTAGATGTTTGGTTTTCATACTTGCAGTAAAGACCGTTCCATAGAATCCTGCGAACACATTAAACAGAAATGCAAGAATCAAGACAGGAATAATAGGCCACGAATCATAGAATTTCTTCTGCAAAAGCAATGAGGCGAGCCACGGCGTCAACAACATAAGTCCTGATGCCGCGAGGAAACAGAATGTACGAAACACCGCAAACACATTGCTATAGAACTTGCCGGTATCAGTCTTCTTGAACTCTTGGAATGCAGACAAGCTCCAAGCCTGCCAAAACGTGGAAGAGACCATATTCATTACGTTCGGTATCTTGCTGGCCGCAGCAAATAAGCCGGAAGCACCGATACCGAGCATACTGGTAATGAAGAACCTGTTCACACTTGTGCCAACCCACCAGAAGATAGCATTGGGCATCAGCGGCACTGAATACAGCAGCATCTTCCTAAGAAAATGACGGTCGCGTTCCTTTTTGGGAATACGTACGTATTCCCATGAGCCACCAAATATAAGATATAAAACAATTGCAACAAGCCCGCCGAAAATCAACGAAACAAAATATCCCTCGACCTTCCAATTAAGCAGACCGATGAGCAAACCTGCCGATAGAGCCGAAACAAGCGACGAAGCTATAGATGCCCAGGTGATGAGTTTAATCTGGTTCAAACCTCTTGCCACATTTGCCAAGTACGCATTGAAAGCGGATGAAGCAAAATAGGCAAGATAGAACCATTTGTAATTCCCGAGTCCGCCGAATATGGGCAATCCCAGTAGCGGAAGCAGAAGGAGCATAATCAGGCAACCAAACAAAGTCACCCAAAACCCGACAGATATATATCGTTCCTTATCATCAGGATCATCGATGATATATCTAGTGGTGGCATCGCCGATGGACAGGGTAACGACAGGCGTGACCAAACCCGCCACCGTAAGAGACATGTCGGTCACGCCGTACTGCGCCGCAGTCAAGAAATACGTATATAGCGGTACCAGCAGAAATGTAATCAATTTCGTTGATACCGTATTTAATGTGAATAAGCCGATATTCACCAGTAGATTCTTGTATTTACCCAAGAAGCTTTTCCTTCCTCAAGATGCTTAATGTCTGAGGCTTTTCAGTGAATCAATGACCGATTTCGGCAGAACCTTTTTTATCGTTTTCTTAAGCTGCGTCTTCGAATCAGTTCTGCTATCGATAGAATCAATAAGGTCTCGTGCGGTCCTCTCATCTTCTTCGTGAGTAAAGCACTCAAACAGAATCGGGGCTTCCGAATCCTTTGAAGTAAAAATATCCTTAACCGCATTGAATTCTTCTTTTGAAGATGCGCTAAGATATTTAAACCCAAGTGATTCAGCCCAAGCGCGAGCTGGCGATTGGTTCCCCGTAACGCTCTTTGCTGCAGCATTGTGGCCTTCTGCAGCAATAAATATATTAGCGGACGGCCCAATTTGGCTACCAACATGATTAGAGAGTTTAAATGTCATGCCGAGACCGTTATTGATTAAAAGAATACGCAAATTTGGACCGATTTCCCTGCATCCCAAAGAATTCATGTCATAGAAGAAGGCCAAATCACCCGTGATGCAGAAGCACAATTCATGTGAGGAAAGGCTTGCTCCAATTAATGCTGAAGTGCATCCATCAATGCCAAATCCACCCACATTCGCACTTGAGCGAACATCTTTCGGGAGAGGGAAATAATCCCAACTTGACAAGGAACTCAGTATGGCCGGATGAACAATTGAACCAGCAGGAATCATAGAATGCAATTGCTGAGCCATCCAGATATTCGAGAATGGGAATTCTGGCATACGTTTTCTTAACTGAATGTCATAATTCTCCCACTTGGTACGGTAACCCGACTCCACGTGCTTGTTGCTCGCATAGTGGGAAAAGAAAAACTCGATTGAACATTGGAATACATTTTCAAGTCGAGCAAAATGTTGGCGAAACTCTCCATCCAGAGATACCCTCCAAACTGGGCAATTCAGGCCCGTCAAAAATCCCATGGTGTTATAGTCGCCAGTCATCTCTCCGACGTGTATAACCAAATCTGGCTCAAAAGCGGAACGTATAGGGTTATTCTGCAATTGGATACAGGCGAGCGCTGATCCGAATGCGAACTTGCCGTGATAACCACTAGAGATGTCAGAAAACACCACCGCATCATGCGTCTCGACAAAATGCTCTAGCATCTCGGATTCAGTAGCACTAAAAGTTCGATGCACCCCCAAGAGAACTGCGATTTTAGCGTTATCCGGTAATTCCGGCCACTCTGAAATTTTTTCAGGAAGAAAACGATTTATTCTATTTACCTTAGGGAGAGAAGTTGCACTGAACGTATAATTGCCGTCAGTGATAAGTTGGACTGCCACTGGGCCGCCACCATCACGTGTGAGCTCAGAAAGTGCAATGTTGATTCGCAGCTCCTCATCTTTAGCCATTCTCTCATTTTCAATCATCTCCAGAGAAGTATGATAACGAGCAATGTCGTTGGGAATAACCGAACGATCGAGAATCTGAGTGGACAGATTACCTATGTCCTCAGTGAAATGCATAGAAGTAAGAGCCAGAACGGGGAGTTTACGATAGAACGCTTCCGTTAAGCCTGGCATATAATCCCGCGAAGCTGTGGCACCTGTACAAGAGAGCACCACTGGCTCCCCCGATTCAGCAGCCAAACCACACGCCATATATGCCGCAGATCTCTCATCAATAGCAGAATAAATATTAAAAAAGGAGTCATTCTGTACGCTGTATACAAAGGGAACATTTGTTGTACCCGGAGACGCAATTATATTTCGAATACCATATTCTTTTAATAGTGCAATAACCAATTGTGCATTACGCGCATCTGTATATTTCGGCATTATATTCTCCCTTATATCTTATGCAGGATTTTCTTAACGTTTTTTTCAAATAGATTATTGAGTCTATAAAAAAGGCCCAGAAAATTAAGCTTCAACATGAATGATCTGACCTTATTCAGCGGATCCATTCGACGGAGAAAGAGAGATTTCAATTCTTCCTTGATCTGCATGCATATCCAGTCAGCTCCTTGCGCATCATCAAGCGCAAGCAAATGCTTGTAATGATAGAACAAATGTCTCATCATGTTGTTCCGAGCCGCAACAGCATAATCTTCTCGCTTTTGAGCAATAGCCCAATCAATTATCTCGTGGAACGCAAGAAGCTCATCTTCATAGTACTTTATAGCCTTAGAGTGGTCTGACGTTAGCTCTCCGAGGATTGAGTTGCTGCGAACACGGTATTCATACAGACAATCCGGTAAAATAGCGCACTTTTTTGCCTTAGCTACAATCTTGTACGTCGTTGCCAGATCTTCAGCTTTGCGCCCTTCAGGGAAACGGATATCAGAATATAGTTCTTTCCTGCATAAGAATTGCCAAGAATGACTTGGAATTTTGTCACTTAAAATTGTTGGCAATAGTTTCTCAGCATTCGTGAGCATATCCGGAAAATTCTTTCCGCACAATACTCCGTTTTCATTAATTAATCGGTACCCATAATGAACCAAAGAAACCGAACCGTCGCTCAACAATTCCATGCATTTGGAAATCAAATTTTTATCAATCCGATCATCGGGATCAATAAAAAGAATAAATTCACCCTGTGCATAGTGCAGACCGGTATTTCTTGCCGCCGAAAGACCACCATTCTGTCGATGGATAACACGAATACGTCCATCTTTGGAAAGCCAATCATCTGCCTTCTTTGCGGTATCATCAGTTGATCCGTCATCAACGATGATGATCTCCGTGTCGGTATACGTCTGGGAAATGACACTTTCCAAGCAGTCATCTAAATAATTCGCCACATTATATGCCGGCAAGATAACACTGACCAGCAGACCTTCCCTCTGTTCCATCCATCTCACCTTCGCCTAATAAGTACAAACAGAAATGGGCGTTTCAATAGTCCCTTGATCGTTAATTTTCTTTGCCGGAACACCAGCCCAAGTTGTGTCAGCTTCATTTATCGGTTTAAGCACCAACGCAGAAGCTCCGATTCTTACGTTATCAGCTACAGCAATTCCTCCCAGCACCTTCGAATCAATCATAAGCTCTACATGATCACCGATTGTCGGGCATTCTCCATGTGCCTGTGCAATGACAACGCCACTCGAAAGCGCGCAGTAATCTCCAACTTTTGAATCAGGATTAATAATTATCCGTTCCGGATGCCAAATTAATAATCCCTTACCAAAAACATTAATGGGGATTTCTGAAGAGAAACGTCGATCATATCTTTTCAACATAAAAAGATAAACAAAATATGCCAACCTGTGATAAATATTCTTGGAAATATTGTGATGGTACTCACATTTCCTTAAACACTTTTTCCACCGGACCACTGCCCCACTTGTACCCAGATAACGCTTCACAAAAGATGAAGGCCGCGGCTGCATACGCATGTCTTCTTGAATATATTCTAATAAATCAGCTTTTGTTTTAATCATCAAAAGTCCTTACGCTTCATCTCTTAATGGAATTTATTGCTTTCAAAACAAGAAAAGAAAAATAACAGAAATTGTGCATAAGACAAAAAACGACAACAGAATTATCAATCCTCAATTGACAATTCTGAGCACGCGCCAAGCATCCTTCATCATCCATTGCCTTATGTATCGAACGAAACACATCACCAAAAGAGCTATAGGAAAGACATGAAACAGCAATCTTAAGAAGATTGATATACTGCATGACCTCGCCACTGCATGCCGTCTTATAACAGGCTTTCCCCCATTTCATCGAAAAAGACAGAAGACAAGCATTTACTTTTCTGATATCAGATAACTGACTGGACTTATATCTAGCCGTGCTAGCGGAATCATTAGGCCTATAAAAATAGAGAACCTTATCTAAACTATAAAGAGAATGAGCACTGTCGAAAACAGGAAGAAGCTGTAAAAGATCTTCACCGTGCATCAACCCTGCATAGTTGGAATAATCAGCAGTACAGTCAAAACATGAAAGCCTTATCGCCTTGCTCCACATCTCATTGAATCGTCCTTTGCAGAGATGAAGCTTAGCTTCTTCGAATCGTTCGCCATCATATATCCCGATCGGCAAGGGTGAAGGCGAATCAGATGTCAAGAAATTATCCTGCCGAGAATACCTAAAAGAAACAATATCAACATCATATTTATGAATTACCTCGGCAATATCCTGCAAAGCCGTAGAACAGAGAGCATCATCCGCATCCAAGAAAACAACATATTTGCCACTCGCCGCTTGTAGTCCAGCTCTTCTGGCAAGCAAAAGACCCTTGTTTTCTTGGTGGATCACATGAGTCTGAAGGTTTTTCCCAGCAAAAGAATCTGCTATCTCACTCGTCTTATCGGTAGATCCATCATCAACAATTATAGTTTCATAATCTGTGAAGGTCTGCATCCGGACAGATTCCAAAGAATCACATAAATATCTTTCTGCGTTAAAAGCAGGAATAATAATAGAAAATAGCATTATAAATCGAAATCCTTGTACGAATAATATTTTTTACTCAACAATATGCCAAGACATATCGCAGGGAAGATTTCTATTTTTTCAAATTGAATCAACGATAAAGCAAAGAAAGCAAGCAGGAAGTTTTCAAAAGGATTGGCGAATTTATGTTTGAAAATACAATTAAAACACAGAAAAGCAACCAAACATGCATAAAATACTCCACCAAGCACACCAGTTTCAACAGTCATCTGGAGGAATAGATTGTGCAAATTGTCATCTACTATCGGTTCCATTCCCACTGTATTCGCAGCCACTCTATTCACTGCAGAAACCGCATTCCCCAAACCAACGCCAAAAGGATGATTACAAAGAAAAGGAAGGGCACTATCGTAGATTCCAACACGACCCGCAGCGCCTCTATCCTCTTGGTTTCTGAAAAAACGGTCAAAAATTGGTTGGAATATTCCAAGTTTCAATGCATAAAAAGAACCAAAGGAAAGAGTGACGAATATTAAGAATAAAATCAAAAACGGATTTTTTGATTCTCGCAGCCTTTTATATGCGTATATAGCCAAACAGATTAGCGAAATAATAATACCAGCTCGACTAACTTGGATAGAGGCAAATATGAACGATAAAACAAGATATATAATGCCGTAAGGGCTATCCATGAAAAAAACGCCATATATACTGGGCCATGATGCTTCAAGGTTAGCTCCGCCCCCAAATATTGTTGGGTAGTACGGATGATTTATGTAATATCCAGATGAAAAATATGCTAATATAGCATTTTTATAACGAATTGCATTTAATATAACGATCGCAAAAGAAAGTATTCCAGCTACTTGAAACACTTTCTTGTATGACTCAAATGAGATATTTCTTCCTAAATTGACAATGAAAAAAATAATATAAAAGACAAATAAGTAATTGATAATAGATGTGTTCAATCCCCATTGGAAACCTGCAAACAACGATACACAGAGGATGTATGCCAAAAAAATACATATCACAGCAGGTGGAAATTTCGCCTCTCTGAACTTTGGCAGTAAAAAAGGAATAAAACATAATGCAAATAAATGTCCCGGATTTAACGGGCCAATCACTTTGACATTTTGAAATGCAGACCCAACCAAAACCAATACTAGAAGTATACAAATATAACGGTCTTGAGATTGTTTGCCTGTGCTAGAGGATATTTTCATTTTCTTACCAGCCTATAAACACATCTGCAAGGAATTGGACCTAGGAAGGACAGTAATGAAGCGATTCTAGCATCGGGCCTTGCTTCTCTATCCTTTAAAACTGAAATTCGATTGTTTTTGATTCCATTCCACAAGTCATCTGCTATTCCAAGTATTTCTTTTGTACCATCAGGGCTCATATTCATGTACAAATTAAATAATGCGCTCTGTTCTTTTGAATAATAAGCATTAATGACACTCGGATACTTTGTCCGCACTATCGTCTTAACAACGTTAAGCTGATCAAGTAAGTCAAGCTTCTTGGGATTAAAACTCGCTGTTTGGATGCTATTTGGACGAATCCTATAGTAATAGTCTTTCTCATCCAGGTATGCGATTTTGCCAGCCTTATCAATAAGCTTGGTAGTAGTGGCAATATCCTCATACAATTTCCCGACAGGATACTGAATCGTGTCAAACAATTCTCTCTTATAGATTTTCGGGAAAGCGTTAGGCTCCAAATGCCTCATATAAAGCATATCTTCAAGTGCGTCACACGCATCGTACATGTGAAAGACTGCTGTATTATGCTTATGCTCCTTAGGAAGTTCCCCATCATGGAAAATGCAAATGGAGGTAGTTGCAATATCTGTTTTTCCTCTAACCAATGCCTGATACAGGTGCATTATGTAATCAGGTGATACATAATCGTCACTGTCAATAAAGGAAATCAAACTTCCATGGGATCGGCGAATTCCATAATTTCGAGCGTCAGACAGTCCACCATTCTTTTTATGGAAAACACATATTCTTGAATCCGACAAAGCAAATTCATCACATAACGTTCCTGAATTATCAGTCGAACCATCATCTACAAGAATGATTTCAATATTCGTGTAAGTCTGTTCAACCACACTTGTCACACATTCGTGTAGATAAGGTTCAACGTTACATACAGGTATGACAACTGAAACTAGCGGATCCATACTGCTTTTCATTTCTTTTCAAAAAGTTTCAAATACATTGAAGTTAACTTCCGAGCATTCTCGGAAATATCATAGCCAGAGAACGCTTTATCAGAGGAATCAATCCGTGTTCCCGGTTCCAACGCCGATATAAAAGAACTCCATTCTTTGTACGATTCTGTAGTCATAAACCTAGGGATTCCCGTCACATCAACTTCTCGTGTAATTGCATCCGCGAACAAGCATGGAAGGCCGGCACGCTGCGCCTCAACACCGACTATCCCCAAACCCTCATAAAGACTGGGGAGGCAGAACACGTCGAATGCCTGATATAGGCGGTTAACGTCAGAGCGTTGACCGAGGAACAGCACATGATTCGCAATGCCAAGCTTTTTAGCATGTTGTTGGACAGCTGGCCTATCCGGACCATCGCCAACAAAGGCAAGCATGGCATTAGGTCGTTTGGGAAGTAAATCCGCAAGCACATCGACTAGGAACGTTTGGTTCTTCTGCGGCATGAAACGACCAACATGACCAATCAGCAACACATCATCCGCAACACCAAGTTCTTTGCGAGTTTCTTGGCGCACACCAGCATCAAAATGGAATTTATCCAATTCAATGCCATTAGGAATTACGGTAAAATCCGCATTCTTGCCAAACAGCCATTCTCCTGCATAGTGACTACACGCAAAACGCACTGTCGGATACACATTAGCGAACGGACGCAATACAAGCTTCATTGCATTCTTCGCGAACTCACCTTTGCCCATGGTCGAATGAGAATGCGCGATGCGAACAGGCACTCCAACTTTCTTCGCCGCTGATAGCGGGAACACACTTAGCGTGTTGATGTTGCTGTGCACAATCGGCCACTGCTGTCCACGCATCAGGCGAATCAGCTCACGACGGTAACGAATCGGATGCTGATACGGTGGTATACGGAATACACGACCACCTAAAGAGGTAATTTCCTCTTCAGGAACACGCGTGGAATCCTCATCGACAAGGAAATCGAACTGTACTTTACTACGGTCGATGTGACGGTAATAGTTCATAACTACGGATTCAACACCGCCGCCAACCATTTTACCGATAACCTGAGCCACGCGAATCGGCTTTTGACCTATTGCATTCACTGTATAAAAGTCGTTACCGGCATATAAGCACTTCCGATCAGTATTGCTCGTCATTGCTCCTCTTCTATCCTCGCGGAATACTGTTTAAGTATTCCATTTCCTATAGACGAGGGGGGATGTTTCATATGCATCGCTTTTTATTCGCCATTAAAATCCCAAAAGTGCTCCATATAATTAAAGCAATATGGAGAAATATTGACTAGCAGAAGTGTTTGAAAACGTATTTTTACCAGTACATTCAAACATTTATCTATTTTTTAAGAGCTTTTTCTTAAAGAAGGTTTTAGCATGAGATTTTGTGAGGATGTCTTGTTCCCGCCATGAGGGCGACTGGGATCCACCAGAGTATGGGCGGATCCCAGTCGTTTGTTTTGGGTTATTGTTTGGTGGTTACCACGCAGTTTGGTGTGACGTCGGTCACGGCCTGACCGCCCGAGACGGCCGCGGACTCGCCCTTCACGTCGTACAGCTTCCCGCCGTTGTCATCCGTCGTGGAACCATACGAGAACGACAGACCGGTCCTCGTGGAGCCCGCCGCGGGAACCGTGGCCTTCCACCAGCCTCCGCACGCCTGCGTCATCTCCATGCCGCCGGTCGTGTCCGGACTGCCGTACACGCGCCACTGCACGCGCACGCGCTCCTGCGCGGACGAGGGACGGTACCAGACCGTCGCGGATTTCAGGGACTGTCCGACCGGCCTGAACGACCACTGCTGGTTCGCGCCGCCGGTCGACGTCCACACGTCCACGTTCGTCCCGTTCTTCGTGGACCATCCAGCCACATCCAGGACCAGCGACTGCGACATCGCGGACACCAGGCGGTACGACGAGCCGGACCTGACCGCGACCCACTTCTGGTTGCGGCCGCCGGTCGACGAGTACTGCAACGCGTTCGCGCCGTTCCTCGCGGAGCCTCCCGCCACGTCCAGGACCTTGCCCGAATTCACGTTCGCGAGCGTCACGTAGCCCTTCGGGTCGTGCGTCACCCTCCACTGCTGGTTCGCGCCGCCGGTCGCGGTGTAGATCAGCACGTTCCCGCCGTCCTTCTTCGAGCCTCCGGCCACGTCCAGGAGCATTCCGTCCTTCAGCCTGGTCGACACCACGTACGTGCCGTCCTCCAGATCCGACGCGTGGGCCTTCGCCAACGCGTCCAGCTCGGCGTACGGATCCTGCGCCTCGACCGCGACCTCGACGGACGCGCTCTTGCCGCCGGCGGTCGCGGTGACCGTGGCCCTGCCGGCCTTCGACCCGGCGGTGACCACGCCGGTGCCCATCACGTTCGCGACCGAGCTGTCCGAGCTCGTCCACGTGACCTTGCGGTCCGTCGCGTCGTCGGGCTTGACCGTCGCGGTCAGCTGCGCGGACGCCCCGGACTTCAGGGAGAGCTTGCCGCCGCTCACGCCATCACCGGAGATCGACACGGACGTGACCGGAACCGGATTATCGGCCACAGTAACAACGACCGAAGCCGTCTTACCGCCAGCGGTCGCTGTAATCGTTGCAGTGCCACCTTTCACAGCGGTGATTTTGCCGTCGGACACCTTAGCCACAGAACTATTCGAGCTGGTCCAAGAGACTGTCTTGTCCGTCGCGTTCGAAGGGGTCACGGTGGCCGTCAATTGCACGCTCGCGCCCGACTTCAGGCTCAGCTTGCCGTCGCTCACACCGGAACCCGAAATCGAGACCGAAGAGACCGGAACCGGCTGCGGGGTGTTGCAGTTCACCGCACTCACCGCGGCGGAAGAGCCATCCCAGCTGACCTTGCCGGAGAATTCGATGCCGGGCTGGTTGCCACCAGGGGTCTGCGCGCCGGAACCATTGGTGAAGATCACACGGTACTTGCCTTCGCCCAAATCCGGTACCTCGTACTTGTAGGTGCCGGCCTTCGCACAGGAATCGTCGGCGGTCAGCTGGGTCATTTCAACGCCCGGCCAGTTGCCATTGTTCTTGGATGTGGTGTCGTTGTACACGTACGCGTAGATCTTGCTCCAACTGGCAGGCTTGGTGGCGTAGATCACGTTGGCTACTTCCGGCTTCTCGCCGGTGATGGTGATAGTGATGGAGTCGGACTTTTTATTTGTACCGGCAGTGGCGGTAATCTTCACCGTTCCCGCCTTAAGGCCGGAAACCTTGCCCTTGGAATCGACGGTGGCAACAGAAGTGTCGGAAGAAGTCCAAGTCACGGAAGGACGCTTGCCCGCCGGATCGGTTGTCACATCCGCCTTGAGCTGCACGCTCTGCGTGGAAGCGAGATCCATGGAAGTGTCGCCGGAAACCTTGATGGCAGTAACGGTCACATTCCTTGGATGGCAAGGCTCTTTGGCGTCAATGTAGCAATCCGGATCCAGACCGTTCTTCTCCATATACTCCATGCAATATTTGTCGCACGGGCTGGAAGTGCCGTCACTCGGGTCATAAGTAGGATCGCCATACTTGGTGTAAGAGTACGTGTGCTTGATGGTTTCGCCGTCTGCACCAGTGCCCTTCACCGTGACCGTCACTACTTCATCCGACTTGGCCTTGCTGCCGATTTCAATGGTGTCGCCGTCCTTGAAGGAACCGGACTGACCGTCGGAAGTGGAGTAGGTGGTGTTGGTGGACTGATAGGACCGGAGAGTGATCGTCTTAGATTCGCCCGGAATGGTGCCCTTGTTCGGATAGGCCTCGGCGGTGGAGACCTTGCCGGAACGGGTCTTATTGGAAAACGCCGCGATGGACTGGCCCTTCACTGTGCCGGAGGTAACCTTGCCACCGGAAACGGTGATGGTGGAACCGGTCACTTCATCCGTATACGTGCCATTGGCCAGCTTGGTGCTGGTGCCCGCGAGGTTCTTGTCTGAAGCGTTGGCATTGGCCACAACCATGCCGTCCTGAGCCGCGGAACCGGCATAACGCTCGACCATCAGGCAGTTGTCATCGCCGCAGTTGGAGACGTTTGACGCTTTGCCGACCATGGCGTTGCGGAAGTGGTTGACGGCCACGACTTCCGGATCCTTCCACAGGTCGGAACCGGCGTCGCCGAGCTTGGAGTTCTCGGTGAACGG
>ERZ1106952.691-NODE-691-length-13348-cov-3.650718_pt1 | contig 13348 bp, 9 predicted proteins | sample MGYA00403677_ERZ1106952 | MGnify/ENA primary metagenome ERZ1106952 (study PRJEB35170, sample SAMEA104062415) | human gut metagenome | biome: human gut; feature: human-associated habitat; material: faeces | place: Denmark | collected 2012-05-14 ...
TAAAATATCTGCTGCCTTTAAAATGGCTGCCCTTACTTCCTCATCCAGTCCTTCACCAAAATAGCTTGACGGGATACCGATCTTCATTCCCTTTACATCATCCTTTAATGCAGAGGTAAAGTCACAGTCTGTACGGGCCATGGAAGTGCTGTCTTTTAAATCATGGGAAGAAATCGCTTCCAGAATGGTGGCACAATCGGTCACATCTCTGGCAATCGGTCCGATCTGATCCAGAGAAGAAGCAAACGCGACGCAGCCATAACGGGATACACGGCCATAGGTCGGTTTAATCCCGACTACGCCGTTAAAAGAAGCAGGCTGCCGGATGGAGCCGCCCGTATCCGAACCTAACGACCAAATCGTCTCTCCCGCCGCCACGGCAGCTGCACTGCCGCCGGAAGAGCCGCCGGGAACACAATGTAAATCCCAGGCATTATGGGTTTTTTTCATATAAGAAGTTTCCGTCGTAGAACCCATGGCAAATTCATCCATGTTGGTCTTACCCAGAAATATCGTCTCGTCTTTCCGCAAATTTTCAATTACATGGGCATCATACACGGGGATAAAATTATCCAAAATGTGGGAAGCACAGGTAGTACGCAGGCCCTTTGTGCTGATATTGTCTTTAATCGCGCCGGGAATACCTGCCAGGGGCTTTATTTCTTCTCCGGCGGCAATTTTCGCATCCACTTTGGCCGCTTGCGCTAAGGCCATGTCTTTATCTAACGTCAGATAGGCTCCGATGCGACCTTCCACTTCATCGACCCGTTCATATACAGCCTGCGTCAGCTCGACCGAACTGATTTGTTTATTTTTCAGCTGTTCATGCAACTCATGAACAGTGCTTTCATATACCTTCACCGTATTTACCCCCTAATTATTCGATTACCCGCGGCACTTTAAAACCGTCATTGTGAACAGCCGGCGCATTTTTCAGCGCGTCTTCATGGGTTACCCCCGGCTGCGGCTCGTCTTCCCGCAGTACATTATACAAAGGCAGAATACTGAAAGTGGGTTCGATACCGGCAGTATCTACTTTTTCCAAAATATCCGCATAGTTAAGAATCTGGTTGAATTGCTCCGTAAATTTCGGCATTTCGGACTCGGAAATTTCCAGTCGCGAAAGTGCTGCGATGTAAGCCACATCTTTTTCTGTTACTTTCATTTTTTCACCGTCCCATATTTCAATAAGCCCTAAGGCAAAAATAACTATACTAAATCATTATATCACATTATGAATGGAGGGAAAACCAACTGTGATGGTCAAGCGACATTTTCTTCCTTAAATAACAGTTTATGATTCATTTTTATCCTTAAATTGGGCCTGGGGATGCTTTTTCTGCATGATATTACGTAATTCCTTTTGCAGTTCAGGATATTTTTTACCATCATCCCGATAAATCTCCGTTCCGTCGCTGAGCGTCAGGCTGCCGGTAAATTTACTCAACACAAGGGAAAAACGCATGAGTTTATTCAGGTGCAGCGTATCGTTTTCCAACGTTCCGGTAAAACGTAATTCGGCTAAATTCTGCCAGACATAAACCTGTTTTTCCTCCGAAACATCCGAATTTGTCAGATGATATCCGTCAGCCAACACCTGTACAAAATATTTTTCGCCGCCCGCCGGCTCAATTTGAATGCGCAGCAACGAATCTCCTATACCGGGGGTTTTGGCAATCCCGATCCACTTCCCTTCAAACGGGTCTCCGGCCACCTTTTGCAAAAAACCGCAACCGGAAGTCAGCAGCAACACAAGGCACAACAAAAATGTCCAGGGGCGAATCCTTCTGAATAAATTTATGCTTCGCATTGTCTCTCCTTTAGTCAAACAAAGATGCTTCTGTTTCTTTTCTGACTTGCGCTTGCTTGCGTCCGGCTTTCACAGTATCCTTAGCCCGGCTGTCTTTGGCTTCGATATCCTGGGCTTCAGTATCTTTAGCTTCCGTTTCTTCTGCGGCGTTATCGGCAGCCGGTGAATTTTCTTTCATTCCGTCAGCAGGAACACTTCCCCTTATCAGCTCCAAAAATCTTTTTTCATCCAGGATGGTGACCTGAAGCTCTTCAGCTTTTTCCAGTTTGCTGCCGGCTTCCGCACCGGCGACTACATAGTCGGTCTTCCTGCTCACACTGCCGGTAATTTTTGCGCCGGCATCCTGGGCCATCGTCTGGGCGGTAGCCCGGTCCAGGGTTGGCAAAGTTCCTGTAAACACCATGGTCTTCCCATAAAAAGGATGACTTTCATTGATTGTCCGGGCCTGCATCGTCATATTAACGCCCAACGAGGTCAGCCGCTCCACCAATTCCTGATTCAAAGGATTGGCAAACCAGGTTACGATACTTTCGGCAATGACAGGACCCACATCTTTGACCTGTGACAATGCTTCCGTTTCGGCCTGCTGCAGCGCAGCCATCGTCCCATATTGCAGAGCCAGAACACGTCCGCCTTTTGCTCCCACATGGCGGATCCCCAGCGCAAATAACAGCTTGTCCAGCCCCTGCTTTTTACTTTTTTCAATCGCTTTCAACAAATTATCCGCAGATTTTTTCCCCATACGCTCTAAGGTCAGGAGTTTTTCTTCCGTCAGCTCATACAGATCCGCCGGATTTCTTACCAACCCCTTATCCATAAGCTGATTGATCACAGAAGGACCGCATCCTTCTATATCCATCGCATCCCGGGAAACAAAATGGATCAGGCCCTCCCGACCCAAGGCGGGGCAATGCGGATTGGTGCAGCGATAAGCGGCCTCGCCTGCTTTTCTGACCACAGGCCAGTCACACTCCGGACATTGCGAAGGCATGGTAAAAGGAACCGCATCTGTCGGACGAAGCTCTTTTACCACGGAAAGCACTTCCGGAATGATTTCCGCCGCTTTATTGATAATGACCGTATCACCGATGCGAATATCTTTTTCCTTGATAAAATCTTCATTGTGAAGGGTGGCACGGGAAACCGTGGTACCTGCCAGAAACACCGGGTCAAAACAGGCAGTGGGAGTCAGAACGCCGGTGCGTCCCACGCCGACTTCAATACTGCGCAATGTGGTCTCCTTGACCTCGGGCGGATACTTGAACGCAATGGCCCAGCGCGGGAATTTGTTGGTGGATCCCAGCAGTTCCCGCTGTGCAAAGTTGTTCACCTTGATCACAGCACCGTCCATATCAAAATCCAGTGCTGCACGGTTCTGGCCGATCTGCTCGATCTCTGCAATGGCATCCTCGATATCGTGCACGATATGATAACGCGGGGAGACTGGCAGGCCCAGACTCTTGAGGTAGTCGAGGCTTTCGGCATGGCTGGTCAGTTCCTTGCCCCGCACCTGCTGAACGTTGAATACGAAGATGGACAACCCCCGGCTGCCGGTGATCTTGGAGTCCTTCTGGCGCAAAGAGCCTGCGGCGGCATTGCGCGGATTTTTGAACGGTGCCGCACCCTGTAATTCCTGTTCCGCACAAAGGTGCTGGAAGGCATCGTGCGGCATATAGACCTCACCGCGCACTTCCAGATATTCCGGGGCATTTTTCAAAGTCTTTGGAATACGCTTGATAGCCTTGACATTGGCTGTCACATCTTCACCCACCACGCCGTCGCCGCGGGTGGAAGCACGCACTAGCACACCGTTTTCATATTCCAGGCTGCAGGAAAGGCCGTCGATCTTGATCTCGACGACATATTCTGGCTCGATTCCAGCTTCCCGCACCCGGCGGTCAAAATCGCGCAGTTCATCGAAGGAAAATGCATCCAGCAGGCTTTCCATCTTTACAGCATGCGTCACCTTGGCAAAGCGCCCGCTGGGGGTGCCGCCCACTTTCTGGGTCGGAGAATTCGCAGTGACCAGCTGCGGAAATTCTGCCTCCAGTGCTTTCAGTTCCCGGGTCAAAGCGTCATATTCAAAATCCTCCAGCTCCGGGGCATCCTGATCATAGTATAAACGGTTGTTCCTTTCAATGACCACGCGCAGCTCTTCCGCGCGTTTGCGTGCCTGTTCCAGTTCCACGTTCGTTTACTCTCCTTTTCCCAATACCAATACGATAATTATACCATATTTCAAAAGCAAAATACAGCCAAAAGTGCTTCCGGTGACCTGGGAGTAGACGTGCCGAATCCTAACAAGACAGTCGCTTTATTTTGCCCAGGTGGGTTCCTCCGTGCCATCATAATCGAACAGGCCATCATTTTTCTCTTCCATGGCCTTGATCATGTGGTAGGTGTATTCGTTATACGGCGTGGGAATCCCAAGCTCCTTTCCCATCCGCATCAGCGCTCCCGAGAACATATCGATCTCTGTATGCCGTCCGGCATCCAGATCCTGCAGAGTGGAATAACGGGCCGTGGCAGGAACAGCGCATCCGTGGCTGACGGCATCTGCAATGCGCAGATCAATGCCCCGTGCAGTTGCAATGGCTTCCAGTTCCCGGCGCAGGCCATCGCTGATGGCTTTCATGTGGACGCTGTCCCGGTAGCAGCCCACACCGGCTCCCAGAATCGCCTGCGGCAGATTGTTGCAGACGTTCAACCGGAACTTGCTCCACATCTCTTCCTGAATGTGCTCCGTGACCCGGAAGTTGACCCCGGAATCCGTGAACAGTTCCCGCACTGCCTTGACACGTTCACTCTCAAACGGTGCAAATCGCTCGCCATAGATCACGCCAAGTGTTGCATCCGGGTCAAAATGGTAACCATCCGCTTCCTTGTGAGATGTAACCTTAATGAAGGAATACAGCAGATGCTCTGCACCCACCTGTGCGGCGATCAGCTCTTCGCTGTCCACACCGTTCATCAGACTCATCACAACGGTATTGCTGCCGACAGCGGTCTTGATGCTTTCCAGAGCTCCGGGCAGTGAGCCATATTTCAGTGCAACGACCAACAGGTCTACGCCCTGCGCTTCCTGCGGGGTCCAGACCTCCGGGCGGTAAACTGCTCCATTGATGGCGCAGCCGCTTTCTTTCAGCTGCCGGGCACGGTCGCCTTCCGCTATCACACCCAGACGGATATTATCCTTTTTAGAAAGCCCCCAGATGATGTAAGAGCCCACCGCTCCAGCGCCCAAAATAGCAACAGATTGTATTTTCATGTTACGTTCTCCCTCTTTGATTTGTCCGAATCTATTGTAGCACGAATTCGATTCGCTGGGAAGAGAGATGAAAATGCGAAACCACTTTTTGCACGCGGATGCTGATGTACCGCGGGGCAGCGGATATGCTGGGCGCAACCTTCAAATTGACCGCAAACGGTGCCAAAGTGCTTTAAAGCGGGACACAAAAGCCCCCGGAGAACGTTTCACGGTTCTCCGGGGGCTGATTTTACGCGTTATAAAACGTAGATACGTCTGTTATTCTCAAATAGAAATGGTGTTGCACACATCAATGAGCACGGGATCCAGCGTCTTGGTCATCTCCAACGCCTCATCCACGGGGTAATCCACAAGGTGCTCACCCTTCATACCAACGATGCGGTTGTACTTACCCTGCTCCAGCAGGCAGACAGCGTGATAGCCCATTGCGGAAGCATTCACGCGGTCACGCAGAGTGGGAGAGCCACCGCGCTGGACATGGCCCAGAATGGTGGCGCGGGTATCGATGCCGGTGCGGGCCTGGATCTCGTTGGCGATCTCCTGAGAGTGGCCAATGCCCTCGGCAACGATGACAATGAAGTGGCGCTTACCGGTGCGCTGCGTCTCGGTGATCTTATCCAGAATATCGTGCTGCATATCGAATTCCTTCTCCGGCAGCAGCACAGCCATGGCACCGGAGGCAATGGCAACGTTCAGAGCGATGTAACCCGCATTGCGGCCCATGACCTCGACCACGCTGCAGCGGTCATGGCTCTGGGTGGTATCGCGCAGCTTGTCGATCATTTCCAGGGCGGTGTTCATTGCAGTATCGTAGCCGATGGTGTAATCGGTGCAGGCGATATCATTATCGATGGTGCCGGGCAGACCGATCATCGGAATGCCGCGGTGTGCCAGCTCACGGGCACCGCGGTAGGAGCCGTCGCCGCCGATGACCACCAGCGCGTCAATGCCCAGCTCACGGCACTTTGCAGCGCCCTTGTCCTGACCTTCCTTGGTCTTGAACTCCAGGCAGCGGGCCGTATACAGGATGGTGCCACCGGCAGAGATGATATTGGAAACGCTGCGCAGGTTCATTTCAAAGCACTCGCCGTCCAGCAGGCCATTGTAGCCGCGCTGAATGCCGATCATACGGAAGCCCTTGTGCAGGCCTGCACGGACAACGGCGCGAACTGCAGCATTCATACCCGGAGCGTCGCCGCCGCTGGTCAGCACACCAATCGTTTTGATTTGCTTTTCCATGGAAAGATTCCCTCCAATTGTTTCGTCATTTACCTATGGAGCACTTACCCTCTCTCTTTGGGCACCAGCTCCATCGCCTTGCTCAGATCAAAACTTGCCTTTAGACATTATAACACAGTTCCCGCTTGAATCCAATACCTTTTTGGCACTTCGTTAAAAGTTTATTAAAATTCACAGGCGTACGTCTTGGTGTTGTTTTTGGCACATGTGCACCTGGTTTGAATCGTTCCTGCGCATGTCATTTTGTTGCAATATTCTTTTCACCCACGATGCGCTGCAGTTCCTCAAAGAAAAGCGGATGACCTGACGTATACAGCCTGCGGGGAGCCGCCAGCTTCTGTTTTGTGTCCTCCAGATAGAAGATCACCGGCATATCACCGTCAAAAATCTCCAGCAAATTGACCACCTTGGCGTACTCCGGGCTGGTGCGGGAGGGCAGCCGGACGTAGAGCCGCCGGGCTGCATCCCGCATCTGATTGGGGCGGTTGGCCTGCGGCCTGACGGGGTTATAGCCCTCAATGGGCGAAATACTCTCGGCGACCAGGCGGGCAGGTTCATCCTCCCGGATAGACAGGCGGCCCTCAATGACCACGACCGCGTTATCGTGCAGCACGTCCCGGAATGTTTCCAGTGTACGCGGGAACACGATGACCTCCATGGTGCCGGTCAGATCCTCTACGCTGGTATAGGCCATCATGCTGTTGGTCTTTGTCGTCACCATTTTGCTTTTGACAATGGTGCAGACGATGCGGACATGGCTATTGTCCGGCACATTGGCATCCTCACCGGTCAGAGCTTTGATGGTGTGGGTGGCAAACTGAGCTGACTGCTCCCGGTAGGCATCCAGCGGATGACCGGAAAGGTACAGGCCGCTGACCTCTTTCTCCTGTTGGAGCAGCTCGGCGTGGGTATACTCAGGGCAGGGCTTGATCTCATAGCTGTCGGCGGCAGACGTATCATCCGTGCCGCTCATCATCGAGAAGAGGTCGATCTGACCATCCAGATTCTTCCGGCTGTCACTTTCGATGCTCTTGAGCACACCCTCAGTTGCTTCGACCAGACTGCGGCGGTTGGAGCCGAGATTATCAAAGGCACCGGCCTTGATGAGGCTTTCCACAGTGCGGCGGTTCAGCTCGGTACCATGCATCCGTTTGCAGAAATCGTACAGGCTGGTATAAGGCTTTTCCTGCCGCTCCTCTACGGAGCGCTCGATCAGCCGGGTGCCGACATTTTTTACGGCGTTCAGGCCAAAACGGATCCGGCCACTGTCCTCTGCAGTAAAGCCGCTGCCCGAGATATTGATATCCGGCGGCAGGACCTTGATCCCCAGCCGGGCGCATTCGCCGGAATACTCGATGACCTTGCCGGTGTTGTCCAGGACACTGGTCAGCAGCGCAGCCATAAACTCGCTGGGGTAATGGCACTTGAGGTAGGCTGTCTGGAATGCCACATAGGCATAACAGGCGGCATGACTCTTGTTGAATGCGTAGGACGCAAAGCTGGACATCTCATCGTAAATTTCGTTTGCAACCTTTTCCGAGATGCCGTTTGCCACACAGCCCGGGCACTCGTTGCCGGGGTCTGTGCAGCCATGGACAAAATGTTCCCGCTCCGCCTCCATCACAGCGTGTTTCTTCTTGCTCATGGCACGGCGGACATTATCTGCCTGCCCGAACGAAAAGCCTGCCAGCTCCCGGAAGATCTGCATGACCTGTTCCTGATAGACGATGCAGCCATTGGTCACATCCAGAATGTGGGCCAGCTGCGGGGTCTTATAGCTGATTTTGTCCGGTTCATGGCGGTTGCGCAGGTAGGTCGGGATGGAGTCCATCGGGCCGGGGCGGTACAGGCTGATCAGAGCGATGACATCTTCCAAATTCTGCGGCTGCAGGCCCACCAGCACCTGCTTCATACCCGAAGATTCAAGCTGGAACACGCCTTCGGTCTCACCCCGGGAGAGCATTTTGTAGGTTTCGGGATCATCATAATCCAGCTTGGCGATGGAGAAATCCGGTTCTTTTTTCTGGATGGCCAGCTCCGCATCCCGGATGACCGTCAGGGTGCGCAGACCGAGGAAGTCCATCTTCAGCAGGCCCAGCTCCTCGATCTCCGTCATGTTGAACTGGGTCACAGGCAGGCCATCGTTGGTGGCAAGGGGCAGATAGTAATCCGTTGGTTCCGGGGTAATCACAACACCGGCTGCATGGGTAGAAGCGTGGCGGGGCATTCCCTCCACCTTCATGGCAGTGTCGAGCAGTTCCGTCACCTTCGGGTCCGTTTCATACATCCGCCTGAGCTCCGGTGAGACCTCCAACGCATGTTTGATGGTCATTTTGAGCTCCGCCGGGACCTGCTTTGCCACTACATCCACTTCCTGATACGGCATTCCCATCACACGGCCCACATCGCGGATCGCATTGCGGGCAGCCATAGTGCCAAAGGTAACGATCTGAGCTACATGATCAGCGCCATACTTGCGGTTGACGTAGTCGATCACTTCCTGGCGGCGCTCGTAGCAGAAGTCTACGTCGAAATCGGGCATACTGACACGTTCCGGGTTCAGAAAGCGCTCAAAGATCAGGTTATAGCGAATGGGGTCAATGTCAGTGATGCCCACGCTGTATGCTGCGATACTGCCCGCACCGGAACCACGGCCCGGGCCCACCGGGATCCCCTGGCTCTTGGCATAGTTGACATAATCCCAGACGATGAGGTAATAGTTGGTATAGCCCATCGTCTTGATGACACTGATCTCGTAGTTCAGGCGGTCTTTGTTGGCCTGCGGCACATTGGAACCGTAGCGGCGCTCCAGGCCCTCCCAGCAGAGCTTTTCAAAGAACGCCTGGTTGTCCATGCCGCCGGGGGCCTTATAATACGGAATTTTGGTGTTACCAAACTCAAAATCAAAATTGCACTGGTCGGCAATGATCTGTGTGTTGGCACAGGCATCCGGCACCATGGCAAACAGATCGTACATCTCATCCGTTGTTTTAACGTAGAATTCGTCGGTCTGGAACTCCATACGGTCGGCATCCTGCATGGTTTTTCCGGTCTGAATGCAGAGCAGGATCGCCTGCATCTTGGCATCCTCCTTGCGCAGGTAGTGGGAGTCGTTGGTGGCTGCCATAGGGATGCCGGTCTCCCGTGCCAGCTTGATGAGCTGGGGCAGCACAATGTTATCCTCTTCCAGCCCGTGATCCTGCAATTCAATGTAGTAATTGCCCTCACCAAAGAGGTCGCGATACCACAAGGCAGAAGCCTTAGCGCGCTCGTAATCGCCGGACAGGATCGCCTGCGGGATCTCACCCGCCAGGCAGGCAGACAGGCATATGAGGCCATCGTGGTATTGCTCCAGCAGCTGCTTATCCACACGCGGCTTGGAGTAGAAGCCCTCGATAAAGGCGGCCGAGACCAGCTTGGCAAGGTTTTTATAGCCTATCTCGTTCTTGCACAACAGGATCAGATGATTGTTCCCATCGATCTTGTTCACCTTATCAAAGCGGGTGCGGGTAGCCACATAGACCTCACAGCCGATGATTGGCTTGATGCCCGCCTTTTTGGCCGCCTTGTAAAACTGCACACAGCCGTACATCACACCGTGGTCGGTGCAGGCAATGGCAGTCTGGCCGCACTCCTTCACCCGATCCATCAGCTGGTCGATGCGGCAGGCACCGTCCAGCAGACTGTATTCTGTATGGATATGGAGGTGGACGAAGTCTCTTCCCTGCTTATTGCCCTCACTGGGTTCGATCATTTCGTTTCCTCCTTTTCCGCGTTTTCTTCCAATCTTCTGCGCAGATCCTCTGCCAGCGCTTCCAGCTTCTTCATCCGGTGCGAAAGCCCCGATTTGCTCACGGGCGGGTCAAAGCAGGCACACAGAGCTGTCAGGGACAAGTCCGGATTTTCCATTCGCATGGCCGCGGCCTGCTGCAAGACCTCGGGCAGTGTTTCCAGCGCACCCTGCTCCTGCAAAAAACGGATTGCACGGGTGGTCTGGGCATTGGCCCGGGCCGTTTTGCCCAGATTTGCGGTATCACAATTGGTCTGACGGTTGATCTGGTTGCGCAGCTGCTTGACTGCCTTCTGGGCATTCATCCGGGCCGAAGCTTCTGCCGCTCCCATAAACGCAAGGATGCGCTCCACGCTGGCGCTGCTTTTGACGTAAATCAGGTTTACGCCGTTGCGGCGGGTACGGTGGGGCGCAAATTCATGCTCAGCAAGCAGGGCCTCAAAATCCTTTGCAAGGTTGGTGCGTCCGGTCAGGAATTCCAGATTATACTCCTTCTGTGGGTCCGTCACAGTGCCGCCGCACAGGAACGCCGTGCTGATATAGGCACTCACGCAGGTCTGGCACCGGATGAGCCCCGGGTCGATCTGCAAGCTCGTCTCGCTGCCCGTGGTGCCGAACAGCTCGTGCATCCGGCGCACCTGCTCCGGTTCCCGGATGCCGAACTCATATACCACACCGCTGGGGCGGGGCTTTTCCAGCACCGTACCCTGCACGCCGCAGCGGGCAAACAGCTGTTCGGCCACACGGGCGGTCAGCTCCTGCTCAGTTTGCAGCACAAGGCCCCGTGCATCAAAATATTTGGCAAAGCAGGCGATGCCATAGGCTGCCGCCCGCACACAGCAATCCTTTTGCAGCTGTAAACTGCGCTGTGCGATCTCTTCCCGTGCCTGGGATGCAAAACTCATGTCACTCTCATTTCTGTTCTCACGGGCTCTGCCGGGTCATCGCGCCGCATCACGGTGCTGAATGCCGGTCTGATAGCCCAGTTGTTTGCAATATTCCGCGATCTTCCGCGCAAAAGTAATGGAGCGGTGCTTGCCGCCCGTGCAGCCCACTGCAATGGTCAGCTGGCTTTTGCCCTCCTTGACATAGAGGGGCAGCGCATACTCCAGAAAACCTTCGTACCGGCGCAGCAGTTCCTTTGCCTCCGGGTGACCCATGACAAAATCCACCACTTCCTCATCCAGCCCCGTTTTATGCTTGAGCTCCGGGATATAGAAAGGGTTGGGCAGGCAGCGGACATCCAGCACCAGGTTCGCATCCTCCGGGATGCCGAACTTGAAGCCGAAGGACATCACGGTGAGCCGCATTGCTGCCTTTGCCCCGCCATCTGGCGCAAACAGATTACAAATGCGCTCCTTGTTCTGGGCCGTGGAGAGAAACTCCGTATTGATGGTGTAGTCTGCCCGTTCCCGGAAGGGCTGCAGGATCTGTCGTTCCTTTGCCAGCGCTTCCCGGGTGGAAATGCCCTCGGCAATGCTGATGGGATGGCGGCGGCGGGTCTCGCTGTAACGGCGCATCAGCACATCATCCGGGGCATCGATGAATAAGATCTCGTACTCGATGCCCTGCTCATCCAGCTGGTGCAGCGCCTGTTCGATCTGCTCGCTGGTGTGGCAACCGCGCACATCCATGGAGAGCGCCACCCGCTTGAGCTGGTTGTCACCTGCCTTGGAGAACGCCGTGATGCTGGGCAGAAGCTCTGCCGGAACATTGTCGATACAAAAAAAACCGATATCCTCCAGTGCGTTCATCGCAACCGATTTTCCCGCACCGGAAAGCCCGCTGACGATCAGAAGATCCATACCATTTTCCCTCTTATGCCTTGACCACTCGAATTTCCTTTTCCAGGTCGTACCCGGTCTTTTCCTTTACGATCGCCCGCACCTCATCGCACAGGGCCAGCACATCCGCGCAGGTCGCGCCGCCCAGATTCACCACAAAGCCGCAGTGCTTCTCGCTGACGGCGGCACCGCCGTGGCGATAGCCCCGCAGGCCGCACTGGTCGATGAGGGCAGCCGCAAACGCTCCCACCGGCCGCTTGAAGGTGCTGCCGGCGCTGGGCTTATCCAGCGGCTGCTTATCGACGCGCTTCTGCATCAGCTCATCCATCCGGGCCTTGATGGCTGCCGAATCTCCACGCTTCAGGTGGAACTTTGCGCTCAGGATGCAGCCGCCGTTTTCCTCAAAGATGCTGTGCCGGTAGGAGAGGTCGAGGTTTGCGGCATCTTCTGTCACGATCTCGCCTTCTCTGGTCAGATACGTCACAGAGACCAGCACGTCTTTCATCTCTCCGCCGTAGGCACCGGCATTCATATAAACTGCACCGCCCACTGTGCCGGGGATGCCATAAGCAAATTCCAGGCCGGTCAGGCTGCTGTCCAGCGCCGCCTTACACAGAGCAGAAAGCTTCAAGCCCGCGCCAGCGATGACTGCATCGTAGACCGCCCCCGGCTCTGCACCCGGATGGCTGACGTTTTCCAGAAAACCGATTCCCATTTTCAGAGCCGTGGTATCCACGACCACGCCCCGGTAGCCCGCATCCTCAAACAGGATGTTGCTGCCGTTGCCCAGCAGGTAATATTTCACATCGCACGCTTTGCACAGTGCGATCACACGGCAGAGCTGTTCCTCTGTCTCCGGCTGGACAAAAACATCCGCCGGGCCGCCGATTTTAAAGGTGCAGTGGGCAGCAAGGGATTCGTTTTCGACAAAGCGGATCTCCTCCGCCTGCAGCTGTTGTTTCAATCGTTCCATAAAACAGGATTCCTTTATCTGTAATCTTCATTCAACGGTGCCGTCCAGACCCAGACGAATCAGCAGCTCCTTGGCGGCATTATAGCCCATCCGCTTCTGGCGGTTGTTGATGGCGGCGGTTTCCAGCACAACGGCCAGGTTGCGTCCCGGAGAGACCGGGATGCTGGTGCTGGGGATGTTCACGCCCAAAATCTCGTAATATTCGCTCTCCAGTCCGGTGCGCTGATAGTTCTTGGTGGGGTCCCATGCTTCCAGCTGGACCACAAGGTCCAGGCTCTCGCTCTCCTTGACCGCACCCACGCCGAACACACGGGCCACATTGACGATGCCGATGCCGCGCAGCTCGATAAAATGGCGGATGTTCTCCGGGGCCGTGCCCATGATCTGGCGGTTGGAGACCTTGCGCAGCTCCACCGCGTCGTCCGCCACCAGACGGTGGCCGCGCTTGACCAGCTCAATGGCCAGTTCACTCTTGCCGATGCCA
>ERZ1106952.697-NODE-697-length-13275-cov-101.821936_pt1 | contig 13275 bp, 7 predicted proteins | sample MGYA00403677_ERZ1106952 | MGnify/ENA primary metagenome ERZ1106952 (study PRJEB35170, sample SAMEA104062415) | human gut metagenome | biome: human gut; feature: human-associated habitat; material: faeces | place: Denmark | collected 2012-05-14 ...
TCCCGTACTACTCCCTTAGCAGGGGAGCCCCTTGAGCCACTTGGGTACTTCTGCACTCGCTCAATCTGCGGCCGCCGGATCCATTTCCGCGACGCCCTATAATCATACCATATCCGCAAAAAATTGTCAAAGTGAATTTCGCTTTTTCTCAAAAAAGTTTATTATTTTTTTATCTATTTTCGATCTGCTGTTTACTTTCCCGCTTTTTTGTGTTAAACTAAAAGAAAAAGGGAATTTTATGAACATTTGGCACGATATTGCTAGAGAACGGATCAACGCCGACGACTTTATGTGTTATATCGAGATCCAGAAAGGTTCCAAAAGCAAATACGAACTGGATAAAGAGACGGGCGTACTGCGTTTGGACCGCATCCTTTATACTTCTACGGTCTATCCCGCAAGTTACGGATTTATCCCCCGCACCTATGCGGACGACGGCGATCCTTTGGACGTGCTCGTTCTATGCAGCGAGCCCATTCTGCCCGCCACGCTCGTGCAGTGTTATCCGATCGGCGTGATCAATATGACCGACGACGGGAAGCCGGACGAAAAGATCATCGCGATCCCCTTCCGCGAACCGACTTACAACATTTACAAAGATATCGGACAACTTCCCCGCCATATCTTTGACGAAATGATGCACTTTTTTGAAGTCTATAAAACTCTGGAACACAAATCCACCTCCGTAAGGGAGATCTCCGCCAAGGAAAAGGCGGTATCCGTCATCAAAAAATGCATCGCAAATTATGAAAAAAAATTCGGAGCAGAAACATGCAGATAAAAGAGCCCGACAACCGGAAAAAGAAAAAACTGCTCGTCGTCGTGGATATGCAGAACGATTTTATCGACGGCGCGCTGGGCACGCCGCAAGCGCAGAAGATCGTGACAAATGTTGCGGAACGGATCAAGCAGGCCGCCGACGAAGGCGAAACGATCGTTTATACGCGCGATACGCATAGCGCCGATTATCCGACGACGCTGGAAGGAAAACTTCTGCCCGTTCCCCACTGCATTGCCGGAACGCACGGGCACGAGATCTCGGACAGGCTTCCTTTGCTCGGAAAGATCATAGACAAACCTACGTTCGGCAGCGTCGAACTCGGCAGATTTGCGCAGGAAAACAAATTTAAAGAGGCGGAACTGATCGGACTGTGCACGGACATCTGCGTGCTTTCGAACGCGATGCTCCTGCGCGCTTTCTGCCCGGAAATGCAAGTCAGCGTGCGAGCCAACTGCTGCGCGGGCGTGACCCCGGACAGCCACGAAACGGCGCTGAACGCCATGAAAAACTGCCAGGTCCGCATTTTATAAACAACGGATACGCAAAAGACGGACATCCCCGCCGCGCAGATTTACGCGGCGGGGATGTTTTATAATTGCAATTTATTTTGTGCCGAACAGTCTGTCTCCCGCGTCGCCGAGACCGGGAAGAATGTAGCAATTCTCGTTCAGCCCGCGATCGCAGGTAGAAACGAAAACCTTTACGTCGGGGTGTTCTTCGCTGACTTTTTTGATCCCTTCGGGGCAGCCGATGATCGCCATGAAACTGATGTTCTTCACGCCGCGCTTTTTCAGCAGGCTGATCGCATCGCAGGCGCTTCCGCCCGTAGCGAGCATGGGATCGAGCAGGATTACGGACATGTTTTCGATCCCGTCGGGAAGTTTACAGTAGTATTCGTGCGGGATCGCAGTCTCTTCGTCGCGGTACATGCCGATGTGCCCTACCCTTGCATTGGGGAAAATTTTATGCACGCCGTTGACCATGCCGAGACCGGCGCGGAGAATGGGTACGATGGCGATACTGCGTTCCGCCACCATTTCCTGCTCGCAGACCTCAAGCGGAGTCTCCACCGTGACCTTTTGCGTGGGCGCGTCTTTGAACGCCTCGTAACTCATGACGAGCGTGATCTCTTCCACCAACTCGCGGAATTCCTTCATCGGCGTATCTTTGGAACGCAAGATCGCGATCTTATGTTTGATCAGAGGATGATCGAAAATCATGACCGGCATCGTACTATTCCTCCTTCTTTTCTTTTGGATCGGACTCGTTTTCGGGAAAGTCGCCCGTGTCGGATGCGCCCGCCCCGGCTTCGGCCGCACCTTCCGCCGCGGCCTCCTCTATATCCGCCTCGTGCGAGACGAGCGAAATGGGGGCTTCTTCCATCGCCTTTTCCTTTTCGGGGGTGACTTCTTTGGTGTTGGGCATGATCAGATTGAGGAGGATGGAGAGAAGGGTCGCGATCGCGAGCGCGGAAATCGTGACGTCACCGATGCTGATGCCGTACCCCGCCATGCTCGCCATGTTCAAGCCAAGACCGACGGAAAGAGTCAGCGAGACGACGATCATATTTTTCATATCGGAGAAATCTACTCTGCCGTCTACGAGTGCGCGCAGACCGTTTGCGGCGATCATGCCGTAAAGAATGAGGCTGGCGCCGCCAACGACGGGTCCGGGAATGGATTCGAGAATCTCGCCGAACGGAACGAACAGACCGAGCACGACCGCAAAGCATGCCGCCAGAAACAGGTTGCGGGGGCTGTAATTTTTCGTAATTGCCAAAACCGCGGTATTTTCACCGTACGTGGTATTCGCAGGGCCGCCGAGCATGGCGCTCGCCATTGTCGCAAGGCCGTCGCCGAGCACGGTGCGGTGCAAGCCGGGGTCGACCATGAAATCTTTGCCGCAGACAACGGAGTTTGCGGAAATATCGCCGAGGTGTTCCATGAAGGTAACGATTGCCAGCGGCACGATGGCGAGCATGGCCGAGCCGAGAAACGCCATGTCCAATTCATCCCAGGCAGCCCAGAAACCCCATATTTCTTTCGCCTGCTGGAACACAACGACGTCGCCTGAGAATATGTTTTTGAAATCGATCAGAGGGGCGTATCCCGCGGGCGTCGGGCAGACGCTCAGGATCGCCGCATATGCATAACCGACCACAAAACCGAGCAATACGGGAACGATCTTCAAAAAAGACTTGGGTTTTGCCAAAGAGTTGACGAGCACGATGGTAAGCGCCGTTACGATCGCCGTCGTCCACGCCTGCCAGGGAGCAGCCGTGGCCTGAAAAATATTGCTGGTAAACGCAGTACCCGCAAGGTTCATGCCGATGACGATGATGACGGGACCGACCACGATGGGCGGGAACAATTTTTTGATGCGCTGAACGCCGACCGCTTTAATGACGATCGCGAGAATTACATAAACGAACCCTGCGCACACGAGTGCCAGCATGACCGCCAAAGAACGCGAATCGTACGAAAGCGGCCCGTCGTCATACCCTGAAATCATTGCGGCCAACGGAGGCAGGAATGCAAAGGAAGAGCCCAAAAATACGGGCACTTTGCGCTGTGTGCAAAAATAGAAGATGATCGTGCCGACGCCGGCGGAAATCAGGGCGAGCGGTATGCTCATGCCGGATACGATAGGCACGGTGATGGTTGCGCCGAGCATTGCAAACATGTGCTGCAAACTCAGAACGACGTCTTTTCCCGAATAGCCGAAGAGCCTTCGGGAGCCTTTTACGGTTGTCATTGGTTACCTCCGATACATTTTTTCTTCCGTTCCTTGCCCGTACGGACACGGACATAAAAAAAGAAATCCCGAAAGACAAGGATTTCTTAATTTTCAGAGAATATGAAAGAAAAGCGAAACTGAGCCGCCGTGAGATGCAATTCCATCTGCGCCGAATTCCGCATTTTTCTTCCCTCTTTCGCACGATTTTTTTTATTTTATCACATGCGCGGAGAAATGTAAAGCGATTGATGCGAATTTGTCAAAAAGTTCTTTTCAATCGGAAATCGCGCGCAGGATCTCTTTTTTCACGGCGGCGATCACCGCGCCGAGAACGCAGGAATCTTTTAATTCGGAAAAGACTACGTTCAGACTTTTGTCATGCCTGCGGGCGGCTTCGGTCAGCGTATCTTTGTATTCGCCGTCGAAAGCCGAAACAGCCCCGTTTACGATCACGCAGCCGATATCGAAAATTTCGGCGACTGCCCCCACCGCATCTCCGGCGACGGCGGCGGATCTCAAAAATTCGTTCCTGACGTTTTGCGAAGTGAAATAGAGGCCCTTCAATTCGTTGATCGTGAATGCCCTGCCCTCTTTTTCGGACAGCCGCTCCGCGACGGAGGTGAACGACGCCGCAGAATCGAGCACCGTCTTCTCGCCGTCGAACAGCACGGGCATCATGCCGAGTTCGCCCGCGAATCCGTGATCCCCTTCATAAATCTTTTCGTTGAGATAAAACGCGCCGCCGACGCCCGCGTCTATATGAAGCAATATAAAATTGCGGCGCTGTTCTCCCAAAGCCTCCTGTTCGGCCAGAAGAGAGAGATTCATATCGTTGAAGATGCGCACGGGCACATCGAAATAATGCCCGAAAACCTCGATGAGTTTTCCCTCGTTGTCCCCGATCAGTTTATTGAACTGTACGGATTTCGCGATCGTCATCGTCTCGTTGTTGACTTTCCCGGGGACGGAAAGATTGACGGACAGCAACGGAATATCCTTGAACTTTTTGCCGTAAATTTTATTGATCAGCAAAATCGTTTTGTATACGATGGTAAAGTCGTAATTCAGCCTTTCGCTGATGCGCTCTTCGTAGACGATCTTTCCCGCAAAGTCGCTGAACGCGATATGGATCTCGTTGTCTGAAAACCCTACCGCAACGATCATCCCGTAATCGCCGTTGAGCGCAAGATATTTCCGGTGCCGTCCCCGTGCGTTCTGCTCTCCGCTGGAAATGGATTTGATGAGTTTTTTACTGCTCAGTTCGCAGATGATCTGAGAAAGCGCGGCGTTCGACAATTTCATTTCCGCCGCAAGTTCCGTCGCGCTGTAAACTTTTTTCCGCAAAAGATTGAGTATGATCTCGTTGTTTTTGAAACGCGCATAACTCTGCGTTTTTCCGTCCTTCGTCATTTTTTTCGTCTTCTCCCGTTTATCCGGCGTTGCGCGCCATTTCAATCTTCCACTCTGACCGTGATTTCCTTTTTGCAAAGATCTTCTTCCGTAAGCATGACGTAAAGAGTTTCCGAAGCCCGATCGGCCGATGCGGGCCTCGCTTTTCCGTCGACATAAAATCTCCTCTCGCCCCCGCGCCCCTTCGCATATTCGACGCGGACGGAACATCCCCTGACGTTCACCCTGATCTGCGCGTTTTCGAAGGGCATATACGATGCGGGCTTAACATACACGCCCGACAGGGTCGCGTCTACGCCGAAAACATTGCGGACCATCGTTTTGACGAGTACGTTCGCCGAACCCGTGTACCAATCGGACATCGATTCGCCGTCCATGCCGAATTCTTCGTTGTACGAATAGGAGTTGCTCATGATAAACTGCGTCGTGGACAAGTGTTTGTGCGTGAAGGGAAGTATTTTTGCAAGTTGTTCCCAGGCAAGTTTGCCCTCGCCCATCATGAACAGAGACCAGATGCCGAACAGCGTCGCATGGATATACGTCGCGCTGTTTTCCGCCGTGCCGCGGGGAAGATTGCCGATACGGCCCACCCCCGGAACGCCGGGCGCGAAATACTGATCGAACGTGCGCAGGCCGTATTTCGAATCCAGGCGCGCATAGGCGCGCAGGATATCTTCTTTCATGCTCGGATCTTTTTCGAACATTCCGCAAATGACCCAGAACGCATAAGAGGTGACGCCGACGCGGTCCTTGCCGTCCGGATCGCAGGCGCTTCCGACAAGATAGGACCTGCCGTCTCCCCAGCCGTGCAAAATGCGCCTGCCGCCTTGTTCATGAACGAGCGCATATTTTTTCAATCCGCGTTCGAGGCGTTCTTGAACCGCCTTTGTATCGAGAAGTTCCGCCTTGCCGAGATGGCAAAGGATCTCCTCCATTTCCGTCATATTGCGGTATAATTGCAGGGTCGCCATCACGGATACGCCCGTGCCGAATTCCCGATCGGGATCCCGGCTGACGCCCATGCCGTCGAGCGCATCGTTCCAGTCGCCGTAAAGGGCGTGCAGGCAGTCCGTCTGCTCGTCTATGTTCGAGATCAGAAAGCGGGAAATGCGGATGAGATGTTCCAAAACGCTCGTTTTTTCGTCCGTATGGCGCACGCTTTTTCCGAATTCGTAATACCCGCATTCTTCGTCGAGGATCGACCAATCGCCCGTATAAGCGAGATACCGGTACACCGTGCCGATGATCCATACGCCCTGATCGATAAATTTGCGCAGATCCAACTGCGGAATGATATCGGGGGTGGGCGGAATGCTGTATTGTCTGGGCGCGCGGCCGTCGCTGCCGATAAAATTCAGGCCCTCTACGATTTTACGGCGGCAAGGCCCGCCCGTCCACATCAGCGCGGCTTCTATCTGCTGGAACACGTCGCGCACGCCGAGAAGGGACACGCCCGAATTTTTACTCAGCGCGGCAAACTCTACCTGCCGCACGACGAACCCGAGAAATTTTTCCAGAATATCCCCGTTCACGCCCGCCAAACTGCTCTTGCCGAACCGCATGGAGAGCATCAGCGGAGAATCAAGCCGCTTGGAATCTTCCTCTTCCGCTTCGAGGACGTACCTGTCAAAAGCGGAAGGTTCGGGAAGGATCTTTTCCTTTTCGGCGCAGGAATCCGCGTCGAAAACCGCGTCGAGACTGTAATCTATCCTCGCGGATCCTCCCGCTGCAAGATCGAAGTGCGCGATCTCGCCCGCGACCGCCGTATCGGTAAACTTTGTCGCTCTTTTACACTCTGCAAAACGCCCGCTGCGCAGGGAGCGGGATGCCGCCAGATAATTGCCCGTCGCCCCCGTGAAATCGGACCGGGAAGTGGTCGCGTAAACGGCCTTCGCATTGCCCGAAACCGCGCGGTTGAGCACGCCGTAATTGTCGAGATGCGTCTTGCGGTCGAGGTCCTCCACGCTGTAAAATTCAAACCCGTTTTCGAGGACTTTGCACTGTTTGAACCATTTTGTTTCGCAGCATTCCGCCGCCGCGTGCATCAGAAAACAATTGAAATAGGAGGAAAGATACAGGCTCGTCTTTCGCTTCGCAATGGCTGCGACGGAAAAGCGGACGCTCTTATCCTTCGTCACATACGCGCGGACGGCAAAATCCGCATCTTCGGTGCGGGTAAGATAATAAACCGCTTCGGGCGTGTAAACCGTATAGCGTTCGGTCTTTTCTTCCAAAGGAGAGCGCGCGACCCCCAAAAGGGAGACGGGGATAAACTGATCCCCCCTTTTCAGTCCCGCATAAAAGTTCAGGTACGGCTCTTTCCCCTCGTCGGCCGAGAGGATCACATAAAACGTGCTCTCGTTTACGCTGATGTAACCCGACGAATACGCCCACATATTGAACCCGTCCGCCGCGTAAGGATAACGCGCGTCTCCCTTGACGCGCTCGCAGCAGAGCACTCTGTTTTTGTCGAGAAAATACCCGCCGTCAGGCAGTGCCGCGGCAGAACGCGCCGCAGGATCGTTCAGAAGTTTGTCTATATCCGAAAATAGATGTCTCGTTCTCTCAATAAGATTCATGATTTTTCTCCTCGCCGATTTTCATGCAAACTTTTTCAGTTCGCCCGTAAGTTCCCGTATGATGCTCTCCGTCACCGCGGCGCTCTTTGTCTCCGCAAAAACGCGCAGGACGGGTTCCGTGCCGGACATTCTTAAAAGCGCCCAGCCGTCGTCGAGGATATATTTGTAATTGCGGCCGAAACAGCGTTTCTCCACCACTTTTTCCGACAGTTCGGGGGTGTTTTCCGCAAGATATTCTTTTACGGGATCCAAAGATCTCAGTTCGATGACCGACTGCGAAGACGAGAGACTGTATCCCGCAAATTCATGCACCTCACGGATAATTTCGGAAACGGGCTTTTTCATCATGACGACCATTTCCGTAAAGAGCGAAGCGGAAAAAACGCTGTCCTTTCCGCGCACGTATCCGCGGACGGTCAGTCCGCCCGAACTTTCGCCGCCGATCAGCGCGTCCGTTTCCGCCATTTTCTGCGATACGTTTTTGAAGCCCACGTCGACTTCGTAACATTTTTCTCCGAACTTTTCCGCAATTTTATCGATCAGAAGGGAGGTCGCGCAATTTTTGACCGCGCCCCCTTTCATGCCGCGGTAACGATGCAGGTAATAGTACAGCGCGCCGAGAATATCGTTGCTGTCCACTACGCATCCGTTTTCGTCCAGAATACCGAGACGGTCGGCATCGCTGTCCGTCGCCATGGCAAAATCGTATCCGCCCTCTTTCACCTTGCCCGCAAGGGAAAGCATCGCTTCGTTTGTCGGATTGGGAAGCGAAAAACCGAAAAAAGCGTCATGTCCGCCGCGAAGCACATCGAAGCGCGCAATATGATAATCTTTTGCAAGTTTTTCAAGACATCCCGCCCCTACCCCGTATATATTATCATACAATATTTTAACACGATTGTCCATTATTTTAGGGCTGATAAAACTTTTGATAAAGCCGAGATAATCTTCGGTATTGTCAAAATCGCGGACGAGACCTTTTCTTTTTGCGATGTCAACGGCAACCGTACCGATCCGCGCATTTTCAAGGCGGGAAATCATATTTTCCATACGGCCGGTAAATTCCGCGTCGGCGTCCATTCCGCCTTCCGTGAACAGTTTTACGCCGTTGAAATAGTAAGGATTGTGGCTTGCGGTGACCATCGCGCCGTATGACAACCCGAGTTCCTTGACCGTATACATGACGGCGGGCGTAGGAGTCGGATGCCGCATCCTCAGCGCGGTCATGCCGTGCGCCGCAAGCACTTCGCAGATCCAGTCCGCCGCAAAGTCGGACATGAACCGGTTGTCATACCCCACCGCGACGGGAATATCCGCCTTTTTCTCTTCTTCGGCAATGCGAGCCAAAGCCTCGGCGATCAGCCGCACGTTTTGCTGCGTAAAATCTTCTGCGATCACGCCGCGGAAACCGCCCGTTCCGAATTCTATCATAAATAATCCTTGCTCCTCCGCTGTCGAAAATTTTTTATTATGCCAACGTCAGGCTGATTTCGCGCAGCGTTCCCGTTCCCTCAAACACGAACAGCATGCGCGTCGTACCGTCGGGCGGCTGAATGCGTCCGCCGCTTTCGATCTGCATACTGCCGATCTCTCCGACACCGCCTGTAAACGTCTGAAAATAAACCGTGACGGTTATCTCTCCCTCCGCCTGCATGCGGAAAAGATAGGAAAGCCCCGCGCAGTCCATGTCGACCGTCTGCGTGATCTTCCCTTCAAAAGCCAAACTGGCAGCCGTATATGTGTACGTGCCCTCCGCAACTTGGAAAGCATCGTTTTTTGCGATGTCATAGGCGAACGAACCGTTCGCAAAATAATTTCTTTCGGGCAGAACGACGCTTTCGTCAACACTGCTGTTTCCCGTCCTGTCCTCCGAATTGATCGTACCCGCCTCTTCCCCCTCGAACGCGGTATACGTAAAAGATTTGACCGTGATGTAATCGGTCTCGAAATCGGGTTCTCCGCACCATCCGTTCGGGAACCAACACCCTATATTGAAATACATTTCGTTGGACGGAATGCATTCCGTCGACGTATAGATCAGCGCGCCGTCTACATAATACTCGATGCGGTCGCTGTGCCAGTCAAAGCGGAAAGTATGAAAATTACCGTCGTTGAGCGCTTTATTCAAATCGACGATTTCTGAATCGTACACCGTTTCCGTCAACCAAGACGTGCAGGTCACGGAACGGAGATTGCCGCTGTTGATCAGACTTCCGTCTTCGTCCGCGGCGGTGCCGTGCACTTCGATGTCGATCTCGTAATTGTGATTTTCTCCGCCCGCTTCATTCGGAAAATGATTGTATAGCCACACGGCCGTACAGATCCCGTTGAAGGCGGGAACGGTCATTTCAACTTCGAAACTGCCGTAGCCGAATGTTTGTTTGGATTGTATGGCTGCGCCCGTGCGCTTGCCGCCATAAACGTCCGAATAGGAAGAATTGATCCCCTTTTTATCCCCCTCGAAATAATCGCCGTTTACGATCATGACGAGATTGCCGTCGGAATCGTAACATACGTTCTGCGTGATCACGCCGCCGTGCGTCTGTTCTCCGCTGTATCCCCAGACCCTGTTTTCGATCGTCCAGGCGTCAAGAGAGGAGAAGTCCTCCGCCACCGTAGAGGTGGCGGAAGATTCATCCGATTTTTTGAGCACGAGGTGTTTGGTTTCCTCATCCAAGGTCCAAAGCGCATCCGAGAAGGTCACCGTAAGACTTTCTCCCTGCGTATAGGTATAGTTGCCGTCTGCATACGCGAATACGGAGTCGCCCCCGTCGTCCGTGAAGGATTCGATCGTGATGACGTTGGTCTTTGTCCCGTCCGGATCGCCCGCACCGACATCGTTCGCCGCATTGGACTCGACCGCGAGACAGTTCTCGATTTTGCCGCTGTTCGCTGTTATAAAAGTAAACACATTGGCTCCTGACCCGTCTACGAGTTTATCTACGATACAACCACTTACAGAACCTCTATTATTGTACATTAAACCCGCACTCCAAGACTTCGTTATCGTTACATTTTTAATAATGCAATTTTCAAGTTTACCGTAACTGTTAACAACAATCCCAGCCTGCCCATAACCGTCTAAGGTTATATTTTCTACGGTCAAATTGCAAATTACGCCTAAACCGCTTAAATTTACAAATACCGCAGAATTATCTGCCGTCAAAGTAATATTTTGCAGAGAATAACCGAAACCGTCAAATGTGCCGCCAAAACTCGACAAGTCATTATAAGTGTCCGTAGGCGTACCTGCTGCCGGTGTAAAATTCTTCTCGACAAAATCAATGTCCGCTGTCAACCTATAATAACCGGTAACCCCACCTCCTACACCTGCATTTTTCGCGGCGAAGGCGTTCCACTGTTCCACCGTTCCGATACCGTACCAGAAGGTGATGGTGTGTTCCGTACTCTCAACCGTCTGCTCGCCGTTGAACGTATACACGAATTTCGCGCTCACTTCGCCGTTGAGCACCTGATCCTGTCCGAAAGAAAGATTTTCGAACTTTATGGGATTGCCGTTGTTGTCCTCCGCTTCGATGTACTGCGACCAGTCGATCGCGGATCCTTCCGGATAGGTCACGACGTCCTGATTGACGGTGATCGTGATGCTTTCGGGCGCCTCGTAAACGGTAACTTCGAACGCTGCCGTTTTGCCGCCATACGTTATGGTGATCTCGACGGGATCGCCGGCGGCGTCAAACGTGGTCTTGCTGAGCATATCCAGCGTGATCGGCACAGTCGGAGAGGTTCCGTCGCTGTAATTTGCTTTGAGCGTCAGCCACGTAAGGTCGTCGAGCGCGATCGAACCGCCGACGTAAAAGACGGTATTCTTTGCCGTGCCTTCAAGAGTCAGACTCTCCAACGAAGCGGCGCTCTCGGCAACGGTGACCTGGATCTGCACGGACATTCCCTGATAGGTCAGCGTCACCGTCTGCGTCGACTCGTCATCGACGTCAAGCCCCGTGACCGAATCGGGGACGACCGAATCGGTACTTCCGTCGGAGTAATGCGCGGTGAGCGCAAATGCGCTTTCGTTGCCCTCTACCGCGGTGCCCTTGTTCCATGCAAGGGGCTGATCGCCGTCAAACGTAACTTCTGTAAGGACCTTTTCCCCTACGGTAACGTTGATCCACTGCGAAACGCCGTGTGCATTCGTGCCCACGCCGACGACGAACGTAGCGCCGACTTCCGTCTCGCTCCAGCCGTCGGCAAAAGAAATGACGTGCACTCCGTTTTCGCCGTCCCAGCCGGATTCGATTTCCGCATTGTCCCAAATCTGCACCAATATATCCTCGGAGACGGCGGATTCAAACCACAGATCGAGAGACAATTCGCCGCCGAGAGGGATCTCAAAGGATTCCGCGCGGCTGAATACGTAATAGTCGTTCGCGCAGATCGTGCCGATCCCTTCAATATATTTCCAACCGTCGAGAGCGGTGAGTTCCTCCACTTCGCCTTCGGGAGCAATATAGACGCGCACAGAGGTGCCGCTGCCGAAATTCTCGTCCGAGGCCTCTACGAAATCAATATCCCCCGAGGAATTCTGCGCCTTTTCCACATAGCAAACGACGTTCGCAATGCTGCCGCCGTTATATGCCGCGACAACGTGCGCCAAGCCGTAATTGCTGTTGATGGAAGAAGTGGATTCGATGGTGATATTTTCAATTGTTCCGAGGTTCAGCCCCGCGATGAACGCGCTGTGCTGCCCTCCCGCGATGTTGTATGCACGCAAAATAACATTTTTCACGACGCCCGTTTCGCCGATATAGCCGAACAGCGAACGGCCGAACGCTCCTGCGGCGTAAGCCGCGCTTTCGTATCCCGTCTTGAAATTATACAGAACGTAGCCGTTCCCGTCGAACGTGCCCGTGAAGGGAATGCCGATCTGGCCGAAATTCCCAGTGGAATCGGGCGTCTCGCCCGCACCCGACGTATCGATATTGTTGCTGCTGTCCGTTCCGTCCGACGTGACATAGAGAGGCACCGTACCGAAAGGTTCGAGATACACGCCTTCAAAATTGATGCTGTTGTCGAGCACGTAATATCCGCTGAGATCGTTTGCGATCGCTTTGAAATCCTCGACTGTGGAGATGTGCGTCTCGCCGATCGCCTTTACAAACACGTAATCGCTCCCCTTATTGACGCGCAGGATCATCTGAGCCGCCGTTAATTGGGAATTGGCGACGGTAACCTTGCCGTCGCCAACGGTATAAGATACCGTTGTGCCGTCCAGCGTAACAATACCGGTGACGCCGCTCTGCTCGATCGAGAGATCTTCTTCAGCGGTCCTGTTGTAATAATACGTCGCCGTAAGATCGTCGTCGGATACCGTTCTTTGCCGCACGCCGATATAGAAGGTATCTTCAAACCCTTCGTAAGAGACGGTGACGAGGATATTTTCGTTTACAACCGAAAGATCGACCGTAGATACGGTGACATCCTCCAAATCGACGGGTACGCTGTTGCCGGAGGCATAATCGAGCGTGACTTCCATGCCCGTAAGGTCGAGTTCCTGCGCCTGTTCGTCGAGATAGTACGTCTCTTTAACGGGAGCCGTTACCGTGATCCCGACCGCTTCCTCCCCGACAAATTCTGCCGTAATCGTCACGTTTTCCGCGGGCATCGTAAACTTGTTGTCTTCGATGACGGTACCGTTATATCGGAGACTGCCCTCTTTGAGAACATAATTTGCATCCGGCGTGACGGTCACGGTGATCTCCGTTCCTTCCGCCGCCTTGCTTGCGCTTGCGCTGACAGTGCCGTTCTCCG
>ERZ1106952.702-NODE-702-length-13130-cov-4.090249_pt1 | contig 13130 bp, 8 predicted proteins | sample MGYA00403677_ERZ1106952 | MGnify/ENA primary metagenome ERZ1106952 (study PRJEB35170, sample SAMEA104062415) | human gut metagenome | biome: human gut; feature: human-associated habitat; material: faeces | place: Denmark | collected 2012-05-14 ...
TGCCGAAAACCGTTCCGTAGCAAAACGTGGCGGTAAATTTGCAGGAGATACCCGTAAACGATTTGAAGAAGAAATCGGCGGAAAGGTAATATCTCCGCTTAATGCAAGCGACAAGCCCGCGCTTGAAACAAAGAAAGATAACGACGAAAATAAAGACTGATTAGAAAAATCAAGAACAAAACTCGGATATAAACAACTAAATACAAAAACGCCGAGAAGCCGCACGAAAACTGTGCGGCTTCTTTTCATCGTGTAAAATATAGTAAAGACAAAAACTCAAGGAGATCGTAATGAAATATAGTCAATGGTTGGATATATGGCTCGAAAATTATGTAAAACCTACTTCAAAGATAAAAACATATACGATATATAAGCAAATTGTCGAAAAAAGATTGAAGCCAAGATTGGGAGAATACGGACTGAATGAAATTTCTCCCGTAATATTACAATGTTACGTAACTGAATTGTTGCGGCAAGGAAACGCAATTACAGGTACAGGATTATCAACGAATACGGTGAACGGTATTATAACCGTAATTCAAAACTCTCTGAAACTTGCTTGTACGATAGGTGAGTCCGAAAAGTATATTGCAGACAAAATAAAACGCCCGAAAACAAGCGAAAAAGAAGTGAGTTGTTTTACTGTTACAGAACAAAAGAAGATTGAACGAGCCGTTTTAGCGGATAAAAGGCAGAAAATGTTCGGGATAGTTCTATGCTTATATACGGGGTTGCGGATAGGAGAATTATTGGCTTTAACGTGGAAAGATATTGATTTTATTAAGGGCGTACTATCTGTGAATAAAACAATACATGACGGAAATGACGGAAACGGACGTTTTTGCAGCATAGGCGATTCAGCATTCAGAAATTGCAGCGGACTTACGAGTATAACGATTCCCGACAGCGTAACTACCATAGGTGGTGGTGCGTTTAATGGCTGCAGTAGTTTATCGAGCATAGAGATACCCGATAGCGTGACGAATATCGGCGATGATGTGTACTCCTTTTTAGATCGAAGTTTTTATATCAAAACAGTCGGGCGAAAAAAGATCGTCGATCGGCTGTTTTTTGCGCTCGATCGAAAAATATATCACAAAAATCACAGTTCCAAGTTTTGCTTCAAACATTTTTATTTTTCGAAAATGGTGATATTTGACACAAATATTGTGAGCTATGGTATTGATTATTCGCTGCGGCGGGTGTATAATGGATTTATCGAAAAAATACTACCGCATCGATTTTTTCTAAGGTAAACGTTTAGTTAGACGCTTTGTCTGTCTATCCGTTTATTAGAAATCGCGCGAACGCAGAGAAAGATGAATAACACTCCAAATTACAAAGTTTTCTACGAAGTAACAAGCGATCTTTCCAAAAGAATTTATCTCGAACACGACGTGGAGGAATATTCCTGGACTTCGATTCCGCATTATCACAACGCGGCGGAGCTTTCGATTCTTCTGAAAGGCGAACTCGCATGTATCGTGAACGGTGAGATTTTTGAAATGCAACCGGGCGAAATCGTCTTTATCGATTGTTTCGATGTGCATTATTTTAAAATCGCCAAAGATTGCGAGCGGCTTGCCGTGGTGGTGGACAGAGCTTTACTATCTTCGTTTTACGCTTTATACGGCGAAAAAGGCAAGAGCGACAAAAATTTGCAGGCGGCTTTGCCCCGAAAAATGTCATCTTCAAGCGGAAACGCCGACGTAGCGGATCTTGTGTTTCGTTGGATAAACTCGCATGACACGAATAACGAATTGCAGAATCTAGGTTACATAAATCTGTTGTTCGGCACGCTTGCGAACAGGTACGGCACGGTGCTTACGAAGAATGCGGGTTGCGATTCAAGCGCGTTAGATATGATTGCGTACATAGAAAAGAATTTCAAAGAAGAAATCACGCTGGAATCGCTTGCCGAAACGTTTTTTGTAAGCAAAAACACCGTTTCGCGCACCTTGCACGTGCTGGTGGGAGAGGATCTTCGCACTTATATCGCGCGGATTCGTATGCGCAACGCCTGCAAACTGCTTGCCGAAAACAAGAAAATGACGGTACAGGAAGCGGCGTTCGAAAGCGGCTTTAAAAGTATGAATACGTTTTACCGCAATTACCAGAAGTAAAACGGCGGCAATCGCGCGGGAATCGGAGTGTTTTTAAGCTAACTTCTTTCAAAACGCCAAACCTCTGCCTTGAATTTGCCCGAAAATCGTTTTTCGGGGGGGGGATTTTTGAATAATAAAGGAAAAAAGATATGGAATATTCTGAAAAAGCGAAGAAAATCAATGTAAACAGAACGCTTTTCATCATTTCGGGAATCGCGTTGCCGATATTAAGTTTTTTAATATTTTGGCTCGGCGTAAATTTCAGCTCGTTTATACTTGCGTTTCGCCGTTCGAGCACGGGCGAATGGACGATGGATAATTTCGCACAATTCTGGGACGAGCTCACGCGCGACGGCGGTCAGATCGGCATTGCGGTGAGAAACACTTCGATTTATTTCGCGAAAGATCTGGTTATGCTGTTCGTCAATTTGCTTCTGGCGTTTTTTCTGTATAAAAAACTCTTTATGTACAAGGCATTTCGCATTGTTTTTTATCTTCCCGCTATCATTTCGGGCGTAGTGATGACCACGGTATTCGCCGAGTTTATCAAACCGCAAGGTCCGCTCGGGGCAATCGTGAAATCGTTGGGCGGCGCGATTCCCGAAGTCGGATTATTAGGACAATCGTCAACGGCAACGATTACAATCGTAATTTATTGTATCTGGACGGGCTTTACGGGAATGCTTATGTTTCACGGCTCGCTCGCACGGATTCCCGTTGAAATCATCGAGGCGGCGCGGCTTGACGGTTGCGGTCCGTTCCGCGAATGTGTGAGCATCGTGTTTCCGCTGATCTGGCCGATGTTTTCGTCGCTGTTCATTTTTCAGATGACGGGGCTTTTCGCGGCGGGCGGACCGATATTGCTTTTCACTCAGGGACAATACGAAACCACCACCGTTTCTTATTGGATTTTCACGCAGGTGTACGGAAGCGGCGCGCTTGGCGGCACGGGAACGTACGGGCTTGTATCGGCGGCGGGGCTTTGCTTTACGGCGGTGGGGCTGCCGATTATACTTCTGGCGCGCCATCTCGTTGAAAAAGTGCCCGTTGTGGAATATTGAGCGCGGGAGGAAAAACAATGAAAGAAAGATCCGAAAAACTTAAAAAACATCGGTTTGGCCGCGAAATACTTCAAAAACGCACGAAAGGCGAGCGCGCGGTGTACGTTGTAGTATTTATATTATGCCTGATTTATATGATTTCGATGATCTATCCGTTTTTATGGATGTTTGTTAACTCGCTGAAACCCTTTGTGGATTACACACTGGATATGTCGGCAGGGCGCGCGTTCGCCTTTCCGAAAACCTGGCGTTTCGAAAACTATTCCGAAGTGTTTTCGATGATTCAGACGGCGGACGGCACCAACTTTTTCAGTATGATTTTCAATAGCGTGTGGCAATCGCTCGTGCCGATTTTCGTTGGCACGCTTACAGGCACGTGGTTTGCGTATGTGATGTCGCGCTTTCGCTTCTGGGGCAGAAATATTTTGTACGGCGTAATCATTTTTACGATGACGGTGCCCGTGGTGGGCAATTCGGGCGCGTACTTCAAATTGATTTCCGATTTAGGCGTGTATAATTCTCCGTTGTTTTCCGCGGTAACGGCGGTGGGTTTCGGCGGTATGGGTTTTATGGTGTATTACGGTTTTTTCAAAAACGTACCGCAAAGCTATGCGGAAGCCGTGTATATCGATGGAGGCGGGGAATTTACGGTATTTTTTCGTATCATTCTGCCACAGGCGAAACCTATGATAATCGCGCTTGTCATAAACTCGTTTATCGGGTACTGGAACGATTATATGACACCGCTTTTGTATCTGCCGAGCTATTCCACGATAGCTTCGGGAATGTATCTTGTAAAAAATTCGTTGATCCGCACGGGCAAGAATCCGCTGTATTATGCCGGACTTTTAACCACGATGATTCCCGTGGTGGCGGTGTTCTTCTGCTTTTCCGATACCATTATGGAATCAATGACGATCGGCGGCTTAAAAGGTTGAACAAAAGAAACGTTAATAAAAAATCAAATTTTCGGCGAAAAGTCGGAACGGAGGAAAATAGAATGAAAAAACAATGGAAAACGGCAACGATGGCGGTGCTTTGCGCGGTGATTGCGGGTACGACGCTTCTCTCTGCGGGGTGCGGCAAGAAAAAAGCGGATAACAATCCGCAAACGCTGGAAGTGTATATCTGGAACGCAGGTTACGGCGATCAATGGGTGAAACCCATGCTCGAAACTTTCGGAAATCAGAAGTGGGTGAAAGAAAAATACCCCGAATACAAGTACGATGTGGTTTCCAACGATCAGCAGAATTTTGGCGAAAGCCGTATCAATCAGGGCGAAAACAACACGATCGATTTGTTTTTCACGCAGTCGGTGGAATCGTTTTACGGCACGGATACGCTTGTGGATCTCACGGAATGCGTGTTCAATCAGCAAGTACCGGGCGAAGACGTATTATACAAAGACAAAATGATCGACAGTATGCGCGAATCTATGGTATATACGCCCGCGGGCGAAATTTCCGAGAATTATTACGCTACGCCGTGGGCTTGCGATATCAGCGGTTTCGTGTATAACGAAACGCTTTTCAAAGAACTGAATCTCACCGTACCGAACACAACCGACGAGTTGTTCTCAATGGCAGAAAAGGTGAAAACACTGAAAAATTCCGAATACAACCACACGTACTCGATCGCAACTACGGCAATATCGTATATGAATTATCTTTTCCCCGTGTGGTGGGCGCAATATGAGGGCGAAAGCGAGTACGAAAACTACTGGAAGGGAATCGATTCCGAAGGCGTGAGAAATTCTTCCGCGGTATTTTCGCAGACGGGCAGGCTGAAAACGCTTGAAATTATGCAGAAAATCTTTACAGAAAACAACGGTTATTACGACAGAGCTTCTTCCACCTACGATTTTATGGCGGGGCAGACGAGAATGCTCACGCGCGACGCATTGATGATGCCATGCGGCGATTGGTTTTCCAACGAAATGAAAGAACTTGCGCAAGGCTTGAAAACGCAAGGGTACGACGATACTATGCGTATGATGAAAACGCCGATCGTCAGTTCAATCATCGAAAAAACGCCGTCGATTAAAAACGACGCAATGCTTTCGGCGGTGATTTCGGAAATCGACGCAGGCAAAACCGCGCCCGAAACCGCGGGGGTAACGCAGAAAGATTTCGAAACGGTGCGCGCGGCACGCGGCGTGATGTATTCTATCGGATCGGTGCACACGTCGGCGATTCCCGCGGCTTCCACGGCGAAAGATCTCGCGGTCGATTTTTTGCGGTTTATGGCTACCGACGAGGCGAATACGATATATGCGCTGAATACGTCGGGCGGCAGACTGCCGTTTAAATTCAATCTGAAAACGGACGCGCCCGAAGCGTATAACGAATTGATGAGCACTTCGAAAGAAACGTTTTCTATGGCGGCTGATTGCTCCGATTATCTTACGAACGACTATGCGAGCATACTGCCTTATTACGGCAAATTCGCTTTGGCAAGATACGGCGGCGTGGGAATGCTTGCGGGCGAATATCCGGGCTTTGAATCGGCGTTTATTTCCAACGCAAATCTCACAGCGAAAGAAGTTTTCGATTCCACGATAAAATACTGGACGGAAAACAATAATGCGCGCTGGAACCGCGCACTGAGAAACGCGGGCCTCTTATGAGAAAAAATGCTATAAAACTTTATTATTTCGACGATATCGCCCGCATACGAAAAACGCAGAATATGAGCGACGTTCTGTGCGGAAAACGCTACGAAAACGGTTTGTATTTCTACGGTGCGGCGGGCGGCGCGGTGTGCGCGCAGCTTGCGGTGAGGGCGGCGGAGGACGTTGCGCTCAGCTTCGGTGATTTTTGTTTCGGCGGCATCGCGGACGGCGGTAAAAACGGCGGTAAAAAGTGTGGCTTAGTGGCGAAAAATGTGCGCGTGTATACCGAAAAATACGTGAGGATCGATCGCAACTGGCATAAAAACGGCTACCCCGCGGGGGAGTATCCCGACGCGCTTCTGCCCGTGGAAAATGCGGAGCGGTACGGCGAAAATATCTGCCGCGCGGGCGAAAATTTCGTGTTTTTCACAGAAATCGCAACCAGCGGAAATTTGCGTTCGGGCGAATATACGGGCGCGGCGAATCTTATCGTAAAGCAATTAAAAAGCGGCAAAAGGCAGGAAATTTCCGTGCCTGTGCGCGTAAAAATTTACGGTGCGCACGTGGGAAAGGAGATTACGGCGCAGTCGCTTTTTACGGTGAATACGCAACATCTCGCGCATTACGAGGGTGAAAAAACGCAGAAATTATACGAGCGTTACGCCGATTTTCTGCTGGCGCACCGCGTGTGTCAGAGCGGCTTGTATCTTGCGGAAAAGCAATCGCCAAACGAAGCGTATCCGTTTGAAAAATGGGCGGAAATCTGCGCGAAATTCGTGAAAAAAGGCTTAAATACTCTGCCACTGCCAGACGGCGGGGCTCGCGAAGAATACGGCGATACGTTTTCTGAACAAGGGCTTGTATTGCACATTCTCGCGCTGTATAAAAAGAGTCTGGAAAAAGGCGTGAATCTTTTGAAATATGCCGTGTTTTACGACTGGCGCATAGACGAACCGTTCTGTTGCGCTTATCCGAACGGGAAAGTGCTTTCGCATATCGAAAAATTCAAAGAGACGATCGTGCAGGCGGAAGAACTCGCGGCGGCGTACGGCTACGGCGAAAACGATAACGCAGATGCCGACAAAGCGGAATTTTTGCGAGAATTGATCGACTCGATGAAAAATATTCCGCATATCATCACCGATTACTACGTGCGCCCGAACGATAAGCGGGGCGAACGCCCGTACAATGCAAAGGGCGAAGAATTTTCTTACGATCCGCGGGAAGTTACGCTTTGCCCCACGTACAACGCCTACGAAACGGAAGGCGGGCGCGCGCTTTACGCAAGGCAGAAAGCGCAGTGGTGGTACGGTTGCAACCAGCCAAACGCGCCGTATTTAAGCTATCATACCGATGATTGCGGCTTTTCCCCCGAGCTTGCGGGAATGCTCGCCGCGCGTTACGGAGTGAAAGGGAATTTGTACTGGGCGGTGAATTTCGCTCAGGAATGCAACACCACGGGTAAAATGCTGTATGTAGCCGACCCGTACGACAACGCGCACAGCGGCACGGGCGCGAACGGCGACGGGTGTATCGTGTACCCCGGCAGGAGGTACGGCGTTAAAGGCGCGGTGGCTTCGCTTCGGCTGAAATCGGTGCGGAGCGGCAACGAGTATTACGAACTGATCGCGCGGCTGAAATCGGCTTACACAAAGCGCGGATTCAACGCCGAAGCCGTGCTTGAAAGAATATTTTCTCCGCTTGCCGACGGCACGAAAATCGATTCGTATTCCCCGCATTTTCCGCTTGCGCGCGAAGCGTTGCTTACGCTTTGCGAATTGTATGAAAATTACAACGCCTACGTAACGTGTGAAGAACTTGAAAATAAAATCGCCGTTTGCGTTTTTTCCGATATTCCCTGCGAGATTTCGGGCGGAAAATATCGGGAAAACGAAAGATTTTTCTTGAAAAAACACGCAAAATTCGAAAATATTTCCGTGATTACTCCCGATAAAAAACGGCACGAATTTTTGCTGTATCTCGGCGAAAAGCTGAAAATCATCACGCACGAACAGCTTTTTGCCCGCGGGGCGTATCGGGGCGATTTTGAAGAAATCGTTATTAACCGCGATGAAATCAGGCGTTCGGTGATTGTACGTCCGCGGGGAGAAACGCCCGAAATCACCATAGATACGGGCGAAAATTTTGAAAAATACAAGTCGGGCGCGCTGATGATTCGCGTAAAAAATTACGAAATACAGTGCGAAATATCGGGCGAAAACGGAAAAAACGCGCAAAAAACCGAGCTCGCATACGGTTGGAATCGCGTAAATTTTCACACGAACGGAAAGAAAAACGGCGTATTGAAACTGCGCCTGAATAAAAACGTAAAATGCTATTTCGGAGAAATTTATCTTCTGTAAAGGGGAATCGAAAAGATATGAAAATAAAAATCAGAACAATCGCGCTTGCGATTCTTGCCGCGGCAACGTTCGCTTCCTGCGGCAAACAAAACGGCGAAAATTTATCGCCCGCTTATTCCGCTTCCGATGCGGAAATCTGGTGCGCGCCGTCTTCCGTGAAAGTGCTTGCCACGCAAAGCAAAGAAACGTATGCAAACGAACGCACGAACGGCGTGCAGCTTTCCGCGGCGAAAAACGAATACGAGAGCGCGCAGATTATCGTTTCGGCGAAGAATGATTTATTCTTCACCGTGGAAGCGGGCGAGCTTACGAACGTTGCCGATTCAAGCAAAAAAATCGGAAAAGAAAATTGCACGGTGTACACGCAGAAGTATATCACCGTTACGAAAAACTGGCATAAAAACGGCGCGCCCACGGGCGACTATCCCGATGCGATTCTGCCGCAGGAAAACGCCGTGAAATTCGGCGTGAATCGGGTAAAAGCCGATAGAAACGGCGGCGCGTGGCTGGAATATTACATTCCCGAAAACGCCGAGGCGGGCGATTATGCGGGAAGCGTCAGCGTAAAAATCGGTGCGGACGAGGTGAAAGTTCCCGTAACGTTGAAAGTGTACGACGTTACGATAGACGAAGCGTATTCTTCGAAAAGTTTATTCACGGTGAACGCGGGACAGGTGGCGGCGCACGAGCTTGATTCTTCTGAGAATATGCTCGATAAATATTACGATTTACTGCTTCGCTACAAAGTATCTCCCACGGGAATGAGTAGTAACGAAGCCGAGGGCGAAACGCGCGCGGAAAAGTACGCGAATAAAGTGTACGAGTACGTGAAAAAAGGAATGAACACGGTGGGAATTCCCACGGGCGGTACGGGTACGGATATGTGCGATTTTTCTGCGGAAACCGTGGGCGGGTATATCGTTGCGCTGGCGAAAAAGAGTCTGGAAACGGGCGTGAATTTATTAGAAACGGCGGTGTTTTACGACTGGTATATCGACGAACCGTTTTTCGTGAAGTATGCCGACGGAAAAGTTGCGGCGCATATCGAGGAATTCGATAAGGCGATCGCGCTGGCGGAAGAAGCGTTGCGGAGAGAAGACGAGTATGCAAGCGGATTCGGCGCAGAAGTGCTTGCCTGCGTGAAAAACGTGCGGCACGTAATCACAGATTACAATACCGACGAATACGGCAACGCGCACCGCACGAACGGAATCATCAAAAACGCCGACGGCACGCCGTTTTCCTACGAGGGAAAGAACGTGAATCTCTGTCCGAAACCCGATGCTTACAATACGCAAGCCGAGCGCGAAACGTACGATACGGGCAAGGAAAAGTGGTGGTACACCTGTAACGATCCATCGTATCCGTACCCCTCGTATCATATCGACGACACGATGACGAGCGCGATTTCTCTGGGCTGGATGATGGGCGAATACGGCATTGCGGGCAATTTGTACTGGGCGGTGAACATTCACTACGTCAACGGCGAAAACCTCGAAGATCCGTATCAGACGGCACACAGAGGTTCGGGCGCGAACGGCGATGGCGCGATCGTATACCCCGGGAAAGCGTACGACGTAGAAGGACCCGTGGCAAGTATTCGTTTAGACGCGATCCGCGACGGCAACGAAGATTACGAATTGATTTCCGCGCTGAAAGCCGCTTACGCCGCCAAAGGATTCAACGCAACGCCGATGATTCATACGCTTTCTTCCGCGATGTATTCGGGTTCGTCGATTGTGGGCGATTGCAAGGAATATGAAGCTTCGCGGGAGCTGTTGCTGTCGCTTGCGGAAAGCGCGGCGGCGAGTTCGGCGTTTATGGTAACCGACGTGAAAAAGGCGGAAGGAAAAGACGGTTCAACGTATACGATCAAAGTTGCGGCGGCAGACGGTGTGAAACTGTACGAGGGCGATAGGTTGCTTGAAAAGGGTGAAGACGGCTTATACACCGTGCGGAAGAAGCTTACGGAAAACAAGAATTATTTTTCCGTGCGCATCGTAGAATCGGGCAAAGCGGACAGAATGTTTGAGATGTATCTCGGCGGTAAGGAAGAAATTTACGCCGCGGATACGTTTACCGAAAACGATCTTTCGGGCGATATCTCTTCCCGCACGTTTGAAAACGGCTATAACGCGCTTACCCTTTCGAAATCGGACGGCTCGTCGGCGGAAAAATACTACGTGAATCTCACGCACGCAAGCGTTGGCGAAATTTCTGCGCGGACGGCGGAATATATTTTCAAGCTTTACAATTATTCCGAGAGCGAAACGAAGTATGAAATACAGATCGATTACGACGATTACGGCCTGGAAAGCGCGGCAACGGGCGTATTGCAAAGCGGAGAAAACGAGATTTGCCTGAATTTCTTCTCGGCGATGAGCTGGAACGGCAAAGGCAGAATCAGAAAAATTCGCGTGATCATTTTCAACGAAACAAAAATCGGTTTCGGCGATCTGCGCGTAAACTGCATATAAGAGGGCGGCACGATGAAAGACAAGTCGAAGAAAAGCGGAAAAATATTAAAGAATTGTTTTGCGGCGGCGCTCGGCGCCGTGCTGGCGGTATCGGCGGCAACGGCTGCGTTTGGTTTTGTCTCCTGCAAAAAAGGCGAGGAAGCGAACGAGGGGCAGACGATTTGCCTGTACGATTTCGAAACCGGGCTGGCGAACGTGAGAATGTCGGCAAGTTTCGGCAAAATCGGGCTGAACGAAAAGGAAAATTTCGTGGCTTCGGGCAAGCGTTCGGCGTCGCTCGCACCCGATACGAAAGGCGGCACGGCTTCGCCGTATATGTACCTGCCGTTTGAATCTTCGTTGCTCGGATTCAATCAGACGAAAACGGACGATTTATACGAGATTCAATTTACGATCTTCGCCACGGAAGAAATTACGCTGGAAGCGGGCTTGTATTTTTCTTCGGCGGCTGAAATGAAAAGCGTTCCCGAAACGTTTAAGCTGAAATCGGGCAGAAACGATATTAAGTACCGCCCCGATTACACGGTGATTTCGGTGCAGTACGATACGGCGAATCTGAAAGGGATGTATCTCGCGTTTTCGCAGACCACCACGGTATATCTCGACGACGTGAAAATCGTGCGCAGACAATTCGAACGATCTTTCGAAAATTTCATCATTCTGAAACGGACCGACGAGTATCAGGAAATCTGCGATTTCGAAAACGCGTATCAGCAACTCGCGTTCGCGGCGTACGCGGGAAACACCGCCACGGCGCCCGCGCCGCAGATGAAAGCGGTAAAAGCGGCGGACGAGGGAATCGAAGCGGTATCGGGCGAAAACGTTCTGAAAATCACGGCGAATCCTACAACTTCATCTGGCACGCACTGGTCGCAGATCGCGCTGAGCGAACCCGTGATGAACGCGGTGAACTTCAAAAAATTCGCAGCTGACGTCGATAGCTACGAGCTGTGTTTTTCGGTGTATCAGGCGGGCGACGACAGGTGGGGCGAAAATATCTCGCTTTCGAATCTTTTCGAACTGAACGCCTATCCTTCAAGCGGCTCGATGGATTACGCCGCCACCACCACGAAAAAAGGCGAGTGGAAGCACGTGCGTATTCCCTTGAAGAAGTTGGAAAAATTCGTTAATTCCCCGTCGATGTTCGCCTTTGCGTGGATTGAGCCGGTGCGGGAGGGAAATTACGTGTATTATCTCGACGATCTGTGCATACGGCGCGTGGGAAAATAACGCATTGAGCAGTAAAGCGTATAAAATTGCCGTGCGCATAAGCGATGCGCGGCAACAAGCAAAACCCGATAAGGAGAGTGAAGTATGAAAAGAAAGGCGTTTTATAAACGGGCGGCGGCAAGCTTTCTGGCGTTATCGCTTGCGGCGGGGTACGGCGCGGCGTTCGCGGCGTGCAAAAATTCCGAAATGGTGCGTATCGAGGGCTGGAACGATGAAACGCAGACAGCGGTTCTCGGCTCGTGCTACGAAACGGAAGACCTCGTAGCGAAAGACGAAAACGGCAAGGAGTACGACGTATCCGTAAACGTGTATCACAAAACAAACGGCAACGAAGTGCCTCTCATCTACGGCAAATTCGATATCATCGATATACAGGGCTATAACGTGGTGTATACGGCAAAGGACGGTGATACCGAGACGGCGAAGAAGACGGTGTCCGTCAATGTAAAAGACGAGGGTGCGCCCGTAATTTTCGTGGGAGTCGGCAGGTTTGCCGAGCTGGGGAAGCGGTACGAATTTCCCGAAATCACGGTTACGGACGATTCCGGCGAAGCCGCCGCGCTTAAGAAGCGGGTGCTTGCGCCCGACGGAAAAGAAATCGCGTGCGATAATCTGGGATTTACGCCAAATGCGATCGGGGCGTATACGGTGAAGCTTACGGCAACCGACGCAAGCGGCAACGCGGGCGAAAAATCGTTTGCCGTGATTTGCCGCCGCACCACGGAAAAAAACGAGATAGAATCGTTCGACGACGACGGCTTTTTAACCACGGCATATTCGAAAAGCGAAACTTCCGATAAAAAGCTTTCGCCCGCGTTCACGGCGTTTCGTCGCACGAAGCAGTCGTACGGCTCGGCGGCGTTTTCTTCGGCTGGCGGCGAGCGTACGGGCATTTACTTAACGCCGCGGATGAAAGATTTTTCGGCGGCTGAGGAATACGATTATCTTTCCGCGTGGATTTATATCGCTTCGGAAGAGAACGTCAAAAAGGTAACGTTCGGTATCGCTTCCACAGAAGTGCCCGCGAACGAGTGGACGGAAATAAAAATTTCGAGCGCGGACGTAGGCGACCTGCGGCGGTATCTTTACAACGTGAGCGCGAACGGCAGAGAACTGTTTTTTGCCGAGAACGGCACACTTGATTACACCGTGTTTATCGACGACGTGTACGCTGTAAAAAGCGGCGAATCCGACTCCGCAGGCGCGGAAAACGCGGAAACGAGCGCGGCGGCAATCGGCTTGAAAGAGCATTACGCGGCGGGCGAAGCGGTAAACTTGCGCCT
>ERZ1106952.703-NODE-703-length-13114-cov-3.526227_pt1 | contig 13114 bp, 12 predicted proteins | sample MGYA00403677_ERZ1106952 | MGnify/ENA primary metagenome ERZ1106952 (study PRJEB35170, sample SAMEA104062415) | human gut metagenome | biome: human gut; feature: human-associated habitat; material: faeces | place: Denmark | collected 2012-05-14 ...
GACGTTTGAACGTCATCAGCCATTCCTGCATCAGCGTCCGAAAGGTTTCGTTTTTGATCGCGCTGCACCCGATTGTGGGATTGTCCGCTTTGACGGCGAGCATTTTCATCGTCACTTCCGATTTGGTTTTTCCGTAAACGCTCTTGCGGATGCGCTTGCCGTTCTCGTCGGTGCCGAGTGTGACTACGCCCACCCAACCGCCGTCTTTTCGCTTACTGATACAACCTTCGTTGTTGCCTCTGCGTGTGGATTTCTTCGTCATCAGACCGCCTCCGGCAAGCCACCAACCTGCCACGCTACAAACGCTAAAATGCTGACTACCTGACGGTTGCCGACCTTGGTGACGGGGAACGCCTTGCTACGCATAAGCGCGCGCACATTATCCCGCCCTAAACCCGTAAGTTCGATGAGGTTTTCGCAGTCAAGAAAGCTCTTGCCGTATTTGCTGGTAAGACGCGAGCCTTCGTCTGCAATCAGCCGTTCACGGTTCAAAGTCGTTTCGCTCTCCTTAATGTAGTTTTTATAAATCATTTTACTCCTTATGCAAGCTCATGCGGCTCGCGAATTTTTATTTGTATTCAGTTGTCAATCTTCAAAAGAGGCGGCAACAGCCGCCGTATTATTGTTCGGTTATCACGCTCCTTTTTTGTTTTACACACTACCGTTATGACGCCCGTGATTTGCCTTGTTTATGAGATTGTCGCTTACGACTGCCGGCGTAGACGATGATATTTCCGTTTTGTCGGTGCAGGGAATTGTAGCTCGGCGTCCGCTTGATTTGCCCGGATACTTCAAACAGCGATAGATCGTCCTGTATCGTCCGTTCGCTTACGCCGAATTCTCGCGCTAAAACCGTCACGGTAAATCGCCGTCCGCTTCGCCTGCGAATAAATCGTAAAAGGTTTTCGTGCCGTTCGTCTTTTCTGTTCATAAGATCACCCCCTTAAAATAGAATTCGGGACATACAAAAAATCAGCCCGTTTTCGGACTGACTTTTCACACAATATTTTGTTTTATAAAAAAGTCCCTCTATAAATATAGCAAAAGACACGAAAAAAATCGTACCCCCTACGGGCGAGGACCAAAAATCGCCCGTAACAACAGCAATTCCTTATCGCGTTCGATACGCTGTGCTTGTAAATTTTTCTGCGCTTTCAGTATCAGTTTGCGCACGGCGCCTTCCGTCACGCCCATAGACTTTGCAATCTCGACCTTCTTGATTTTCAGATACTGAAATAAAAAATATGCTTCCGCTTGGCGTGGGGTGAGGAGTTTGTCAAGTTGACTTTTCCGCTTTTCAAGTTTTTCTTTGCGTCGCCGTTCCTGTTGCAGTTCTTTGCGTTCCTGCCGCCGTTTTTCCTGAATTTCAAAATAATCTGTGTTTTCCGCCGGAGGGTCAAATCCTTTTTCGGCAAGTTTTTCGAGCGATTTCAGTTTATCTCTGTCCCGCCGCTTGCTACACCTTTCGTATTTCAATATTTGCATATACGCCTCGGCGACCTCAAAAGAAACCTCTATTTCTTCCGTATGCCCGTCGGCAAATTTGTATGTTATAAGTGGCATAAATAACACCTAAATATATGTAATCAAACTTCCGCTTCATTTCTCATTATACGATAATACTGTAAAACATCCATTATCTCTTCATCTTCACATAAACAAGTATCTTTTGTAAAACAATTTTTTGCTATAATATTTTTGGCTTGTTCAAGTTTATCTGGGGGAAGGGTAGAAAACTTGTTCCACCATTCATTAGCTAAATCACAATCATTTGCTGTTGTATTAGTATAGCGGCCTTTTAAACGATTTCGAAGTGTTTTATCGAAAATTCTCCTATAAATAATAAATGTCTCAGGCATCCAAAGGATTTTCATAAACTCATCAACATCTCTACCAAAGGCTTCTTCAAAGAAATCAACGCCACGTCCGATTTTTCCTTTTGTAGAATTGAGAACTGCTTGCACCGCGCGAATAAACTTTCTGTTCCAATGCTTACCAATGTAATCTCTATTCATAAAGAACTCTTTATCGTTAATGGGATGATATTTCATCGGGAATGAATATATACTTGCACCAAGTTCTTCGCACAAATCTACATTCATACGCAAACGATAATACAATTCTTCAGGCTTGTCTTCATAATTATAAAGTAAATAATTTGACAAGCTCTTTATGCCACTTTTTACTGCGGTACGAACAGCCTTTTCATAAGTATCTTTAAGTTCCCAATGGTCAAATGCAATGCGCAGAGGATAAATATTGACTTCAGCGAGTTTGGTCATATTTTCCTCTGTTATCAAGCGAGAATCTATTCCCTGATTAAAATCAACAATGCGCTTTCTTTTAGATATTCTATGAGTTTTTTCATACAAAGGTCTTACATAGTTATCAAGCTCGAGAATTGATTTTTTTGATGCGGTATAGTGATATAAACAATGAGATGCTTCAAGTTTTGTATAAAGTTCTGCTTTTTCTGTTTCATCCTTTAACTTTTCAATAATTTCTCGATAAATTTTTACCGCTTTACGAATATATGCGCGGTCATTATAAGAATCTTTCAAGTTATTGATAGTAATTTCGTATTCATTAGGTGTAGAATAAGTTGCCCCAACACCAAAACCACATTCTTTAATTTCATCAATTATTTGGTCGTAACATTTAGAAGCTAAAACATTATTATCAAGCAAGAGCAAATCCCTTTGCTCTCCGAATCGTTTTTTTGTAAACTCTATTCGATTTTTCAAATTTATATAGTCACAATATTGTGGCTCCAATTTAGGCACGGCACAAAATTTGCACTTATTTACGCAACCTCTTGTCATATAGGCAAAATAGGCATTGTTAGCGGGATAGACATAGTCTATTTCTTCAAGAATAGAATAGTCTAATGGCAATTCATCTATTATTAGTTCATTGCCTTCATCTATATCCCCGGGGTGGTTTAAAAGTCCAACAAAAGGCTTTATACCTGTTGCTTGATACACCTCATCAGCAAGTAAAGAAGACATAATTCCGCCAACCATAACATCCGCTTCAGATTTGCACAATTTCTTTGCAAAATTTATGGTATCTATTGTTTTGTCCCAATAGAAAGTAAACAAAGTCGTAATTCCTACTTTGTCAAAACGGGGATTAGTAAAGTATTCTTTATTTTTGTATCTTAACCTATATTCTTTAAGAGCATCAAATACATCTTCATTCTTGAATATGTCATCATTTTCAATAATTGCATATTTGCCAAGTTTGATAAAATCAAAAAGTATTAAGTAATAGTCTCTCCAATATGTTTCAGGAAACGTAATGCTTAAATGATTGATTAAGTCTTCGCATATAAGTTCTACCGCTAGTAATCGCATATCACCTTTATAAAATCGAACATCATCACCTACCATTCGGTAATATGTCGCTAATTTCATCAAACCCATAGGAGGATATTTGTTATTATAATTTGGCTCAATGAGCAACACTTTTCTATTCATAAACCTTATTTCATCTCTTCCTTTATCTTCTCGATAATTTCTTCTGCTATTTCTTTGGGGGCAATATCCGTGATAATTGTCAAAATTTTACCCACTAATTTACGCTCACTTCTTGAAAGTTTCGACATAGTGGTAGTAATATATCCTTTTTTCTTCGGCTCGGTTTCTTCTTTAGGAATATCTGTTTCAGACGCTTCAAGTTTTAATTTTTCAGCATCAAATTTTTGACCGATACTCTTATGTACCTCAGCGAGAGGAGAATCAACGCTCACACCATCAAATTTGTCAAGTTGTTTTCTTGCTTCTTCCGCCTCTTTTTTTGCACGTTCAATGCCATATTGCATTTTTTGTCTATCTTCTTCATCCACAAAACCATTTTCCTCGGTTTTCTTTTTGAACTCGGCAACTTTTGAAAGATAATCTTCTTGACGTTTATATGCGTTCTTGATTCGATTTGCATCGTAATACAACTTATGTAATACATCGTAGAAATACTCTCTCAACTTATCCTCAAAGGCAACTCTTGTGACATTTTCATTGAAATAATCTCGTTGAGAGTTTGGAATAAGGTCTTCGTTTACTGCAAAAACTTCACCGACAAAATAATAGTTTCCTCTTGGCTCTTTGAATAAATCGGTTAAAATATCGTCATTGCCCAATTGAATATTGGAACTTCTCAATCTTAATCCTCTCATAAGATTGATTTTAGGGATTGATTTTTCAAACCTAGACAATCCTACCCACATCCAAGCTAATAAATTGCCCTCATCATCTTTGAAATCGTGAAATTCCAATCTTGAAATTTCATCATAATTTTTCAAATTTGTGCCTACCAATTCTTTCAATTTGGTTGTGTATTCTTTAAACACCTGTGCTCCATTGACTTTCACGCAATATTCATCAATTACACGATTATTTTTACTCGCATACTCGTAAATTTGATTACGTAAAATAAAAGTATTTTTATATGGAACGGGAGCTACGAAACTCAAATATTCTCTAATCTTGCTTTCGTCAAGCAAATCGGTGTTTTCGTTTTTAATATCAAACAATTCAACCTCAAAATAATGCTCGTCAGGATTCTCCTTGGCAATCTCATAAGAAATGTTTGTATCCCAAATATCATCAAGAGAATATTTCGTTTTTTCAACCAACATTTCTCGCATTCTTTTGGCATCACAAATCATAATTGATTTTACATTTTCGCCTTTATAGCTTGTTGTAAACTTCAATTTCTTACAATATCCGATACCACAAAGACGTCCTATGCCACGAAATCCTTTATTCTTGCCACGTTCTTTATTACTATTGGCAATGTCACCGAGGTCATCTTTGAAAGAATCCGATGCTACACCCGTTGCATTATCACGCACACTAATGTATCTCTTTGATGGATCGATATAAATATCAACGAGGCCTTCTTTTTCTCCCAACAATCCTTGTTCTATTGCTTTATCTATTTGGTCACAAGCGTTCTGCACATACTCACGGTAAATAACCCTTGAGTCTTTATACATACCGGTTGTAAGGTTATCAAGTATGTTTTTTCCTACCTTTGCCATAAGTTATCCTCACTTAAACTGTTTATAAATGGGTTTCGGGAATTTAATGCTCAACAATGACCTAAAAACAGGATTTTGAATAATATACTCTCCTTGTTTTAATCTCGTCATCATTGTCTTATATACGGAAGGAATACTCTTATAATCACTCTTGGTAACTTCAATAGAGTTTGTTCTTCCGTATGCGTGAGTAGAACAGTTACCCGTCACTCTATCGTGAATAGCACTTCTAAATTGTTCGGCAGCAAAAAGGACAACGCCCAAAGAACGACCTCTTTCCGCGACATCCAATACTTGACGTAATATCGGTGAATTTTTTGGTGTTTCTTTAGATGCGTACTTATTTAACTCATCAATAAAAATTACAATTCTTGAAGGGGGATTTACACCTTCTTCGCCACTATATTGACCAAGTTGTAAATCATAAATAGTACGAATGGTATCGCCAAATACATAAGCCTGCTTATCTTCGGAAAGTTTGGCTATGTCAATAACGTGTACTTCATTCTTTTTGATGTGCTTGATGGCATCTCCAATACGAGTTTCATTATCATTTTCACGAATATCTCTCGCAAATATCTTGTTATCAGTAATACTCTTGTTAATAATACGATAGAATTTACGCCAACTTGCAACTGGAATTTCTTTATCTTTTCCTGATGTATCAGTAGAGCATTTCTCATGAACGGCGTCTAAAAATCCTTGCCAATCGTTTACTTGAGCAAATTTACCCTGTCCCGACATTATGTAACTTATAATGGATTCCATTGTTTGCGTAGAGTCATCAATATTTGCAAACATTAAGTCGAGATTTTCTTTATCGTATTTGTAAATATACTTGAATTTCTTTGCCTTTTTCTTTTTAATGTTGTCCTCCACTTCTTGAGAAGTCATATAGGTGTTCCAATGACGAGTGTTTGGAATGGAGAAGGGATAATAATAGTGAACGTTTTTGAACGGCTCTGACGACAATCCTAAAGCTTTATATTGTTCAAGCGTTGCTTTCTTGGCGAGTTCAGGATTTCTCTCGTCCTCAAAATCATTGGCTTGATCTATTGCAAGAAGGTCTTTTCCCTTAACATTGAAAAGAACAAAAGCAACGCTATCTTCATCCTCGTCATCGACGGGCTTTTTCAAATAACTATCTTGTATGGCTTTCAAAAGAAACATTGCATAGGACGTTTTAGATGCCAATCCCGAAATGCCCGAAATATTCAAATGCGCGCCTTCCGGTCCAATGATAAACTTTGAGTTTAAGTTGACGGGGAGCGTAACTTTTTCACAACCCTTTGTTCCTTCGTACATTTCCAAATATCCGCAAACAAGAGGATTTTTTATATCATTCAATCCAAGTGCATAGTTTATTTCTTCCGCAGTAGCTAACATAACTTTTGCATTGCTTTGCAGAGGAATGTAGATATTTTCGGTATTACAAATTACTTTTGCCGTTACATAATTCATTCCTACACGCAAAGTATTTTCTTCGGCGGTAACATCGCCAAAATCGCTTGAAATAAAATTAGTCAAGAAACTTGCAGCATCCGTTATATGAGCAATATCCTCAATCACACCATAAGAATAGGAATTATTAACGTGTTGAACTTTAACAATATCAAAGGGATTTAAAATCAAATCGGGGGTAGTCCAAAAAGTAAAATTATCTATAGTTGTAGGATTCTTCTCTGTAGCTAAAACTCTTCCAATCAAATTGTTTGTACTCATAATTTTTTCTCCTTAAAACAGTTGTAAAAATAGCTCTGTGCTAATGTATTTACTTTTAACATATGATTCGGTAAGGAATACGGGGTATAAATGGTTTGCCCATCTTCTATCGGTGCCATAACAAGTAGGATTTCTCTCGTTAATGATGTTAGCAGAAATTAAATCTATTACATCGCTATCAATACCTTTTTCTATTTCCTCATCCATCATAATTTTTTCAACTTTTACAACGCCATCAAAAGGTGTCTGCGTTCTTCTTTTATCACGGAGGCGGATATACCAAACACCAAACTGTACATCACCTAAAAAATCTCTGTTTTCATAACGAGCAACGGGCGTTCTGTGATATACGGGTAAATCCGCTATATAGTTTGAATTTGGCTTGCCCGTATGGTCGAGACAACTTTCAGGATTAAAGGATTTAGACACCCCAATTACCCATTGATAATTATGTTTAATTTTTTGCAAAGTGCGTAAATCTTCTCTGCCAGATTTCATTACTTTGTATTCAAGAGAGCCATCCTTTAATAAGTAACTATCTTGTCCAAGCCTTTTGTTCTTAACCAATTCAGCAACCATTCGCTTTTCAGATTCAATCATATAATCTTGAACTTTACTTACTGCCAGATTATCGAGTTTTGAATCATGCGTAACTACTTTTGAAGTAGAATAAGGTAAAATTGCGGAAAACTGAATGCCTAAATTTTTCAATTCCTGACTGTCGTTCACTTTCTTTACTTTTGAAGCAAAATAGGCACTATCATTCCAGCCATCAGCATTGGCTTTGTCAGGCAATGCGATTACAAATTCTTGATAAAATAATTCTTTATGCATACGCGTACCTTCGCGTCTGCAACATCCAATGCCTATTTGTCCAGCCACAACAGGAAAAACTTGTTTGTTGTACGCAATATCATCAACCTTAAAAACGTGACGAGAACCATCTAAAAAATATTTGATAAGCGGATCGTTAGAAACAAGCTGATTTGCTAAAGGCTTTATATCTATTGGTTTCTTGTGTTGAATGGTCTCTGCAGAATCCTTCCATTTCATAACTTTATTCGGGTCATCGTCATAGTCAATAGAGGGCAAGCCTATCGAATCATAACTGTATTTATAAGTATGATAACTCTTACCTTTCGTTTCTTTTTCGATTATTTCCATTATCTTTGGCATCTTCAACCTCACAGTACACTTAATACGAATTCTTAAATTAAAATTCTCATTAATTGTTGTTAATTATCTTAAGATGGGTTTAGGTTTCGATTCTTTCTGTTTCCTAAATTCAAACCTTTCGTAATTTCTGTAAAGAACTCCGTGCTCCAAATGTCTAACTTGGATTTGTCTTTGATAAAGGGAATTACGTCTTGTTTGGCTTGTTCGTAGTCAATTACAGAGAAGCGTTCGTCCAGCATAGAGATCAAGGCTTCGCGGGTAAGGTTGAAACCCTCTTCGATAAATCCGGAGTTCACGAGCCTTGCTTTCAGGTGCGGCATATTGACCGCGACGTTTCGCGAGAGATAGAAAATATAGTCGTATAAGTCCCTGCCTTTGACACGGGTTTTCCACGCGCGGCAGATGACGGCGTGAAGTTTGCCTGCGAACAACGAAGGCATATCATACAGTTTCACTTGATAAGGCGACGGCAGCAGTCGGTACTTGTTTTCAAATGTCGCAAAGGCCGGGGGATTGGTATCGACCTCGAACTTGATTTTGATTACTTCGGACGGATTGATTTTCGTCGCGTTCTGTTCATCGTTGTAAACGCTTAAAATGTGTTCCTTGGTGCTACCTTTCAAAAAAGCCGATTTGACATTGGAGTCTGCCGCCTTGACCTTCTCTTCCACCTTGAAGTTCAGTCCGACGGCATGCAGTTCGCTCTCTAAAACCGAAAAATATTTTTTCAATTCAAAACCGGCATCGGGCGCTACCAGCGAAAAGTCCAAGTCTTCGGAAAACCGGTCAAGTCCGTAAAATATACGCAATGCCGTCCCGCCGTAAAATGCGGCATCCTTAAAAAAGCCTGCGCGGGAAAGTCCGCATAGCGCGACTTCCTGTATGACTTCTGTCAGCGCATTTTTTTCGTCGCTTTGCGACTGCGCAGGATATAAGGAAAGCATTTGGCTTAAAATTGTCTGCATTTACTTTCCTCCGTCGATCAGCTTTACAAGATACTTGTGGTTAGTCGATTTATAGAGCGGCGCAAGTTGTTTGATGTCGTCCAGATTCAACTGCCAAAAGTCGTTTTCATCGACGCGCAAATCTTCGAACAGCAACGCCCGCATTGCTTTGACCGAACCGACGGGCGATATTGTGTACAGTTTATCGCACAACGCCTTTTCGGGAGTGGCAATCTGATAGGAATAACCGTTTTCTTCCCGAATTTCCACGCCAAAATGATAGACTGCGGCAGGGACGTCCCTGTATGTGAAGACGCCGAACGCGTTATCGTACTGTTTCGCTTTGCCTTTGCGGAAGGTCGCAGAAGTGTAAGTCCGAAAAATTGCTTCGGGAATCAGCGAACACATCGACAGTACATAATCGAAAGAAAGATAGGACGGACCATAGATTGCACCCGCAAGATATTTACCGTCTGCGCGCGCGTCGGTTTCGTATAATCCGCGCGCAATTTGCGTCAATCGTCCCGATTGTACTTCGCGGCGGATCTTTCCTTTTACATCGGTGTAATCTTTGAATTGTAAAGCCAAACTGTCAAATGTTAAAACCATTGTTTTCTCCTGTTGGTTTTATTATATCAAACTTTTTGGCGAAAATCAATGTATTTTAGAAAATTTGTAATAATTCTTTCGTTAAATTAAGAATAGAGAAAACGGCATATTGTCGTCTTTAAATTTGTGGACTTGAAGCGTATCGAAATTCGGTGCTGCTACTCATCAAAAACACCTTTAAACTGTGATCGAAACTATTTGAAAAACCCAAAATGGTGGTAAATGGTAGTAAAAGCAACAAAAAACCATTACTACCATTTTTCTTTGAATTGTAGTCAGATAATAAGAAAACGGCGGAAAAAGCACAAGATACTGTGTATTTTCCGCCGTTTTTATCTTTTTAGAGCACTTTCTCTTTTTGGAATAGAGCACGTCCTTGGTAAGGACGAGGTCGCGGGTTCAAATCCCGCTATCAGCTCCATTTAAGGGACACCGAAAATGACGGTGTCCCTGTTTTTTCGCGATAGCGGGATTGTCGAAATGACGTGACGCGATCGTGCCGTCGGCGAGTAATCGCTGCTCCGTCGCTTAGCTCCTTACAAATTCCGCTATCAGCTCCAAAGGAAACCACAAGACATCGTGGTTTCCTTTCATTTTTTAGACTATAAATTTCAACAGAGGAAAAACAAACGTATTGTAGCAAACGCCGTTTGCTATTTTTTAGCGTGTTTTGGGGTAACTTAATTTTGTTTTGAGATCTCCGCGCGTAGTCCTTTTCGGACTGCACAAAATACCTGAAACTGTCTTTCTCGGGTTCAGTAGCAAACATCCCATTTGAATATGACGAAAGCCACCGTCTGTAAAGGCGATGGCTTTTTGATTGATAAAAAATCTGCCGTTGGTTAATGTCAAGCCTAAAAAGTTTTTGGATTTTCATCAGGATGGGCAAAGCGATAGAGAACAAGAAATCACTGTTTCTAAATGAATATAGACTAGGTGTCCGTTCTACGGAACATAGGTGCATATATTAAAAAAAGCCGGAAGATACCGTTAAACGATATCTTCCGGCTTTTAGGTGCGAAGCGGAGTGTTCAATGACTTGCGATAAGCCCTGTAAAAACTGGATACGCTGTTAAACCCGCAAAGAGAGGAGAGTTCCAGCATGGATTTGTCGTAGTATTCCGGCATTTGCCGGAGTTCAAATACTCTTTGTATACGCACGTTGCCGATAAAACTTCGGATGTCGATCTTAACATATTGACTGAACAGTTTGCTGATCGTAAGAGGGGCATAACCGAATTGTTCGGCAATCGACGTGAGAGAGAGATCGTCGGAATAGTGATCATAAATATACTGAATGATTTCAGTCAGAATATATATGCCTCGCCGTACTTCTTTTTTCTGTTTAGGAATTGTACCGTATTCGGAAACGATGAGATGCATGATCAGATTTGTGTAGGCGATGCGCTCCAAACTTGTAAAATCACAGCGCTTGGGGGAAAGCATCTCGATGAGTTCAAACAGCTTCTTATTTCGTTGTTTATCTGAAAGCAGGGTGGGTGGGGATTGGTTGGGATAAAGGTTGTTGAAAGATTGCATATAACTGCTGCCCATCAGTATAAACGCGACTTCGGCTCTATCTTCACATTCATAGGAGTGGATCTGCAGACTGTCGATGAAAACAGCATCCCCGGTGTCAAGTACTGTTTTTTTGCCGTTGACGGTGACACCGACATGTCCGTGAAAGACGCAATATAATTCCGGATTCCGATGAAAATGTGCATAATAACCATCGGAAATATATTTTTCGACATGAAAATAGTCAGAACTGTCACGGGAGGTTTCCAGCTGAAACTGAGAATATTTATCATTGATCTGTTTCATAGCAAAATTATAACATAATACGGAGAAATAAGTCAAATAAAAAGTGTAAAATCATATATTTGAACAAAAATGTCTAGTTTTGCGTTGAAATTCGGCAATTCAGGGTGTATAATTATATCGATCTAAAACAATATGGGGAATTGCATGGCGGCAGGGACGGAATAATGCGAAAAAATCTTCCGTTACATTCATAAAGCCTGTACCTATTATAGCTTACAAGACACTGTAAAATGATAAAGTTTCCTGTAATTGAATGCAATGGCAAAAAGTTGTCTTTATTAGCCCTTTCACTTCCGATTTATTTCGAAGTGATCGGGAACCGGATCATGGGATTTGTACAATCTGCGCTTTCAGCGCATTTCATGGACGGCTTTTTTGTCATTCCCATCAATCTTGCAGCTACAGCCATCGATATTTATACGGCGGTTTTGGCTTTGGTTACGACAGGATTATCCATCGTTCTGAGTATCTATTTGGGTAAAGAGAATAAAAAGGACTCCAAGGACATAGCAAGGCTGATCGGTAGCGCATTGAGCGCCATACTTTTTTTGTCAATCGTGATCGGAGGAATTTGCTTTTTATTTGCGGAACAGATCATAGGTTTTATGTCCAACGGAAATGAACAATATGATGCGTATCTTCCTTACGCCGTGGAATATTTTCGTTACAGGGTCATTGTTGTAGCCTTATTTCAATGGTATACGGTCTTTACGACCGCATTCCGCTGTTTTGGAAAATCCGTCGTCGGTTTTGTTTGTGCTACGGTCATGAATGTCGCCAATGCGGGCTTATCGGCCGTTGTGATGTACGGAATCGCCATAGAGAAATCGAACATCACATTTGCCCTTGCCGTTGCTAGCGGAGTTGCTCTTTTACTGAGCGCCGTCATTGCCGTGGTGTGGGCGATCGTCAAAAAGATTCCCTGCCACATCGGAATGGACGTGAGGCTTATCAAGAAACTTTTTGCTACCGGGTTTCCCGCATCCGTTGCAATTATTTTTTATTCGCTGTCGCAGTTGTTGACGACGACAATATGTCTGAAACTGCCTCCCGATGCCTATACCGCGAAAATTTATATTTCACAGGTCGTGGTGTTCGTTTATCAGTTTGGTTATGCCGTCGGACAAGCCAATTCGATTCTGATCGGCTATTTGTGCGGTATGGGAAAGTTGGACGAGGCAAATAAAATGCAGATGAATAATATGAAAATTATTCTTATCTGCAACCTTTTTCTGTCCGTACTGTTTGCGCTTTTCTCAAAAGTTATATTGACAGTATTTTTCAACGCGAGCAAAGAGGTGCTGGCTTATGCGATATGGATTTTCTGGATCGATGTCTTTGTCGAATTTGGGAGAGGAATGAATCATGCCGGACAATTTGGCTTGAATGCGGCGGGAGATGTGCATTTTACTACCATCGTGTCGAGTTTGGGATGTTGGATTGCCAGTGTCGGGCTTTCGTTTGTCTTTGTTTATTTCACCCCGTTAGGTCTTTACGGAATATGGATTTCATTTGCGCTCGACGAAAACTTTCGCGGTTGGTTATATTTCTTCCGGTGGAAAACGGGTGCCTGGCGAAAAAAAGTACAAAAAATATGATCTCGATGTGGAGTGAAAGATGAAAAAAGTTACGTTCGATGCAAACAACTTCTATTTAGACGGGAAAAACTGCAGATTGTTTCCGGAGCAATTCATTATTTCAGAGTACTGCCGGAATATTGGGAAGATCGCTTGATAAAGTTGAAAGAGATGGGGGCCAACTGCGTGGAAACGTACTGCGCCGGGATTCTGCACGAGCC
>ERZ1106952.704-NODE-704-length-13100-cov-2.566501_pt1 | contig 13100 bp, 10 predicted proteins | sample MGYA00403677_ERZ1106952 | MGnify/ENA primary metagenome ERZ1106952 (study PRJEB35170, sample SAMEA104062415) | human gut metagenome | biome: human gut; feature: human-associated habitat; material: faeces | place: Denmark | collected 2012-05-14 ...
TCGGCTGAATGCCTTTCTTTTTACAGCGCTCGGCAAAATGCAGCGTCGCATACATATTCCCGTGGTCAGTGATCGCCACGGCGTGGATGTTGTTTTTCACGTAATGATCGACAAGCGCATCCACCTTGCAGGCGCCATCGAGCAAACTATATTCCGTATGAAGATGCAAATGTACAAAATCAACCATATATCACCGTTGGGTCTTTTTCCTGCGCCCGGACAAAGCCGGACTGTTCAAAGTTTTTTGATAAAATCCGCGACGCCGCAAGCAGCCTGTTTTTCGTCCGGGCCCTCGGCGATGATCGCATACTCGTCTCCTTTCAGAAATTTCATGGAAAGAAGTCCGATAATGCTCTTGGCGTTGCCACGCTTCGAGCCGTCTTCAAAGGTAATCTCGCTCTTATACTTGCAAGCCTCGAAGACGATCTGCTGCGCGTCATACGCATTGTAAGTCGGCTTGTTGTAAACAAAGGTCAGCTTTTCCATATTAACCCTCCGTCAGATCTTCGGCGATCTTTTCCAATCTGCGCAATCTGTGATTCAGACCGCTTTTTGAAACTTGCAGGCCTTCCGCCAATTCTTTCAGCGAAGCCTCTTTATCTTGCAGGCGCGCCTCGGCGACCCGCCGCAGAGGCTCATCCAGGCAATCGAGCCCCACCGTCTCACGGATAGCCTCGATCGCGCGGATCTGCCGCACGGAAGCCTGCACGCTCTTGTCAAGGTTGCTCTGCATGCAGTTTGCCACGCGGTTGATATTGTTCCGCTCGTCCTTCCGGCTCGCCAATGCATCCAATTTTTCCAAAGCCTTGTCCGCTCCGATCAGCGCCAGAAAATCAGAGATACTCTCCCGGCTTTTCAGATAGACGACAAAGGCTCCCTTTCTCTCCACGCACCGCGCGAGGATCTCGTACTCGGCCAGGATCTCGCAATAATCATCCGCCATCTGACGATTGAACAGGATGACTTCCAGATGATACCCTGTCCGGGAGCCCTCTTCTTTGGGCAACACGCAGCTTCCGCTGCCGAGAAAGGCGCCCTTGATGAAGGCAAGGCGGCAGCAATCGTTTTCAACAACGTATTTATCTACCCCCGGCAGCAGTCCGACGGCGTCGTCCTCGTATCGCACGATCCCGAGCTGTTCGAGGATATAGAGTGAACGATCGGAAAGGCATCGGAAAACCAGCCTGTCCTTTCCGTTGCGGCTGTCTGTCGTAGCCTGCACGATCTTCAGTTCCGCGCCGAAAAGATCTTCCAAAAAGCCGATAAAGAACTCCGCGATAAAATCGTTTTCCGTAATGAACTCGAAACCGATGGTATCGCCGCTTTTCACAATGCTTCCGGCTGTACGCAAAAAAGCGGCAAGCGCCGCCGTTTTACAACAGGCATTTTCAAAGCCCGCTTTCACAACCTCTCTTTTGATCTCTTCGGTAAAGTTCTGCACGCGCATATCACAAATTCTTCGCCTTATACTCCCTGAAACGGAAAGAAGGCGTCCTTCCTTCGATGTTGTCGATCCGCTCATGCGGAATATCCACACGCGCAAGGATCTCCTCCACGAGCGCCGTATCACCTACCCTGTCCACGCTGTGCGCATCCGAGTCAATGATAAACCGGACTCCCGTGTCACGCACGGCACAGAGCTCCTCATCCGTCAAATGTATCTTTTTGGAATTCAGCTCAATGTATGTTCCGTAATCGCGCGCCGCCTTGGCCACTTCCGTCACATCGCAAAAACAGGAATAATTCAGATGCGTGATCACGTCGACGGGATACTTTTTGATGCAGTTGATGTAAGCATTGGTGGTATAGCGTACGAGCGCCTTGCTCGGTTTCAGGCGAAACGCCGAAGTGAATGCATTCTGAAAAAAGAGATAGCGGAAGTCGCGAAACCGGCTGAACTTCACGAACCGGTGCACGCCCATCAGGTATACGTCAAAATCCTTATAATCTTCCTCGCGAAGGTCCGTGCGCCCGTCTTCGTCGCAGAGATTCGCCTCCGTCCCTACCAAGACGCGGATTCCCGTGATCCGTTCCGCCTCTTTGCAATCCGCAATCAGCTGGGGCATCCTTTTATGCCGCAGGCCAAAGGCCATCTGTTCGAATCCGTGGTCGGTAATGGCAATCTCTTTGAGCCCGATCTCCTTGGCCCGAACGGCATTTTCAAGAACCGTCCCCTTGCCGTGGCTGTAAATTGTATGTGTATGGTAATCACCCGTAAGAAGCATAAAAATCTCCTATGTAACGAATCTCCTCTTCCAGCAGGACGCCCGTCTTGTACAGGACTTCCCGCTTGATAAGGGAGATCAGGCGGCGGAAATCTTCGGCCGAAGCGTCTGATTCGTTGATAATAAAGTTGGCATGTACGGAAGACACGACCGCGCCGCCGCAGCGTTTCCCTTTCAATCCACATATCTCGATGAGTTCACCGGCTGAGCGTCCCGGGGGATTTTTGAAAATACACCCCATGCTGCGACCTTTCGGCAAAGCAGCCCGCCTTTCGCGCACTGCCGCGCACTCTCTCACGATCTCTTTCGCTCTGCGATATTCTCCCTGCAATTCGACGGAGAGAATGACCGCATTCGTGTGCTGAAAACGTGAATTTTTGTAAGAAAATCCGCACTCTTCTCTTTTGAACCGAATGAGAGTACCCTCTTCGGCCGCCGTCACACTGCGGACGCACTCCCCGATATACTTTCCGCCCGCACCGGCATTCATAAAGACAGCCCCTGCGACCGACGCCGGGATCCCTTCCAAAAACGAGAAACCGCCCACGCCCGACTCGCGGGCAACTTTGATAAGCCGCCCTGCGCGACAACCGCTCCCGCATAGGATGCGGTCTCCTTCTGCGCGAATAAAATCGCCGCGGTCAGTAAATACGGAAACCCCGCCGAACCCGCTGTCGGCAACGAGAATATTGGCTCCCGCTCCGATCACGGCAAATTTCAGGCTTCTTTTTTGCAGATAGAGTACAACTTCGCATAGCTCCTCCACACTCTGCGGAAAGGCCGCCAAAGCCGCGCGGCCGCCGATCCCGACCGTCGTCCGCCGACTGTACATCACATCCCGACGGAGCAAAAGGGAGGGAAAGGCTTCGGCAATTTCACGTTCAGCGTTCATCCGATTCTCCTATATTATACAGCAAAGATCTAAAATTTACAATGTTATACGAGGTAATTTTGCAATTTTTTTGCGCCGCCTTCCTCCCCCGCCAATGCCGCAAGGGAAGCATCGCAAAATTCGGAAAATGCTTTTTCCGAAAGCCATGCATATGGGACCCGCGCGGGAAGCCCTTTTTCCGCCTCATTGAGGACAGGCTCTGTCTCGCCATACGACTTCCCGTTTACCCCCAGCATTCCGATCTGCCCGAGCTTTGACTGCACTTTTTCGGAGAGAAGATAACGTACGAATGCCTGCGAAGCCTGCGCCATTTCCCCTTTGGAAAAGACACAGGCATATTGCCAAAGATCGGAATATTCCTGCAAAGGCTGCGCACGGAACGCAAATCCATGACTGCGCAGTCGGAAAAAATCGCGCTGCGTGCCGAGCAGGTAACGGCACTCCCCGCCTAGAAGCGAAAGATAAGCGCGCGAGGATTCGATCGCTTCGCACTCCCCGCGCAGCCCCGCATAATAGGCCGCAGCATAGACGTTTGTTTCCCTCGCCACCGAAAGGACAGTATTGGACGCATCCGCCGCAGCACCTTCATTTTCAGTCGAAAAGAGAAAGTAATTTCCCCTGCACCACGGGTAAGCCAGGACATCCCCTCCTCTTTCCGTACCCTTCCAGGAAAAGCCTTTGAGCGGCTGTGCAAAGTCGGCCGCGAACGCACATGATCCGCTGAAGGACAAGACATCCGGCAATTCCCCTCTATCGATCGCGTCCTTCGCGCTTGCCGCTGTGTGCGCGGAAACGAGTACGAAAAGGCCTTCGTTTTCCCCTTCAAACGAACTAGCGACGCGCGCGAGAAAAGAGGCGCGCGAACCCTGTCCGCCCTCGATCCCGTCGATCTGCCATACGCGAAGAATGCCTTTATAAACAGACTCCTGTTCTTCTGCGGTCCCCTGCTTGGGAAAAAGAATGCAAAGCGCCGCAAACAGTACACCGCCAAGCAGCAGGAAAGCAATGATTTTTCTGATTTTCTTGATTTGAAACATACCATTTTATTGTATTCGTATTGCCTGCTGAAACATGCCGATTCTTTTTCAGAATCCCTCCCAAAAAAAGCGGAAGCAAGAAAAACGAAGAGGGCCGGCACTGCCGGTCCTTAATTCATAAAAAAAGGTCCGGCTGTTACCGGACCTGAATCGCATTCACTCGGCGCATTCTTGAAAGATTGTCAGGATTTCAGAAAGTTTTTCGTCGTCGGCATGAAACCCGACTGTGAATTGATACTCCCCGTCGTGAAAGGCGAACGCATGTGTTTGAACATCGTAATAACAAAGACTGTCTTTTTCGATCGGCAAAGAAATTAGCTTTGTAGTGCGAGCGCGCACGAATATTTTTTCGAAAGCGCACAGCTCTTTTCCGGGCCGGGAAACACAGGGCTTGCATTCATTAAAATAGACTTGTACTACCTGCGCTCCGTCCGTATGCGAGAGATTGGTAATGGATAAATGTACATAGACTTTTGTATCGTCCTGGGAAAGTTCAAGGTCCGAAAGCCGGAAGTTTGAATAGCCTAATCCGTATCCGAACAGAAACAATACCGGTTTTTGTCTCGTTGAATAATATCGATAGCCGACTAAGATCTGTTCGTCGTAGCGAACAATTTTCGCATCATGATAGCCGTGCATGGCGGGGCAATCTTCCAATTTCAAAGGAAAAGTTTCAGTCAGATACCCAGAAAAATTCAGACGTCCGACGAGCAAGTCAGCAAGTGCGACGTTGCCCATTTGCCCGTTGAATCCGGCATAAACGATTGCGTCGACCTCATCGATATAGTTTGATAGATCTATACTTGAACCGCCGTAAACAATAAGTACAAGCCTTTTTGACGATCGCGCAAGCAGATGGATCGCATCATCTTCTTCTCTGGTCAGTTTAATATCGTAGCGATTTCTTTCCTCCGTTTCGATCGTATCATTGTTACCGACGGCGAACAAAACGACATCGTATTCGGGGGCCATTTCCGCACACCGGGAAAGCCGGCCCACGCACGCTTCTTTCCCTAAAACATACAGGATTGACTCAAAATATTCCGCCCGGATCCCCGCCTTCTGCAGCGCTTCATGGAGAGGAAGGAACTTCCTCGAAGGGTTGACCATACTGGAACCGCCCCCCGCGCAATAACGGCACGCTGCCGCTCCCGTAACAAGGACTTTTCCGCCTTTTAAGGGCAGCGTATGACTGTCGTTTTTTAATAATACGGCACCTTCTGCCGCAATTTGATATGCAATTTTTTCTCGTTCCTTTTTTGAAAGAGTAATATGGGCAAGTTCTTTTTCTTTGCGTGCGTGTTCACTCAGCGCAACAATACGGCTCACAGCCCCGTCAAGTTTTCCGATACTGACTTTGCCTTCTCTTGCCAGATGCAGCATCTGTTCAATGTGACGATCGTCTCGCGGCATTTCCAAATCGAGCTCGGCGTTCAGAGAATCGTTCCTGTCCTGAACAGCTTCCCAATCGGATACGATCAGTCCTTCAAAACCGTACTCCTTCCTCAGTTTCATATTTAACTCGTAATTGGCACTCATGCGCACGCCGTTTACAAGGTTATAGGAAGTCATGACACACCAAGGTTGGGCCTGTAACGCAATTTTGAACGGGCGAAGGTAAATTTCATTCAAAGTCCTTTCGTCCACTTGCGAATCAGAAAATTTTCTCTGCCATTCGCTGTTATTGGCAGCATAATGTTTCAGGCATGCCCCTACATGGCATTCCTGCAGGCCGAAGATATATTCTCGCCCAAACAAACCGGCAAGAAGCGGATCTTCGCTGAAATATTCAAAATTCCTGCCGTTGATCGGCAGCCTCTTGATATTGACGCCTGGGGCCAGAAGAATATCCGCGCCCACCTGAATGCAATCGTTTGCCAACGCGTTTCCGAGACGGCGGGCAAGAGCGAGATTCCATGTATGCGACAACATTTGCGAAGAGGGATAAGCGATCGATTTAATGATGCTTCCTCCCCAATTTTTCAAATTTTTCGGACGGCGGACTCCCATTGGACCATCCGTCATGGAAAACTGATATAATTTCCCGTTCAAACCGTCGATTGTCCAATTATTATACGCCGTGATCAATCTGATCTTTTCTTCGACAGTAAATTCTTTCATTTGCCTATATTCCCTTTTTCCGTTGCCGCACCGACCGCTCCGTATTTACTTGGAAAAGAAATTACACAAACACAGCCGGATCATGCATCGCGGTGCAGGCGGAGTTTTTACAGTCGTCTGCACCGGATGCGACAGCTGATTTTACGCAGCTTCTTTCCCGAATAATGCAATACCCGAAAGGCGGATCCGTACATTATCATCTCCCAACAGATGTCCGCCGTCGTTATAAATGCTCAGCGTAAATAATTCGGTAGCCCCATCCGCCATATCGGATGTATCGATGTAAAATTTTACAAGTTTGCTGAATTTATCGGCTCCGGCTTCCTTTTTGATATGCACATTGCCGACAGTATTTCCATCAGAATCCTTCAAAATAACGTTTACATCTATCGCAAACGCACCTACCCAAACAGCAATGCAATCCGTCTCTTTTCCGGCCTCAATGGTAATACCGGAAAAAGCATTGTTGCCATTTATTTTGAAATGGCTTCTTGTACTTCCATCCAGCATCACGCCGCTCGCGTTATCTCCGTCATCCGCAACGAGCGCAAGATTATCGGGTACAGAAATCACATCAGGCTCACCTTGCTTGACAATCACGTTCGCCGTGCTGCCGGTCTGATGATAAATCTCATAATAAATCGCATCGGATTTTGTCAGGTCATAATCGGTTGCATTTTCAACGGAAAAGCGTTCAGTGAGTTGATCGAGGGTGACAGGTTCACCCGTCATTGTATACAATCCGCCGTCAAGATCCGCATAATGCTCAGCCACCTTTCTTCCCTGATCATTGACGGACTCTGCACAATATATCCTGGTCAGTTTATCGAGCGTTGTCAAAACTTTATTTTCCGTATAATAATTGCCCTTCTGATCTGTATAATGAGCGACGATCTTCCCATCGTCCGTCTGCTGTTCCTCCACATAGGTCAATGTAAACTCTTCGCCCAGTACGGCAATCCCTGCAAGGCAGATACGCACATTTGCATCAGGCAATAAATGCCCTCCGTCGTTTGATACTGTCAGAGTATACGTTTCACTCTCACCGTCACCCAATGCCGAAGTATCGATGTCGAAACTGATATATTTATTGAAAGAGGGCCTATCGAAACTCACATCGGTTGTGTACATTTCTCCGACGATATCTCCCTTTGAGTCTTTCAGTGTCACACGGATATTGATCGCAAATGCGCCCACCCAAACGGCAATATGCTTTGCATCGTTGCCGACGGTAATTTTAATATCGGTAAAGGATTTCGTTCCGTCAAGTTTGAGATGTGCCCTCGTGGTTCCGTCAAGCATGACAGCATTGGCATCATTTCCGGAATCCGAAACAAACTGCATATTTTCCGTAAAAGAGGAAATCAGGTCAACGGCGCCCGGCATTTGTACGATCTTTGCGCCAGTACCATCCGGGTGATAAATTTCGTAGTAAAGCATATTCATCCAATACGTCATGTCGTTATCGGTAAGAACGACATCCTTGGCATCTTCCACAGAATAATGCATTACGAGATCATCGAGTGTAACGGGATCCCCTTTTACTGTATAACAATTATTATCAGAATCGGTAAAATGCTCTAAATAGGCAGGAGTATCGCCGACGGAAACAGTAGTGGCATGATAAGTCAGTTTTTCCACGCGGATGTCGGAAAATATCACTCCGCCGCCGGTTGTTCCCATGGCACCGAGCGCGATCTTTGCATCCCCTTCGCAAGTATTAAAAGAATAGAAAATGCTCCACTCACCTTGCTCATTCAGGTAGAACAGGGACATCAAATTCGCGTTACGGAAAACACGGACATTCAATCCGGATTCCGAGAACAATCCGGACGTGACAGCCTTACATGAATCCGCTCCTGTCTGATCATTTCCCTGGCCGCCGTAGGTGATTTCGGGATTGCTCGCCTTATAGCGACAAATATGGATCTGATCTGTGGCCTGCGTCATCCAGAGAGCCAATCCCTCGTCGCCGGACGTACCGCCGTCGCTCAAGACAAATATAATCCTGTCTGCCCACATAGAAAAGGCCTTGGCATCAATTTTTACATTTGCCTCCCAATAATAGCTCTTCCCCAAATTTTCGATCCCATGCATTTCGGCAAGAGCAACTTTATCGGTCTTGTTGCTGATCGTCACATAGGCATCGGCGTCTGCCATGTGCGACAAGTCGACGGCTCCCGGATTGGCTCCTGCTGCTTTATAAGTTTCATACAGTAATTCTGCTTCATATGATGTTTTACCCTTTTCAAAAACGATGTTCCCTGTATAATTATCGCACGATATCTTATAGGAAATAAAAGGATAAACATTTTGCAGCGTCACTGTCGTACTGACAGTCCCGCTCACACTGCCGATCCCGTCATATGTACTCTGAAGCGTTACATTTCCTTGTGTGATGGCGGCAGATTTTCCGTCTTTCTTCCCGGTAAGCGAGATGGTGACTGAAGAGATGCTTTCAAAAAACACCTCGTCCTCCGTCATTTCTTCGTCCCCGAATATATCGGCAAAATATTTTCCGCAATCTGCGCAATACCAATGATAAACCCAACCGCGCCCCTCATCTGCATCGATTCCCAGTTGCACTTCCTCAATCCCTGCGTGTTCGGTTTTAGGAATTATAACGGTATTCGGATCGATTTCATTTTTTCCCTCGGCATCCGAAAAATATTTTCCGCATCCGTTCTCGCATTCGTAATGTGCCGAGTATCCGTCTTCTGTACAGGTCGCCTCTTTGGCAGACACTGCAAACAGCTTATGGCCGACAGGCAATATTGTAACATCCTCCAAGGTGATTTCATTCTTACCTTCGGCATCCGAAAATATCTTATCGCACCCGGTACACACCCAATATTCTGAATGTCCCGCTTCCGTGCAGGTCGCAGCCACGGCCGCCTGTTCTTGCAGCTGATGTTTATGCCCTTCGCTGCAGGCGGCAAATACCACACACAAAAACACGCCCAGCACCAGGCTGACCAGTACTTTCCAGAAATTTTTGTTTAACATAATTTTCTCCCTCATACTAAATTCTTTTATTCGATAGCTGTAAATACCGGCATTACGGTCGTCTTGCCGACCGCAGTAAAGCTGTAAACACCGTCTTTTACATATCCTTTGCATTCTGTGTCATTGACCAGAAAAGAAGAGAGTTCAAATCCCTCATCCGGCAATACGTTCAGATGGACGGTATCCCCCGCAATGCAATAATCATAACCGAACTCTTCCGTTACACAACCTCCCGGCGCATCTGCGATTTCGAGAGCATAGATCACGGCTCCGTTTTTATCGAAAGTAAATCCCTGATTCAATTTCGTCCAACCCCAAAGGGAACTCTGATGTTCGGAAAAATTATACCAGTTCCGCGTAGAACTCGCCGTTTCGGCGGACGAAGTCCAGTCCGGCTGAGCAATGTGCGTGGTATTGACATACACTTCCGCGCAGCGGCTCTCCCTGTCGAACAAAACATAGGGAATAAACAATTCAAAGCGATAACCAAAACATTCTCCGTCCAGAATAGAGCCGTTTCGTATCACCTTATAAAAAGGTGCGTTATTATCTCCGATCGCGATCGCGGAATAGGCACTCCCGTTGTATCTTCTGATTGCAAATCTTCCGCCCGCGGTCATATCCACCTCAAATAAGCCGTCTTCCCAGCTTTCCCCGTCACCGAACCCGATATAAAATTCAACACCGCTCTCAAACGTAGTCGACCGGGCAAGGTTATAGGTGACCGGAGTGTTTTCCGAAACTTCGGCGGCAATAAGCAGCCCTTTTTGCGCGATGCGAACCGTCATATTCACCTCGGCGGTCTGGTTCCTCCCCTCGTCGCTTTTCTTGAGGCGCAGCCATTGCAACGCGCCATAGAAAGGTTCATCGAAGCTGCCGTCTATGGCGATGTCCTCATCCATCTCCGCGCGCGACATGGGATAAAAATCCGGAACATATGATTTCCACGACTGTATGACATTATACTTTGTTTTTGTTTCCTGTTCGCTGCAACCCGCAAAAGCCATGCTGAAAGCCTGGCAAACCAGAACGAGAAGACAAAGAATTCCTCTTAAAAATTTTTTCATGATTTTCCTCCTCAACCGCGTTTGCCGAGTACAGCGATCTCTGAAAGGCCTGTCTGTTTCTGACCTTCGGCCCCTTTGACCGTAAAGCGTATACTTTTCACTTTTAATGCGTCAAATTCGGCCCATACAGACGAGCCATACACGACGCTTTCAACTATATAATTCCCTTCCAGGAGCTCGTCTTCATTATAGATGACGCAGCTTTTGTCGACGGGAAGTTCCTCGATGTAATAGATTTTTTCGGTATTCTGTTACAGTAATTTCCACATCATAAACACCTGTAAAATATCGGTCTGCAAATTTTGATCCGTACACCATAAATCCGCGGATCTCCGCGGCGTCCTCGAAAACGATCTCGAACGTCGCCTCGCCCTTGAAAACTGTTTCCCGTACAAATTTATTCAAAAAATTCTGACTGACAGAAGTGTTATAGGAAAGCAGTCCGTCTGTCAGATACTCCGGCAAAGAGTCTTCCTCCAGTTCCCCCGCGACCAATGAAACTTTTCCGCTTTGCGCTATGTTGACGTATTCCGCCAAACTATCGAAGCGCGGCTGCACGGTAATTGTGGGACCGTTGACGTACAAAACATCCAGTTTTTCGCCGCCGCTGTCTGTCTCGATCCATTTTACTTCATCGACGCAGATCATTCTTCCGCCGCCCGAAGAGCCGTTGGCAAACCACCATTCGTTGCCGTAAGCGCGAGCAGTCGGAGACGCCGCATTATATTCTTTGGTAAAATATTTGCATAGATTGCGGAACTCTTCCCAGTTTGTGGGAATCGCATTATTGAAAACTTTGACAACCTGCTGATCGGCAAGGTTTGCCGATGCGGAAAGAGATGCCGCATCTCCCGTAAGAAATCCCGGCGCATATTCCGCATAACCGTGCGGGGCAAAATTGGTTCTGTGTGCCTTGTTGTAGGCATCCAGTTCTTCTTCCGGAACGGATATGATATGTATTCCCTGTCCGTTAAAATAAGAAACATTATAAAAAAGGACAGCGGGGACACACCCAAACGGCACTCCGAGCAAAGTTTCGCCCGCGCCGACCACTGTTTTCGCCCCGCCGGTGCCGACTGAGATCCGGAAACGACTGGTCATATTTTCGGGAATAGTGTCTTTGGTATATGCGCCGGGCGCAGTTTCATAAAATTCGTCGAGGTTCAAAAACAGTCCGTCTCTGGCATATGCTCTGAATACCCGGTCGCTGATCATGATGACATTCGGCGGTGTTCCGCCGGTCAGTTGCGTACGAGCACTGATCGAGATCCCCGTCTTTCTGGTTCCGACAACGTAAACCCCATCCTGTATTCCCTGCGTATCGTTGTATGTTTTGACCAATTCCCTATAAACGGGCTGCGAATCCAGACCGCAATCATACCAGAAATTGATCGACACCGAGCCTTCCGGCGCTGTATTGTTGTCGCATCCCGCAGCGATCCCCATCACCGACAGACACATCGCCGCTCCGATTATTGCGGACAGCAACTTTGTCAACCTGCTCATAAAATACTCCTTCTGTTTATAGATTTCTTATCTGTTTGCTTAAGAGCAAAACTAAACTGCTGATCAATATTTTTCCCGAAATGCCACGTCCTTTTCAAAATCGTTGGCAAGCACATCGAAGATCACTATGTCATTTTCACCCTTATTCAATAAGGCTCCGGGAAGATAGAATCTGTTGTCGAAACCTTCGATTTCCCAATATCTTCCGAGATTAAAACCGTTCACAAATGCGTAACCGCGGGTAAACCCTTTCAGCCACATATAGGTATCACACGCCTCGCCCACGGTCAATTTATATCTGTAAAAAGCGGGAGCATTGCACTCTGCTTTCCCGTCATATTTCCGCGGAATCTTTGATACGTCATAGGAATAACACTGAAAACGGAAACATTTTGAAAAGATGCCGAACCCGAAATCATAGAGATAAAGATCTCCCAACAGGCCCTTCCGATCTTCGATGCCGGGGCCGAACTTGATGCGTCCGAGGTTTTCGACGAGAATATCGATTTTATATTCTTTCGGGCCGCTCAACAAAATTTCCGATTCATTTTCCCTGTCTCGCATCACAGATTTGACGTACCGGCCGTCGAGATAAACATGCGCCATATCCCGGACGGCCGGTAAAACCAACTTCGCGCCTTGCTTTCCCGCAAACGCTTTTGTTTCATAGACAATATACCCATATCCCTGATCAAATTTTTCCATCGGTTGTATACCGACACTCCTGTGTTCCGCAATAAGATCCCTGCAATCCGCAAGAGAAATCTGACCTTTCGGTTTTACATCGTCATAGGCGGCGAGCTTCACGTCAGCGGCAGTTTTTTATTCAGCAGGGCGGCTTTAGGCGGCTTTACATCCGCTGTGCTGTTTGTTATAATAGAATAACCAAACAATCGGAGGGCAGCCTATGACCATCGCCATTGTGGATGATGAATTGGAGACGCGCCAGTATATGCAGGGCTTGGTGGCGCAGTATCTGGCGGAAACGGGACGCATGGCGCAGCTGGTGTTCTACCCGGATGGGGCGTCGTTTCTCGTCGGGTGCGAGCATCCGGACATTGTGCTGATGGACATTGACATGCCGGGCATGGACGGCCTTTCGACGGCGGAGCAGCTGCGGCGGAGTCACCCGGACGCTATCCTGATTTTCACCACGCGTCTCAGCCAGTGCGCCATCCGCGGCTATGAGGTGGACGCCATCGGCTTTCTGGTCAAGCCGGTGACGCTGCCGGGGCTGACTGTGAAG
>ERZ1106952.711-NODE-711-length-12942-cov-5.359277_pt1 | contig 12942 bp, 8 predicted proteins | sample MGYA00403677_ERZ1106952 | MGnify/ENA primary metagenome ERZ1106952 (study PRJEB35170, sample SAMEA104062415) | human gut metagenome | biome: human gut; feature: human-associated habitat; material: faeces | place: Denmark | collected 2012-05-14 ...
AAGGCGGTACTGCGCGGGGAACAGCCCCTGCAACAGGCGCTGCAAGCCCAGCAGACCGTGCTGGAGCAGCAGGCGGCACAGCTGGCGGGTGCGATCCGCTTTTGCGCAGAGCTGACCCAACAGACTCCTCAGGTGGATCAGCTGGATGTGGACGACTGCCTGAAACGGATGCAGGACCCGCAGGAGCCGGGCAGATTTTTCTCCGGCTGGCTCAGGGATTACCGTACCGTGGCAGAAAACGAACAGAAAAAACGCTTTTTCATCGTATCGGAACAGTCCATCAATACCCCGGAGGATTTTGCAGCCGTGCTGCTGCGCTATGGGGAAGCTCAAGGGAGCCCCGTCTGCATCACAAAAGGGGGAATGTATCCGGAGTTTGAGTGGCACGGTATCCGGTATAAGGCATGGCGCGGGCAGGGCCGCTATTGCGATTCTATCTGCTGCGAAGCACTCTTCCCGGAATCTCTCAAAACGGGACTGCCGCTCAGGCGGGAACGCCTGCTGCGCTGGCTACGGCGGCTGCTCCCTGTGGCAGTGGCCGCTATGGTGCTGGGAGCACTTGCTCTACGCGGCAGAATGTGAACCCCTGATCCCGATACCACTGGATGATGTCCGGCAGCGCCTCGGCGGTGGTGCGGGTGGTGGCAGAATCGTGCATCAGAACGATGCACTGGGTCTGCTCGCCGGTCTCGCGCACTACATTCCGGTAGATGGTCCCGGCACTGGGCTTTCCGCCCACGGCATCCTCAGCGCAGACGTTCCAGTCCACATAGGCATATCCCTTCTCGGCACACTGCTGTTTCAGCTCGGCCATCACACCGCGCCCGCCGTAGCGGCGGCTGATCGTGTTGGTGCTGCCGCCCGGAAAGCGCAGGTAATGCAGAGAAGCTGTGTTGACATAGGGCGAGATGCGCTCTTTCAACAGCTCGATATCCTGCCAGTAAGCATCTGCACTCTGGTAGATGTCACTGTATTCATGGGATGCGGAATGCAGCGCGATCTGGTGGCCTGCTGCCGCTGCATCCGCAATGAGCGGCAGGTACTTTTCATTGTAGCCCGTGGCCACCACAAAAAAGGTGGCCTTGACCCCGGCGGCGTTCAGCGCATCCAGAACCGCCGGGGTCGTTTTGCTGGGGCCGTCATCAAAGGTCAGGCAAACCCATTTTTCCGGCACCGGCTCCTCCTGCGGCAATGAGCTTGCAGGGGCCGCCTCCGGAGCAGGGGAGGCAAAGCCGGTATCCGGTACCGGGGTCAGGTCGCTTTCCTGGCAGCCGGGCCCCGCCGGCACAGCAAAGAACAGCCCCAGCCCAAAGCCTGCCGCCGCGCCCGCCAGAAGCAGAGCTGCCCCGCGAAATAAGATCTTCCCGTTTGCTCTCAGCCATGAAACCATCTCCCAAACCTCCTTGACAGATCACATTGGATCTGCAGTATCTCTTATAGGATATGACCCGCTGAAAATTTGTAGAATACAAAAGCAGGCAGAGGAATTGACATTTCCCGCAAAAATTGATAAACTAAATAAGTTCTCCGTGCAGGAGTGGCGGAATGGCAGACGCGCTGGTTTTAGGCACCAGTTCCCAGTGAGTGAGGGTTCAAGTCCCTTCTTCTGCACCAGCAAAAAAGACCCGCAGCGGCCCTGAAGCTTCAGGCGCGGCCTGCGGGTCTTTTTTTGCCTTTTTGAGCGGCAAAAGCAGGGCAACTCTGCGTGAATCGCCTTTGAAACGACACGAATCGCCCCATGGATGTGTTGACAGGCTTTTTTGCGAAATGGTATAATGGTTATTAGGGATAGTGTCGGTTTATACGGGCGCTGACACGCGGCACTTGTGCACTTTTGCGGAACTTTGTGCACAGCGCTTTGGCATAAAGCCTTTGGAAGAACGTATTGTGAAGGGGTTTGGCTGCGGGGCAGTCGGGGGAAATTGACCTTATGAAGAACAAACGAAAAAATATACTGCTCATAGCAGGGATGCTGCTGGCGCTGCTGGTCGGCATCCTTGCTTACAGTGCCTATACCCAGAAGCAGATCTATCAGGAAAGCACGGCAAACCTGCTTTCCACCTATGGGCAGTCTGCCAAGACCTTTACCATGTTTGCGCAACGCAACTGGAACATCCTGAACGACTGGGACAGCTACCTGGGCACCCTTGCGGAGCTGGGAGAGCAGGAGGGGCAGTGGCAGGAGTATATCGCCCAAAAGGCTACCTGGCAATATACGGATTTTTATCTGTTCAACGAGCAGTGCGAGTTCTGGACCACCGCCGGGCGGCAGGGCACAGCAGAGTACATGAAGGCGACTTTTGAAAAGCTGTATACCGAAAACAAGCCAGTGATCTCCAGCTATATCTCCAGTCAGGGCATCCGCAAGATCCTGTTTGCCATCCCAATGGAGCAGCCGCTGCAGTTGGACGGCACTACCTATACGGCGCTGGTGGTCAGCTACGACAACGCCGTGCTGGAAAAGCTGCTGGGCAGCATGGTCTATGAGGGACAGAGCGATTGCTATATCGTGCGCTCAAACGGCGATGTGGTGCTTTCCACCGAGACAAAGACCGAGATCACCGAGCAGATGACCAACCTGTTTGATTACTTACAGCAGAACGCCAGCGTGGATCAGCCTTACTTTGACACCATGGTGCAGACCCTGCCGCAGGGCGGCGAGGGCTGCGTGCTGTACACGTTGAACCGGCAGAAATATTATCTGATCTATCAGCCGCTGGGGCTCATGGATTGGAGCATCATCGGTATCGTGCCCACCGGGGTGGTGGATGCCGGGATGCGCCGGGTGCAGGTGGCTACCATTCTGGTCATTGCACTGCTGGGGCTTCTGATCATGGCAGGCGTGATAAAGATCCAGCGTGACGCAGAGCGCAACCGCCGCCGGGAGCTGGAGCGCCGCCGGGAAAAGAGCGATATGATGTTTGCGGGCATGGCACGCGTTGTGGAGCGTTTTGCAGTGTGCGATCTGGACCGCGACCGCTACCAGTATCACGAGCGGCGCGGAGAGCCGCTGTACCAACCGGAGGGCTCTTACCAGCAGATGCTGGAGCAAATATCGCGCAAGTATGTAGTTCTGACCGACAGCGAAAACGCCAAGATCCCCCAGATGCTGGCCCCGGAAAACCTGCGCAGGCTCATCAAAACGGACAACGACTCCCTCAAGCTGGAATATGCCGCCCGCGATAAAAGCGCGTTTTTCATGATGACGGTCGTTCCCATGGCGTGGAAGGAAAATCGCCTGACCCGTGTGATGATGATCGTGCAGGATATGGGCAAGCAGCACCTGCTGCAAAGCCTTGCCAACACCGATGGCCTGACCGGTCTGCTGAACAAGCGCTACTTCGACCGGGTACTGACGGTGCTGGAGCAGCACAGCCAGCCTTTTGCGCTATTTTATATGGACTTGGATCGCTTCAAGCCGGTCAACGATACCTACGGCCATGATGTGGGCGATAAGCTGCTGAAGGGCGTTTCCCAGCGGCTTCAGGGCTGCATCCGCAGCCGGGACTACGCCTTCCGTCTGGGCGGTGACGAGTTCGCGCTGCTGCTGCTCGGCCCGATGGAGTCGGAGGCCTGCGCCAGCAAGATGAACCTGATCTGTGAGATGGTCGCTGTGCCCTACGAGATTGACGGCAATACCGTGAGCGTGGGTGCCAGCTGCGGCTACGCCCTGTACCCCGCCGAAAGCGTGGACGTGCAGCAGGTGCGTTGCATCGCCGACCAGCGGATGTACGAGAATAAGCAGGCAAACCACGCCAGACAGGACGGCGCGGAAGGCATTTAAAATCGTCTTACATAAAGCAAGGCCGCAGCACGGTATTTTGTGCTGCGGCCTTGCCGTTATATTATGCTATTACAGATGCAGCATATCCCGCTGGGCGGCAGCGCGGTAGCGCAGCGCAGCGGCGATAAAGCCCTTGAACAGGGGATGTGCGCGGTTGGGACGGCTCTTGAACTCCGGGTGGAACTGTGCACCCAGATGGAAGTCGCGGCCGGGCAGCTCCACAGTCTCCACCAGATGGCCGTCCGGGCTAGTGCCGGAGATGACCAGCCCGGCGTCCTGCATCTCCTGCCGGAAGTCGTTGTTGAACTCATAGCGGTGGCGGTGGCGCTCCCAGATCTCGCTCTCGCCGTAGCACTCGGCCATCTTGGTGCCGGGCGCCACCGTGCAGGGGTACTTGCCCAGACGCATGGTGCCGCCCTTGGGGATATTGCCCTGCTGGTCCGGCATCAGGGAGATGACGTTGTGGGCACCGTCCGGGGTGAACTCGCTGGAATTAGCGTCCTTGTAGCCCAGCACATTGCGGGCAAATTCAATGACCATGATTTGCATACCAAGGCAGATGCCAAAGCAGGGAACACGGTTCTCGCGGGCGTACTGGGCTGCCTGGATCATACCCTCAATGCCGCGGTCGCCAAAGCCGCCGGGCACGATGATGCCGTCCACATCCGCAAAGGCTTCTTTGCAGGCGGCCTGATCGGTCAGATCCTCGCTTTCCACCCAGCGGATTTCCACCTGACTGTCATTCTCAAACCCGGCATGATATAGGCTTTCCATCACCGAGAGATATGCGTCGTGCAGCTTGACATACTTGCCCACCAGTGCAATGGTGCAGGTCTTGCTGCGGGTGGCAATGCGGGAGACCACCTGCTTCCACTCGGTCAGGTCGGCAGGGGGAACATCCAAGTGCAGCTGATGCACCACAACATCGTCCAGACCGTTGGTGTGCAGCATCAGCGGGCACTGGTACAGGCTGGGCATGGTCAGGTTCTCAATGACGCACTCAGGCTTGACATTGCAGAAGGTGCTGATCTTGCGGCGGATATCGCTGCCCACGCTGCCGTCTGCGCGCAGAATGATGATGTCGGGGCTTACGCCCATGCCCTGCAGCTCCTTGACCGAGTGCTGCGCGGGCTTGGATTTGTATTCGTCCGAGCCGGAGATGTAGGGCACCAGCACCACATGGATGTAGCAGCAGTTCTCCCGTCCCTGCTCCAGACCTACCTGACGGATGGCCTCCAGGAAGGGCTGGCTCTCGATATCGCCGGTGGTGCCGCCGATCTCGGTAATGACCACATCGGCATCGGTAGAGGATGCCATGTTGTAGATGTAATTCTTGATCTCGTTGGTGATGTGGGGGATGATCTGCACCGTCTGTCCCAGATAAGCGCCCTGACGCTCCTTGTTCAGCACGTTCCAGTACACCTTGCCGGTGGTCAGGTTGGAGTACTTGTTCAGATTTTCGTCAATGAAGCGCTCGTAGTGTCCCAGATCCAGATCGGTCTCGGTGCCGTCATCGGTCACGAACACCTCGCCGTGCTGCAGCGGGCTCATGGTGCCCGGGTCCACGTTCACATAGGGGTCCAGCTTCTGGCTGGCCACCTTTAGGCCGCGGCACTTCAAAAGCCGACCCAGAGATGCAGCGGTAATGCCCTTGCCCAGACCGGAGACCACGCCGCCGGTCACAAAAATAAATTTTGCCATAAAAATATACCTTCCTTTGTTGTAGAATAAAACTTTCCCATAAAAGGCACGCTCCCGGCGCACCCCTTTCCCTGCGGGTGCGGGGCGAAGCCCTGCTTTTTATTCGCTTCTGTCAGCGTATTCCTCCAGCACCTCCTGCGCCACCTCGGCGCGGTCGCGGCGGGTGTCCATAGCCTGTTTTTCAAGGTAGCGGTGCGCTTCGGCCTCGGTCATGTGGGCGTGCTCTACCAGACAGCACTTTGCCCGGCTGACCAGCCGCAGCTGCCCGATCTTGTCCTGCAGGCGGGCGTTCTCCTGCCGCAGACGCTGCAAGCGGTGGTTGCTGGCAGCCGCCATGTGCATGGCCTGCAAAAACAACGGGGTGGTGAAGGGTTTGCTCAGCAGCAGCACCCCCTGCTCGTTCAGGGGGGCAAGCAATTGCTCAGCCTGTGCGGCCTTTACCAGAAAGACCACACCGGCATCAGTCTGCTCCACAGCGGTGATGCACAATTCGTGCCCGAACTCATCGGGCAGGGGAGCGTTGACCACGATCAACTCAAAATCAGATTCCGACATTCTGCGCCGTGCCTCGGCTCCGCTGGGAATGATCACCGGGCGGCTGTAACCCATCTCGGACAGCCGCGCGGCAATATATTCGTTGGAGTTGGCACCGGCGCTTACGATCAGTGCGCGTCCCATTCCGCACTCCTTTCTCCTGCGCTGGCAGGGATCAGATGGCGTTAAAATAGTAGACGCGCTCGTGCTCGGCCCGGTCAGGCGCACTCCGCAGTGCGGCGCAGCGCTTGAGCTCCTCCGAGAAATAGCGTTTAGAAAGCCCCTCTGGCAGCACCCGGCGCAAGAACTCGCTCTCCTCGGCTACCTGCACCGCCTCCTCAAGGGTGGCGGGCAGGGTCTCAAGCCCCAGTCCCTTGGCTTCGGCGGCATCGAACAGGTTGCGGTTCACCGGCGGCTGCAAGACCATGTGCTGCTCAATGCCGTCCAATCCGGCGGCAAGGATCAGGCCAATGGCCAGATACGGATTACAGGCGGGGTCCGGGCTGCGCAGCTCCATGCGGCAGTTGTCGCCCTTGACCATGGGAATGCGCACCAGCTGGCTGCGGTTCTGACGGCTCCAGCTCACATAGCGGGGCGCTTCGTCACAGCCAAAGCGCTGGTAGCTGTTGGGCAGGGGATTGGTGAACGCGGTCAGTTCTCGGCTGTGGGCCAGCACACCGGCCATAAAGCTGCCTGCTACGCTGTCCGGGGCAATATCGCCCTCAAACAGGTTTTTGCCGTCCATGTAAAGCGAGAGGTTGATGTGCAGCCCGCTGCCGGCCTGCTGGGGCAGGGGTTTGGGCAGAAAGCTGGCGTGCAGACCATTGCGCATGGCAATGGCACGGACGATCTGCTTAAAGGTCATCACGTTGTCGGCGGTTTTCAGCGGCCCAGCGTAGCGGCAGTCGATCTCGTTCTGGCCGTTGCCGCTTTCGTGGTGGCTGTGCTGGGGTGCCATACCCATCTGCTCCATGGTCAGGCAGATATCCCGGCGCAGATTTTCACCCGCATCCAGCGGCGCAACGTCAAAATATCCGCCGAAGTCAATGGGAATGCAGGTAGGGTGGCCACGGTCGTCCTTTTCAAACAGATAAAACTCGCACTCGGTACCCACGTTGCAGGTAAGCCCCAGCTTTTTGAATTTGCGGTTCACATCCCGCAAAAAGCCACGGCAGTTGCCGCTAAAGGCTGCGCCGTCCGGCTTTTCCACATCGCAGAAGAACTGCATCACTCGGCCCTCGGTGGGACGCCACGGCAGGATGGTCACGGTGGAAAGATCCGGCCGCAGTACAAGGTCGCTTTCCTCAACGTGCATAAAGCCCGCAATGGAACTGCCGTCAAAGCACACGCCCTCTTCCAGCGCCTTGGACAGATTGCTAGCCAGCACGGCAATGTTCTTCTGGGTGCCAAAAATATCACAGAAGGCAAAGCGCACAAATTTGACGTTGTTGTCCTCCACGAAATCCAGAATATCCTGTTGGGTGGAATAGCTCATAAATAACCCCCTTACAAAAACTGCATTTCAAATAAAACGCCCAAAGGCCTGCCCTCAAAAAGGGAGCAGGTCTTTGGGCTGGTGTAAGAAATAGGAAAAGGAGAATGGCTAATTGATCCGGCAGCCGGCGGATGCTTATTTTTTTACGCTGTCAGGAGATTATCAGACGTAGTAAAGCATCTTGCTGTAGCTGGGCAGAGGCCAGTAATCCTCGCCGCAGATAGTCTCGGCATCGTCGGCAGCGGCACGCAGGGCATCCATCACCGGGAGAACGTTATCGTGGAAGGCAACGGCCTTCTCGCTCTCGGTGGGCAGTGCCTTGGCGGCATTCACGGCATCCTGCAGGGTGTCGATGGCATCGCTCATGGCATCGGCGTCAGAAGAAAGCTTTTCCAAAGTCTTGGTCTCGCTGCGCACGCTGATGTGCTCGCTGACAGCCAGCTTGGAGGCGGCGGTATTGGCAACCTCGCTCATGTAGGCGTTGATGGCGGGCAGCAGCTGCTTGCGGGCCATCTCCAGCATGGTCAGAGCCTCAATGTTGATAATCTTGGAGTAGTGCTCCATCTCGACCTCGTAGCGGCTTTCCATCTCCACCTTGGTCAGCACGCCGAACTCCTCCATCAGCTGGATGTTCTTGGGCTCGACCAGTGCGGGCAGAGCAGCGGGGGTATTCTTCTTGTTGGGCAGACCGCGCTTGGCTGCCTCGGCCTCCCACTCGGCGGTATAGCCGTTGCCGTTGAAGATGACGCGGCGATGGTCGCGGATGGTGCGCTTGATCAGAGCGATGGCTGCACTGGTAAAGTCCTCAGCACCTTCCAGTTCGTCGGCGTAGCCCTTCAGCTCCTTGGCGACAGCGGTGTTCAGGATGGTGTTGCAGTCGCTCAGGTTCTCGGCAGAGCCGGGCATACGGAACTCGAACTTGTTGCCGGTGAAAGCGAAGGGAGAGGTACGGTTGCGGTCGGTGGTGTCCTTGCTGAACTTGGGCAGAACGTCCACGCCCAGATCCATCTTCATCTTGACGGGGCCGGCATAGGGAGAATCGGATGCGATCGCATCGATGACAGCTTCCAGCTCCTCGCCCACGAAGATGGAGATGATGGCCGGAGGTGCCTCGTTGGCGCCCAGACGGTGATCGTTGCCCGGGGTAGCCACAGAGGTGCGCAGCAGGTCAGCGTACTCATCCACAGCCTTGATAACAGCGGCCAGGAAGATCAGGAACTGCAGGTTCTCCATGGGGGTGTCGCCGGGGTCCAGCAGGTTCTCGTGGGTGGTGCTCATGGACCAGTTGTTGTGCTTGCCGCTGCCGTTCACGCCTTCAAAGGGCTTCTCGTGCTGCAGGCAGACCAGACCATACTTGGGTGCGATCTTGCGCATCATTTCCATGGTCAGCAGGTTGTGGTCGATGGCTACGTTGGTGGTATCGAAGATGGGAGCAAGCTCGTGCTGGCAGGGAGCCACCTCGTTGTGCTTGGTCTTGGCGGGCACGCCCAGCTTCCACAGCTCCTCGTCCAGCTCCTTCATGAACGCAGAAACCTCGGGACGGATGACACCGAAGTAGTGCTCCTCCAGCTCCTGACCCTTGGCAGAGGGAGCGCCGAACAGGGTGCGGCCGGTGAGAATCAGATCCTGACGTGCCTCGTAGTCCTCCTTCTTGACAAGGAAGTACTCCTGCTCGGGGCCGACGGTGGTGGAAACGTAGTCCACATCCTTGCCGAACAGCTTCAGGATGCGGACGGCCTGACCGGACAGTGCGTTCATGGAACGCAGCAGGGGAGTCTTTTTATCCAGAGCCTCGCCGGTGTAGCTGACGAATGCGGTGGGGATGCACAGCACGTCATCCTTCACAAAGGCGTAGCTGGTGGGGTCCCATGCGGTGTAGCCGCGTGCCTCACAGGTGGCGCGCAGACCACCGGAAGGAAAGGAGGATGCATCGGGCTCGCCGCGTACCAGCTCCTTGCCGGAGAACTCCATGATGGCGGTGCCGTCGCCCACAGGGCTGACGAAGCCATCGTGCTTCTCGCTGGTGATGCCGGTCAGGGGCTGGAACCAGTGGGTGTAATGGGTGGCACCCAGCTCCATAGCCCAGCGCTTCATCACGCTGGCAACGACGTTTGCCACCTCGATATCCAGCGGAGCACCCTTGTGCAGGGTGTTCTTCAGGCTCTTGTAGGTAGCGCTGGGCAGGCGCTCCTTCATAACGTGCTCATTAAAGACCTTGCTGCCGTAGATCTCCATAACATTTGCTGCCATAAATCCTACTCCTTACTTGATCTTACTTTTTTCTTTCGCCTTGGGTCTGCCGCAATGCAAAAACCCAAAGCTTGCTTACATCTTAACAAAAACGGCGCTGCGAGTCAGGAGGTGACCCACAGCGCCGTTGCTGTCTATGGTTTGATTATATCCCGGAACGGCTCAAAAGGCAATTGACAAAACTGACGATTCTGCACAAACACGTTCTCGTTTTTTTGGGAGATATCGTATTTGGTATTACTTTTAGATCACCTGGAACAGGAAGAACTTCAGGTAATTGGTCTCGGGCACGCCCCACAGGATGGGGTGATCCGGGGCCTGCTGCTTCACCTCGATCTGCCGCAGCTGCCGGTGGGCATCCTTTGCGGCGGCGTGCAGCATTTTGATGAACAGCTCCTCGGTGGCAAAGTGAGAGCAGCTGGCCGTGGCCAGATAGCCGCCCCGGGGCAGCAGCTTCATGGCGCGGTAGTTGATTTCCTTATAGCCGCGCATGGCGTTTTCCACCGTGCGGCGGGCCTTGGTAAAGGCCGGCGGATCAAGGATGATAAAGTCGTAGGGATGGCCCTCTTTTTCCAGCCGGGGCAGCAGCTCAAAGGTGTCCTCGCAGAGAAAATCCATGTTGGTCAGGTTGTTGCGCTGGGCGTTCCGCTGGGCCATGGCAATGGCCTCGGCGCTGATGTCAGCGGCAGTGACCCGGGCAGCCCCGCCCTTGGCGGCGTTCAGCGCAAAGCTGCCGGTGTGGGTAAAGCAGTCCAGCACAGTGTGACCGGCAGCAATGCGGGCCACAGCCCGGCGGTTGTATTTCTGGTCGAGGAAAAAGCCGGTCTTCTGGCCGTTCTCAAAATCGACGTGGTAGAACACGCCGTTCTCGCAGATCTCGGTCTGGGTGCTGTCGGGGTGCGTCTCGCCGGGCAGGTCAAACCAGCCCTTGTTCTGCGCCAGGCCCTCCTTGGCCCGCAGAGCCTCGTCGTTGCGCTCGTAGATGCCCTCAATGGTCTGGCCGTCAGCGCGCAGGACTTCTGCCAGCAGGGGGAAGAGGATGGGCTTGAGCTTTTCCATGCCCACGCTCATGGTCTGGGTGACAAGGATATTGTTGAACCGGTCCACAGTCAGGCCCGGGAACTGGTCAGCCTCGCCAAAGATGACACGGCAGGCGGTCAGGTCGGCGGGCTCCAGCACGGTCTTGCGGTAGGCCCAGGCGTATTCGACCCGGCGCTTCCAGAAAGCGGCATCGAAGGTGTCGTTGGCGTTGCGGGAGATGAGCCGTACCCGGATCTTGCTTTTCTGTGAGAGAAAACCGGTGCCAAGATAGGCACCCTTTGTGCTGACCACATCGACCAGCGTGCCGTTTTCAGGCTCTGCTTCCGGGGAACCCAGGATGTCGTTTTCGTACACCCAGGGGTGGCCGCCCACCAGCAGGCCCTCGGCGTGTTTGTTGACGGTGTAAACGGGGTAATTGCGAGAAGATTTCATAGATGCTCCTGTTATAACTGGCTCGCCCTCTCAGTCTCGCTCCGCTCGCCAGCTCTCCCAAAGGGAGAGCCTTTGGCGATTTTCGATTCAGTCTCATCAAGCTTGAATACAGAGCGGCTCTTGGCTCCCCCTTTGGGGGAGCTGGCAATGCCGTCAGGCATTGACTGAGAGGGTGAGGATGCTAAAATTTCATACTGATATTTATTCTAACATAAAAACGTGCTAGAATAAACACAAAAACACAGAAACGAGGAAAACGTCATGGAGATCGAACGCAAATGGATGGTGAACGGCTGGCCGGAGGGCGAAAACTTCCCGGCTCTGCCGCTCAAGGAAGAGTTTGCCATGCGGCAGGGATATATCAGCGTGCGGCCCACCGTGCGCATCCGGGAGGAGGCGCTCAAAGGCGGCGAGACGGCCTATATCCTCTGCTTCAAGTCCGGAAGCGGGCTTGCGCGGGAGGAGATCGAGCGCCCCATCGACAAGAAACTGTTTGATGAACTGGAAACAAAGATCATCGGCAAGCCCCTGATCGGGAAGATCCGCAGAAGCTACGCCCTGCCCAATGGCCTTGTGCTGGAGGTGAACCATGTGGATGAGGGCCAGCCCACTGCGTTCTGGTACGCTGAGGTGGAATACCCCACCGTGGATGCCGCCCGCAGCTGGAAGCCGGAAGCCTTTGGCCTTGCAGACTATCTGAACGATGATGTCACCGACCAGCCCGGCCAGAGCATGGGAGCCTACTGGGAACAGACCCGGAAATAAAAATGACCCTCTCCGTCGCGCAGATGCGGCCGCCTTGCCCTTGGGGAAAGACGGCAGTGCAAAGCAATGACAGAGAGGGTCATTATTTTTTACTTCTTGTGGTACATCCGGTCTGCTTCCTCATAGGTGGGTTCGCAGGTCAGATACATGCCCAGCTTCTTCACGGTATCCATATCCACGCTGGACAGGATGACGGTGGAGTGCATATCGCAGCCCTTCAGGTGGGAGAGCTGCTTGAGGGCGGCTGCAGCAGTGGGATTCTGCGCGGCCGAGCTGGACAGGGCAATCAGGATCTCGTCGGTGTGCAGACGGGGGTTCTTGCTGCCCAGATAGTTGGTCTTGAGGGTCTGGATGGGCTCGATGGCGGCGGCAGAAACGAGGTCAAGCTCCTGGTCGATACCGGCCAGCTTTTTCAGCGCGTTGAGCAGGGCGGAGGAAGCGGCACCCAGCAGGGGGCCGGTCTTGCCGGTGACAACGGTGCCGTCCGGCAGCTCGATGGCAGCGGCGGGGGCACCGCCGGTCTTTTCAGAGACTGCATGGGCGGCCTGCTCCACCGGGCGGCTGCCCTGGGTCAGTCCGGCCTGATTCATCAGCAGCTCCAGCTTGTAGACCTCACTCTGGATCTGTGCGCCGTTCTTGAGGTCGCACAGGGCCTTGAAGTAGCGGCGGACGATCTCGTTGCGGGAAGCCTCGCAGCAGGCCGCATCGTCTACGATGCAATTGCCGGCCATATTCACGCCCATGTCGGTGGGGGAGTGGTAGGGGCTCTTGCCTGCAATCAGCTCAAACATGGCGTTGACCACGGGGAAGATCTCAATGTCGCGGTTGTAGTTGACCGCGGTCTTGCCATAGGCCTCCAGATGGAACGGGTCGATCATGTTCACATCGTTCAGGTCGGCGGTAGCAGCCTCGTAGGCCAGGTTGACCGGGTGTTTGAGGG
>ERZ1106952.714-NODE-714-length-12895-cov-16.709346_pt1 | contig 12895 bp, 8 predicted proteins | sample MGYA00403677_ERZ1106952 | MGnify/ENA primary metagenome ERZ1106952 (study PRJEB35170, sample SAMEA104062415) | human gut metagenome | biome: human gut; feature: human-associated habitat; material: faeces | place: Denmark | collected 2012-05-14 ...
CCAACGGCAACAACATGCTCGGCGGCGACGACTTCGATAAGCGCATCATGGACTATCTCGTTTCCGAGTTCAAGAGCAAAGAGGGCATCGACCTTTCGAAGGATAAAATGGCAATGCAGAGGCTCAAAGAGGCCGCCGAAAAGGCGAAGATCGAGCTTTCCGGCATGACGACCACCAACGTCAACCTGCCGTTCATTACGGCGACGGCGGACGGCCCGAAGCACCTCGATGTAGACCTCACCCGCCAGAAGTTCGACGCGCTGACTGCCGACCTCGTCGAAAAGACGAGCGAGCCGATGCGCCTTGCCATGAAGGATGCGGGCCTCTCGTACAGCGATATCGACAAGGTCATCCTCGTCGGCGGCTCCACGCGTATCCCCGCGGTCGTCGAAAAGGTCAAACAGATCACCGGCAAAGAGCCGTTCAAGGGCATCAACCCCGACGAATGCGTCGCCATCGGCGCGGCGATTCAGGGCGGCGTTCTCTCCGGCGAAGTCAAAGACGTGCTGTTGCTCGACGTCATGCCCCTGTCTTTGGGTATCGAAACGCTGGGCGGCGTGTTCACCAAGCTCATCGAGCGCAACACGACCATCCCTGCCAAAAAGTCGCAGGTGTTCTCCACCGCGGCGGATAATCAGACGCAGGTCGACATCCACATTCTGCAGGGCGAGCGCGAATTTGCCAAGGACAACAAGACGCTCGGCCGCTTCGAGTTGACGGGCATCCCGCCCGCACCGCGCGGCATCCCGCAGATCGAAGTCACGTTCGACGTCGATGCGAACGGCATCGTGCACGTCACGGCGAAGGATCTCGGCACGCAGAAGAGCACCGATATCACCATTACGTCCTCGACGAACCTGTCCGAAGCGGATATCGATAAGGCGGTCAAAGAGGCGGAGCAGTACGCCGAAGAGGACAAGAAGCGCAAGGAGAAGGTCGACAACAAGAACCGTTTGGACGGCATGATCTTCACCGTCGAAAAGTCGATTAACGAACTGGGCGACAAGCTCTCCGCCGAGGATAAGGCGCAGCTGGAAGAGCTGGTCAAGAGCGCGAAAGAGGAGCTCGCCTCCGACGATGATGACCGTATCAAGGCGGCGACCGAGAAGCTGACGAACGAGAGCCAGCAGATTTTCGCGAAGATCTACCAGCAGGCGGGCGGCGCGCAGGATCCGAATGCGGGTGCAAACGGAGCCGACGGCGGCGAAGAATTTCATCAATAACAGGCTTCGCGCGATTTCTTTCAAAAGAGATGAAAGAAATCGCTTGAGTTGAGAGACAACCCGACATACACTTACGTTTCGTGTCGGGTTTTCTCTCTGCGCGTGACCTTGGGGGGCTCTCCTATTATAAAGTCACGCGCATTCACTCTTTCCGCATAAGCGCTTTCGCGCAAATGCAGGTGCGCTAACGCAAAAACGTGGTTTTGCTTGCGCGAGTAAATATTCGACTCACGAAATTCTCGGCGAGCTGTCGCCTGCGAATTTCCGTGAGATTGTAGGGGAAACCCGAGCGGTTTTCCCCTCAGCGACGCGCTGTTTGAGGGCACACCATATATATGCGCGTCGCTTTCACCCTTTCCGTGAGTCGAAGTGTCGGCAAATTGAGTGCAAGAGCAAAAAGCGCGGTTTTTGCTCTTGCGAGAGATTATTTTAATAATTTATTGCGCGTTTGAGAACCGCGCTTCTCAAAAAGCGCACCCAAGTAGCCGTATACTTGCGGCTTTGGGGAAGAGGGTGAATTTTTGCCCATAAAATAATAAGTGTGCCCTTAAAAGGGGCAAAAAGAGGGAGAAAACGCCGCAGAAAACGCTGAAAGCGTTTGAACGGCGGTGTCGCCCTCAAGTCACGAAAAATCGTTTTAACAGCTTAAAACGATTTTTGTGAAAAAAATAGGTTTTATTATGGCAGACAAAAATTATTACGAAATATTGGGCGTAGACCGCAAGGCGACGGACGCCGACATCAAATCGGCGTATCGCAAACTCGTCAAACAGTACCACCCCGACCTTCACCCCGGCGACGCGAACGCGGCGGCGAAGTTCAAGGAGGTCAACGAGGCGCACGAAGTCCTTTCCGATCCCCAAAAGCGAGCCAAGTACGACTACGAACTCGACCACCCGAACATGGGCGGTTTCGGCGGCGGCACGGGCGGCTTCGGCGGGTTCTCCGGATTCGGCGGCTTCGGCGATATTTTCAACGATATATTCTCCGGCTTCGGCGGCGGTTCCGCTTCCTCCGGCGCGGCGAGCGCCGAGCAGGGGGAGGACGTCACGCGCGAGGTCGTTTTGAGTTTCCTCGACGCGGCGAAGGGTTGCACCAAGGAGATCCGTTATACCCGCAACGTTCCCTGCGAAACTTGCAAAGGTACGGGCGCGAAGAACGGCACCGCCTACAAGACGTGCGACAAGTGCAAAGGCACGGGGCAGGTGCGTTACACGCAGGATACCATCTTCGGGCGCACCATCCGCATGGCTACCTGCGATGCGTGCGGCGGAACGGGCAAAAAGATCACCGAAATGTGCCCCGACTGCAAGGGCAAGGGGTATGTACGCAAGGAGACGGTCGTCACCCTCAATATCCCCGCGGGCGCCGATACCAACAGCTATATCCGCAAAAAGGGGTACGGTCAGGCTTCGGCAAAGGGCGGATTGCCGGGCGATCTCATCGTCATCTTCCGCGTCGAGCCGCACAAGATATTCAAGCGCAAGGACAAAGATTTATACGTCGAACTGCCCGTCTCCTTCAAGACGGCGGCGACGGGCGGCAAGGTCAGGGTACCGGGGCTGGACGAACCGTTCGAGTACCTCATCCCCGAGGGAACGCAGAGCGGAACGGTGTTCTGCGTGCGCGGCAAGGGCTTGAAGACGCGCACGGGTACGGGCAACATGTACATCACCGTCACCGTTGAAATTCCTTCCAAGCTCACGCGCGAGCAGAAGGCGGCGGTGGAGAGCTTTGACGCCGCAACCGACATCCGCCAGACGGCAAAAATGCGCACCTTCCGCGACAATATGCAGGCGATGTACGGCGTCGACCCCTACGCGGGCAAGTAAAACTGCGAACAGACCATCCGCTGCGCAAAGTTCGGCGCGCGGTCAGATTGAACGGAACATATCGCTATTCGGGCTTTCCCTATGGGGAGAGCCCCTTTTGCTTGCCCGGAACGGGCGGCATTTCGCTCGCGGGGCGCATTTTGGGAGCCGGCGCAGGCTGAATGCGGGATGCAGGAGGCGCGGCTGTTTTGCGGTGCGGCGCAGATTGCAGGCGGCACACGGGCGGCAGGGAAATATAGGGGAGGGTGCAGAAAGGGAGTATTTTTGCGCGGCGACGTGCCTGCGCTGCCGCATATTCGGGGAGTGCCTTTTCATACAATAGTGGTATGAAGCTATCCGAATTGCCCGTAAACAGGAGCGGCGCCGTGCGCGCCGTACATCTTCCTCCTGCCCTCGCCGCCCGCCTGAATATGCTCAACGTGCGGCCGGGTGCGCAAGTGCGCATGCTGCGCACCGCCCCCTTTTCGGGCGGGTTTATGCTGGATGCGGGCGGCGTGCATATCGCCCTGCGCCGCTCCGTCGCCGAACAAATCGAGGTGTCGCCCCTCGCCGCGCGCGGCGGTGCGCCCGCCGAAGGGGAGATACGCGCCTTTACTGACGGCGGAAAAGGGGGAGATAATTTCGAGCATTCCGCGGGCGGGCGGTGCGACGGGGAGCCGAGCGCGAAGTATGCCGCCAACTCCGTCAACGCCGCGCCCGCCGTCGCGTTCGCAGCCGATGCCGCGCATGCCGCCGTACCCGCTTTTGCCGCCGCGCCCGCCGCTCCCCTGAAAACCGAATCCGCAAATACTGCGGCACCCGCCCTGTCTGCGGAGGAAAAGCGGGAAAAGCTCCGCGCGAAAAAGGGCGGCGCCTGTTTGCACGGCAAGGGGAAAAAGAGGGGCGCGGCGGGAAAACCGAATAAAAAGGTTTCCAAAAAAGGGGGACGTTCCGCAAAAAAGGAGCCGCGCATCATCCTCGCGGGCAACCCGAACTGCGGCAAATCCACCCTGTTCAACGCGCTCACGGGCGAGCACGCAAAGACGGGCAACTGGCACGGCGTCACGGTCGGCGTCGGTTCCGCCCGTGCGGATTTGGGAGGCTTGGAGGCGGAGATATTCGACCTGCCCGGCATCTATTCGCTCGACGCGTACAGCATGGAGGAGAAGATCTCCCGCCGCGAAATCGAGGAAGGGGAGTACGACCTCGCGCTGTGCGTGGCAGACGCGCTCACCCTGCCCCGTTCGTTCGCCCTGCTGCAGAGCATCCTGCGCCGCAAAAAGCGGGTCGCGCTCGTCATAACGATGGCGGATTTATTGCGCCGCCGCGGCGGAAAGCTGGACGCGCGCGCCCTCTCCGCGCGGCTGGGCATCCCCGTTCTGGCGGTGTCCGCGCACGACCCCGCGGACATCAAAAAGCTCAAATGCTTTTTAACGGATTCCCTGCGCGCGCAGAATGCGGCAAACCCGCGCGCCGCTTACGAGCCAGCCGAACAGCTGCTTGCGGGCGCCTGGTCGGCGGGCGCGCGGCGGGAGGGCAGGGCGGCGGCGATTTTATACAACAAATACATCGCACTGCCCCTGTTCGCCTTCGCCATGCTGGCGGTGTTCTTTCTCGCGTTCGCCAAAAATATGCCGGGCGTCCTGCTCAAAGATTTGTGCGAAACGCTGGTTTCGGATGTTTGCGGCGGCTCGCTCGCTTCGCTCATAGCGGGGGCGGGCGCGCCCGTCGCCGCGGCGTTCGCGGAGAACCTGTTTTCGAGCGTCGGCATGCTCCTGTCCTTCGTGCCGCAAATCGCCATTTTATATTTCGCGCTGTTTTTGATGGAGGAGAGCGGCTTTCTCTCCGCGCTCGCCTTTATGACGGACGGGCTGTTCCGCCGGGTAGGGCTTACGGGCCGCGCCGCCTTTTCGGTGCTGATGGGTTTCGGCTGCACCGCCGCGGCGGTGCTCACGACGCGCGGGTTGGAGAGCAAGCCCCTGCAAAGGCGGGTCGTGTTCGCGCTCGGGTTCATCTCGTGCAGCGCCAAAATGCCCGTGTACCTCGCCGTTTCCTCGGCGTTTTTCGCTGATCCGTTCGTCGCCGTCGTCGCGCTGTATGCGGCGGGGGTACTTTTGTCGCTTGCCGCCGCTCTGGCATTGCGCGGCGTCGACCGCGGCGGGGAGGAGTTCGTGCTCGAACTCGCGCATCCGCAGTTCCCCTCCCTGCGGCTCGCCGCAAAATCGTTGCTATTTTCCGTCAAACAGTTTATAATGAAGATCGTAACGGTGGTGGCGGCGTTCCTCATCGTCATGTGGGTTCTGCTCTCCTTTACCTTTACTTTCGAATATGTGGGCGCGGGAAGCGAACAAAGCATGATGGCGATCCTGTGCCGCGGCCTGAAATATCTGTTCTATCCGATGGGGATTGCGCAGTGGCAGGTGGCGTTGGCGGCGGTTTCGGGTCTGGTCGCCAAGGAGAGCGTGGCGGGCATGCTCGCCCTGTTCTACGGGGAAAACCTCGCGGCGGCGATGAGCGCGCCCTCGGCGGTCGCGTTTTTGCTGTTCATCCTCGCCTGTTCCCCCTGCGTTTCGGCGATCGCGGCGAGCGCGCGCGAGGTAGGGGCAAAGCGCGCCCTCGCCAACGCGGGCATCCAGACGGCGTTCGCACTTTTATTGGCGTATGCGGCGTACGGTCTGCTCGCGCACGGCGCTGCGGCTGCCGTCCTTCTCGCCGCGGCAATTTTGCTCGCCGCGCCCGTCGTTATCCTCGTCAAACGGTTGAGAAAGCATGAAAAAGTTCCTCGTACAACGGGCGCAGAGCCTCAAAGACTTCACCGACGAAACGTACCCGCAGGGCTCGTTCGCCTTTTCGCGCCTTTTACGGGAAAAGGACGTGCGCGTGAACGGCGAAAAAATCGGGCGCAACATACCCCTTTCGGCGGGCGACGAGGTGATTTACTACACAACGCCCAGGGAGGAAGCGCGCCCGTTTTACCGTGCGGTGTACCGCGACGAGAATATCCTCATCGCCGATAAGTACGCGGGCGTCAATGCGGAGGGGCTGTTTTGCGCCCTGCATGCGGAGTTCGGCGCGCGGTTCATCCACCGGCTCGACCGCAACACGAGCGGGCTGATGGCGTTCGCCTTGAACGCCGCGGCGGAGCGCGAACTGCTCGCCGCATTCCGCGAACGCAGGGCGGAAAAAATCTACGAGGCTCTGTGCTTTCACCCGTTTATAAAGCAGAGCGAAATGCTGACGGCGTACCTCAAAAAGGACGAAAAAGCCGCACACGTCCGCATATTTTCGCGCCCCTGCGCGGGTGCGGAGCGCATCCGGACGGAGTATGCGGTCGGGGAAAGCTTCGGCGAATACTCCCGCGTGGAGATTCGCCTGCACAGCGGCAAAACGCACCAGATCCGCGCGCACATGGCGTTTATCGGCCACCCCGTCGTCGGCGACGAAAAGTACGGCGACGAGGCGCTCAATAAAAAGTACCATGTATCGCGGCAGATACTCGTGGCAAAGCGGCTGTCCTTCCGCTTTTCCGAAGGGGTGCTCGCGTACTTGGACGGCAAGGTGTTCGAGTCCGCCTTCTGCGCCTGTCTGCCCGAAGGAAAGTGAGCGAACGCCCCGCTCGGGCGGGACGGAAATACTCATGCGGGCAGATACGGCGGCTTTTGCGCCGAACGCATGGCGGGAACGGTTGACAAGCCGTTCTGTTTTCATTATAATAGATGCGTTTCAAAGAAAAAATTTACTCCGGAGAGACCAAAAAGGGAATTTCGGCGCCGAAGGTGTAACCCGCAGGGATGCGGCTATCTCTCAGGCAAAAGGACGGAGCGGTTTTCTTTCCGCATGCCGCCGCAAAGGGCGGCTTTCTTTTTGGCAGATTTTGCGCAATGAGTTTTGAAGAGATCGTACAGGCGGTCGATGATTTCGTGTGGGGCATCCCCCTCATCGTGCTCATCCTCGGCGTCGGCATATACCTGACCGTGCGGCTGGTGTTCCTGCCCGTCCGCAAGCTCCCCCGCGCCTTCAAGTACATGTTCGAAAAGGAGGAGGGGGAAGGGGAGGTGTCCAGCTTCGGCGCGCTGTGCACGGCGCTGTCGGCGACCATCGGCACGGGCAACATCGTCGGCGTGGCAACGGCGATCGCCGCGGGCGGCCCGGGCGCGCTGCTGTGGATGTGGCTCGCCGCCTTCTTCGGCATGGGCACCAAGTACGCGGAGGGTCTGCTCGCTGTCAAGTACCGCAAGGTGTACCCCGACGGTCACACCCTCGGCGGCCCCTTCTATTATATCGAAAACGGGTTGGGCAGGCGCTGGAAGTTCCTCGCCGTCATCTTCGCGGTGCTCGGCATGTGCGTGGGGCTGTTCGGCATCGGCACCTTTTCGCAGGTCAACAGCATCACGGGCGCTGTCGGCGGGTTGTTTGAAAACGCGCCCACGCTCACCCTCTTCGGGCAGGAATACAACTGGGCGGTCATCATTGCGGGCATTATCTTAACGGCGGTGGTCGCGCTCGTGCTGCTCGGCGGCATCAAGCGCATCGCCAAGGTTTCCGAAATGGTCGTGCCGTTCATGGTCATCGTGTATGTGCTTGTCAGCCTGATCATTCTCTTTGCGAACGTTACCGCCATTCCCGCGGCGTTCGCGCAGATCTTTGTCGGGGCGTTCAATCCCCGCGCGGTCGCGGGCGGGGTCGCGGGCAGCATGCTCGTCGCCATGCAGAGCGGCATCGCGCGCGGCATCTTCTCCAACGAAGCGGGGCTCGGCTCGGCGCCCATCGCGGCGGCTGCCGCCCGCACCAAGGAGCCGGTGCGGCAGGGGTTGGTGTCAATGACGGGTACCTTCCTCGATACCCTCGTCGTCTGCACGATGACGGGTCTGACCATCGTCATCACGGGCGCGTGGCACATCGAAGGACTGGAGGGCGTTTCCATTACAATGTCGGCGTTTGCGCAGGGTCTGCCCGGCATACTTGCCGCCGCAGGGCCGACCATTCTGACGGTCTGCCTCATCTTCTTCGCATTTACGACTATTTTGGGCTGGAATTTTTACGGCGAGCGCTGTCTCGAATATGTCGCGGGCAGGAAAAAATTTGCCATCTATGCCTATCGGATTTTATATATTGCCGCCATTTTTATCGGGCCGTACATGACCGTGCAGGCGGTCTGGAACATTGCGGACATATTCAACGGACTGATGGCGATCCCCAACCTCATCGCGCTGATCTTGCTGTCGGGCGTGGTGTTCCGCGAAACGAAGAGCTATTTCCGCCGCTATCCGACGATGAAGAGCGCCGCCCTGGCAAGCTCCATCGACGAGGCGGCGGAGGACGCCGCGCGGCGGCTGGAAGGGGAACCGCCCCCGAACGTGCCTGAGGAACTATACATTCCTCCCGCAGAACAGGCGGGCGAACGCATTGCGGGGCGGAGAACGCTGCCCGCCGACCCGCCGCAAGCGGGGCGGGCGGAAGAAGAGGGTGCGGCGGAGAACGTGCCGCCGAAGGACGGCTGACGGGCGCAGGCATGATCTTTGCGCTTTGCCGCGGAATATGCGCGACAGGGCGCATAACCGGAAGGAAAGTTAAGATACTGTCTTTGGAAGCATATGCCGCATTGTCGGCGATATTAAACGAGAAAAACGGAGAGAGCAAATGAACGAGGATCAGACGCCGCTCGTCGGCGACATTGCGGAGGAGGCGCCCGCCGCGGAAAAAACGGGCGGCGCGGGCGAACAGTCCGGCAAAAAACACGGAGGGTTTACCGGCAAACTCGGGTTTGTGCTTGCGGCGGCGGGTTCGGCGGTGGGCTTGGGGAACCTGTGGCGGTTTCCGTACCTGGCGGCGCAGTACGGCGGCGGCATGTTCTTGCTGTGCTATGTGGTTCTTGCCGTAACGTTCGGGTTCTGCCTGTTGGTTCTGGAGATCGCCATAGGCCGCAAAACGGGCAAGGGCGTCATCGGCGCGTTCGCGTCGCTGAATAAAAAATTCAAGTGGTTCGGCTTCGTCTGTCTGGTCGTGCCCATCATTATCGTACCCTATTACAGCGTCATCGGCGGCTGGGTGCTCAAATATATGTGGGCATTCCTCATCGGCGACATGGGCGGGTTTACCGATCCCGGCGCGGCGGGCGATTATTTCGCCGCCTTTACGGGCGCAACCTGGGAACCGCTGATTTTCTTCCTCATCTTCGCCGCGGCAACGATCTTCGTCGTTGTGTTCGGGGTGCAGAAGGGCATCGAGCGCGTCAGCAAAATTCTGATGCCGCTGTTGGCGGTGCTGGCGGTGTTCCTTGTCGTCTATGCCTGCTGCCAGCCGGGCGCGCTGGACGGTTTGAAAAAACTGTTTATCCCCGATTTCGGCGATTTTACCTACGAAACGCTGCTCGCCGCACTCGGGCAGCTGTTCTATTCGATGTCGCTGGCGATGTGTATCATGATCACTTACGGCTCGTATATGAAGAAGGAGGCAAGCATACAAAGCTCCGCCCGCCAGATCTCCATATGCGACACCTTGTTCGCCATATTTGCGGCGATGATCATTATTCCTTCCATCTATTCGGTCACGGGCGGCGGCGCCGCGGCGGAAGGCGCGATGGGCGAATCCGGCCCTTCGCTCATGTTCGTCGTTCTGCCGCAGATGTTCAACGGCATGTTCGGCGGCAGGATCATCGGATTTATCTTCTTTGTCCTGGTGCTGTTCGCTGCGCTCACTTCGTCCATTTCGCTGGTCGAGGCGATCGTCGCCGTATTGCGCGAAAACTGCCATCTGAAGCGATGGGTCTCCTGCGTCATCGTATTCGGCATCATGCTCGTTTTGGGTATCCTGTCCTCGCTCGGCTTTGGCCCGCTTTCGTTTATCCGTATCGGAAGCAAGACGATTCTGGATATCTTCGATTATGCGGCAAACAGCATCCTGATGCCGATCGTTGCCATCGTCACCTGTGTCATTGCGGGGTACTTTTCCGACGCCGAGTCGCTCATGGACGAGATCGGCATGAAGAAAAAGGGCTACCGTATGTATTACAAAATTATGATCCGCTACATTGCACCCGTTTGTATGGCGGCAATCCTTATCAGCGGTTTCCTTCCCGCCCTGTAATATTAAAGAATTGAAATTACAAGCCGCCCGCGCTTTTGCGCGGGCGGCTGTTTTCATATATGTACTGCATTTTTTGTGCCGTTTTTTGCCCTGCGCGGCGCATAAAAACGCAGAGGATGCGGAAAAATAGGAGTATGAAAAAGAGAGTTTTGCCCGCAGACGAGGCGAGAACGCGCGATGAGCGCGAGAGCTGTTTCCCCGCCTTTTCCGCGGAGGAGGGGAAGCATGCCGGGACAAGATAGCGCGGGTATGTCCGCAAAGAAGGGAGCGCCGCAGGAGAGCGAGGGAGGCGCGCCCGCGGGGCGCAACGGCAAGGCGGCGGCGCAGGGCGTGCAGCCTTCGCCCAGCGGCGTCAACCAAAATTATCTCAATTACGTCAAGTCGCTCGCGCCGCCGACAAAGCATTTCCACAACTGCTTCCGCGCGTTCATCGTGGGCGGGCTGATCTGCTGCGTGGGGCAGTTTCTGCGCACCGAATTCGAGTACCTGTTGGGGCTTACGGGCGACGAGCTTGCGGGCGCGGTGTCCATGGCGCTCATCTTTTTGGGCTGCCTTTTGACGGGTTTGGGCGTGTACGACCGCATCGGCAAGGCGGCGGGCGCAGGGTCGATCGTGCCGATTACGGGTTTTGCCAACAGCGTCGCTTCCCCCGCGCTCGAATTCAAGGCGGAGGGGTATATCACGGGCATGGCGGCGAAAATGTTCACCGTCGCGGGGCCGATTATCGTGTTCGGCGTGCTTTCGGGCACGATCGTCGGGCTGATTTATTATTTTCTGTAACCGTTTGCAAACTTTCTTTTACCGAAAAGGGGAGAAGGTTTGCATTTTTTTTGCCTTTCTGCTATACTTTTGCGGAGGTAATACGCATGAAAAAGCATCTGGAAGTGGTCGGCGCGGTCGCCGTGCAGGGCGGCAAGGTGCTTGCCGCCAAGCGCGGGGAGAGCAAGTACGCATACGTCGCGCACAAATATGAGTTTGCGGGCGGGAAAATCGAGCCGGGCGAAAGCCCCGAGCAGGCGCTCGTGCGCGAGATCAAAGAGGAGCTGTGCGCGGATATCCGCATCATACAGCCGTTTATGACGCTCGAACACGAATATCCCGATTTCACGATAACGCTGTACACATTTTTGTGCGAATTTGTTTCGGAATTCCGCAATACCGAGCATGAAACGCTCGCATGGCTGCCCCTTTCCGAATTGAATGCGGAGGAATGGGCGCCCGCCGACGCGCCCGCCGTCGAAAAACTGAAGGAAATGCGGGGATAACAGAGCAACGGGGAACAGCTTTAGCTGTTCCCCGTTGCTCTGTTGAAATGCGCCAAATATTTTTTAGGCTTGCAATTTTTGTTTGCCCGCGTTATAATGAAAGCATGGGAAGGGAAATTACGGTCAAAGAATTTAAAAGATGTATGCAATGCGGACTTGGGCGTTGTGCAATCGCACTGCAAAGCACCGAAAACAAGGAAAAATATAGGAAAGTTCTGCTTTGGGGCTGTACGCATCCGCTCACACGATTTATCGCATTGGACGGAACGCGGTCTTGCTATTTGTACGAGCTTTTGCAACAGTTTGGGGATAAAGAATATTTTTTGCAGCCTATCTTGACCGCGTTTGAGTCATGTACCTCTGCGCGATATCCTCTTTTTGCACAGCTGTGCGACCTTCTTGCGCTGTTTGCGGAGGACGGATACGGCGAAGCCGCCGCCGCTTTAGAAAACAGCTATGCGGCGTTGCTCGGCAAAGCTTTTGAAAAGGGCGCCGTGTCAGGTGTGTTTCAATGCCTCGATTATCTGTGCGTAGACCTCTTCGAGCTGAAAGGGGAGTCGGCTGTCTGGCGCTCCGCCGAAGAACTCGCCCGCCTGTTCTCCGCAAAGCCGCGGGCAAAAGCGCACCTTGGTTGGTATATGTTTCGCATCGCCGATTGCCGCGGCGGAAAGCTCTTATCTGCCTTGGAAAAAGCGGGCAAGAGGAATGCTATGCTCGGTGCATTTGCCAAAGCCGTAAAGGATTCCGGCAGGGTTTCGCGGAGCAGAGGGGAGGAAGAGGAGTCGAGTCGCGCAGAAAAAGCGTTAACGCGCCTGCAAAGGGCGTGTACACAGGGCGAAAACTATCGGGAAAAAGATTTGTTGCAGATACAATTGTGGGCGAATCGTGCGCAGGGAGAGGTGTTTGCGCGTCTGATCCGCGCCGAACAGAGCGAACAGCGCAAAGCGCGCCTTATCGGCTCTTTGACGGAGGAAAACAACGCTCTTTCTGCTAGTGAGTTGTTTGCGTATACATCTTCGACCGACCGAAGTTTGAAGGACGCGGCGTATGCGGCAATCGCATCTCTCAAAATCGAGGGCAGGCGCGCTTTCGCGCAGCAACGAATCGCCGCGGGGCAAGACCTGCCGTATGCCGCCGCTCTGCTGGCTGGCGAATATGAAAAGGAGGATAAAGATGCGTTCTTGCGTGCGCTGTATGCGGCGGACAACCATACTGTGCATTGGGTATTTTCAAAAATTTTAGATGCCGTTATCCAGGAAAAAACGCCCTTGCCGCGGGAAACGCTGCCCTATATCTATGAAAATACACCTTGCGAAATATGTCGCGAATATGCAGTTCGCGCCCTCTCGCGCAGGCGGATGGCGGACGCCGCGATGATAGAAGAATGGCGCTTTGACAGCTCTTCCGAAATACGCGATTTAGCGGAGAGCAAGTTACGGCGGCAAAAATTTTGAAAACGAACCAATAAACGGGAGGCGGGCAACCGAAAGGGTGCCTAGGAACCACCAGA
>ERZ1106952.730-NODE-730-length-12700-cov-3.543614_pt1 | contig 12700 bp, 6 predicted proteins | sample MGYA00403677_ERZ1106952 | MGnify/ENA primary metagenome ERZ1106952 (study PRJEB35170, sample SAMEA104062415) | human gut metagenome | biome: human gut; feature: human-associated habitat; material: faeces | place: Denmark | collected 2012-05-14 ...
TGAGCCACATGCGGAACGCCGCCTTGCAGTTTTCGCAGAAACACCCCTCGTTGTAGGGATAGATCTCGTTGTCGATCTGCCAGCCGATCACACCGGGGCAACCGACAAACCTCTTCGCCAGCTCCGTAACATCGTCGGTCGCCCGGTACACATCATCAACCATAAGCGCGGCGTACGGCAACTGACTACGTTAAAAAAACGTGCGACTACCGTTCGGCATATACCCAAAACGCTTGATCAAATATAAAATATTTCTTACATTGTTTTCCGCTTGTTCCAACTGTCCGATTGCAAACAAAGCCTTATTCGCAAAATATGTGTCCCAATAATACAGCTCGTTGAATATGCCGTCGGCGCATGGCACAGTTATACGGATACGGCAATCCAATAAACGTATCTTCATCTTCCGTCTTTTTTCGTAATGTTAGAGCCATTTTTCTTGAATATATTCAGATACTGTCATGATATTCTAATCACACCTCACTTGTCGACACCAAACGGCGATAATCGTTTAAAAGAAAATTATCTGGCACATCAAGATTATACGTCAAAATATTTTCTTGCAATTCTTCTATACAATTGATTTTACCACAGAGATATGCTTGCAAACGTTCACGACAATGTTCCAACCGCAAGCGTACTCCCCCGAGTCGGGCACAATGTACTTCGAATCCAAACGGCTTATTTAGCGTATACCATTGCCGCGAAAATGCTTCCGTAAACACCGCAAGTCTTTCTATTGCCTTGGTATAATCGGCACATACGGAATTCAGCTCTTCTTTATTCCCCGAACGATACGCTGTGCGAGTACGAACTCCGAGATATGCTTTTACTTCCATAAGGCGGCACAACTTTTCCATTGTATTAAATAAATACGCATATTCGCCCGCGCGTTCTTTTGCCTCCGAAAGTTTTTGCGCGTATTCTCTATACGGAATAAGCGGGTGTCTATTCAACGTTTCGTCGAAAATTCCAAAAAATGGATCACTATATAAAAATATTTTACTCGAATTTCCCAAAATTTTTTCATCGGTAATATCTGTCACGATATCGGGCAATTCGAGCAAATCAAAATCATACGCCGATACTCCGAACAATTTATTGAATTCGTCCGCAATCTTGCCGTCGTCGTATTCTCCGTCGACATAACGGCGAATAGCATATAAATTTTGCAGTTGTGAAAACGGCGGACATTCCGCTCCGTTATCCCCCCACATCGTAATAAGCACATTTTCGATTCCGTTCTCTCTTACGCTTTGCATAGCAGGTTTCATAGATACTCGCGTAAACCGCGCAGACGGTACAAATCCCGTCCAAGTCCACGCTCCACCAGCAAACCATAACTCGCATCCGAACTCTTTATGCGACACAATCATAGCGTCGTAATGCTCTTTTTCTGTGTGGTAATAATCCCAATACACAAGAGCAACGTCCCTCGGCACTTTTTCGCGGACTTCTTTCGGTACAGAAATGCCGTGTGTATAGTACTCCCCATTTGCAGCAAGTCGAAAAAACATATCGCTCCACATCTGCACCTTAAAACCGTATTTTCGGGCTATTTCGCTCACCTTTGCCAAATGGCGGTTAAGCAATTCGAAACGGTTGCAATAGCCGTGTTTATCCAAATATTTACCTAAACCCACCAAATACGCTTCGTCCATGCCGATATGTACGTTGCGCGATATAAAATTTTTTGCGATCGATGCGAATATGCGCTCTATAAACTCATACGTTTTCGGCTCATCTATCAGCAAAATATCGTTTATGTCCGTTATATCGGCAAACCTCGGCAACTTAACGGGATTTGTAAAATGCCCGAGCGTTTGTATGCACGGAATCAGTTCTATGCCGTGCGCCGCAGCGTACGCGTCCATTTCACGGATTTCTGCGCCCGAATATCTACCGCGCAAATATCCGAAGTACGGTTCACCATCTACTTCGAACGTATCTTCGGTATAAAGTTCGAGCGTGTTATACCCCATTTTTTGTAAGACGTCTATCCATCTCTTGACCGCCGATACTTGGTATACCGCGCCGCGCGAACAGTCTATCATCACACCGAAATGTTTGTATTTTGTCATAGATCTTTGCCTCCTTTATCGTTTTATTGACGGGAAAACAGTGATTCTGAGTTTTGCTGCCCCTACGGGAACGAGTGTAATCGTTTCCTTTTCAGCAACATCATTTTCGGATATATTTTCGGGCAGCGGCGGCGTAAATGTAAAATCTCCCGTCTCATTATGATGCGCCTTTTCGTACAGATTATGGCACACGTCCAATTCGGTCTTGTGCAACAGGTTCCATGTCTCCAAACGATGTGCAGGCACGGTAAGGCACAACGGCGCGCCTTCGAGCGACCAAGGATTCTGAGCGGACAAATCTTGCCTCATCAGCAGCACTTCATCTTTTATACATTCGCTTTCGTCTATGCAATAATTCCACGGTACGTCGGTTGTGAGGTTATAGTTGCAAAACATTCCGTCTCCGCCGGGCGCAGGTACTTTCTCCCCCTTGTACGCAAGACCGAGCGCAAACACGAGCGGACCACGCGTAAAATACACGCCGCCGTCCGAAGATTTTTCGGTTCGAATTTGCGGCATAAGCATCAGCACGATTTCGTCGCCGTCCGAAAACTCGCGTTCTATACGATAAAACACACCCGACTTATTTATCTTTTGTTTTTGGCCGTTCACCTCTACCGTCGCACCGTCACTCCATGCAGGAATTCGCAAAGACAAAGCAAACTTCGCCTTTTTTTTCGTATGCACGACAAACAAAACGGAATCTTCGAACGGATAGTTAGTTTTTTCTTCTATCAGCACGTTCGCGCCGTCTACCGTAAATGAATACGTATTCGGCGAATACAGCGCCGCAAAAACCTCGTTGTCTTTTTTCATCCACAGTCTGCGCGCAAAATTCGGCATAAAACGATTGGCGTTTCCTACGCAACAATCGGTGTTGTGTTTGGAATTATACCCCATCCACTGTTTGCCGCAAAAGAACACGTTGTGATTGCTATTCTGTGTGGCAAGCACTTGATTCGGGCACGAAAAATATTGCACCGCCGAAAAATCTTCTTTCACCGAGCCTATACCCGCATTGAAAATACACTTTTCTATTTTGTCGGCATATTTCACGTTACCCGTCACCATAAGCATATAATACAGCGCCCATGTATAGTCCGTTATCGTGCAAGTTTCGTGACTTTGATAACTGTCGTTATTTATGACGAACTCGTTGCTACAATGACCGCCGTCGGGCAACATAAACATTTTGTCGAGTTTTTCAAACGCGTTTTCCGATGCGCGCAAATACTTTTCTTTGCCCGTATACATATACAAAATCGCGCCAATCTTTGCCGTTTCGTCGTGCGTAACACCGTGTACATACGGCTTTTTATCCGACAACATAACTTTTTCGCTGTTGTCGTCTTTGCAATTCGCATTATAGTCACAATATGTTTTTTTCGCCTTTTCGAGCAGACGTTTATCACCCGTTTTTCCGTACACCCACAACATAATCTCTACATGCAAAAACTCGCGCAGTCTCGAATAGTCGTAATTGCCCTTTATATAAAAATCTTGCAAAGCGGCGACGATTCTCTCATCATGCGTATATTCATATTTCGCAATCAGCGCGCGAAAAAAAACGACTTGCGGCCAACGATGCCAACCACTCGCATTTCGCAAAACTTTCGCTCCTATAAATCCGTCATCCGCTATATGCGACAGCGCATAATTAAAACTCTCGTCGGCATACGCGCACAGGTCCTCTCTGTCGATAAGAGCGCCGCAAGAGTACATACCGTCAAGTCTGTATGCCGTCTGCTCGAAAACTTCCCACGGCGGTGTTTCGCCTTCGCGAATTTCACCTTTCCAAAACGCTATGGAATACGGATAGCCTGTGTGTTGCAGTTTGCCCGTCAAGCCGTTCGCCTGCGTAACCAAAAATTCTTTTAACCACCCGTTCGGCTTGATAGTGCCTAAGTCCGAACTTTGCATTTTTTCGTAGCTCATTATTTTTATCCTTTTTCAATATTTTTTACGGTTATCCCGTTGAGTCGCGCAGGACGCAGAACGGAGAATTTACTCAAATCGTCGCGCATAGTTTTCGCAAGATTTTTATAGACTTTTATCGTTGTATTTTGCACGTTTTTGCCGCCGTTTATTACCGCGATTCCACCTATAAAATCTTGTTCTATTTCGCCGATTTTCACTCTTGCGAATTCACCGGAAAAATCAATTATCAGCCTTTCGTTTTCGCCAAATTTTTCGCATACTACATACGTTATGCTCATCTCATCCTCGCCCGCTTTTTCAAACGGAATATTTCGTATTTTTTCTCCATTTTGCACCGTCGCGATTTCGGACATATATTCCATAAAAACAGCTTGCCCTGCGCACAAAGACAGCATAATTTGTCCGTTTTCAGCCGTAATTTGCTCTATTCCACCCGTAAGCGCGTCTATTGCTCGAATATACTTGCTCCCGACTTTTGCTTGCACGGTCGCCGTTTCGCAGCCCTCGTTGTGCAAAAAGAATTTATCTTTGTCCGAAAATTTCATAACGCGAATACGCTTTGCTCCCTTGCCCGAAACGCACAATGTTCGCGGCAATTTATCCGCGATTTTCGTTATTTCCGCGCCACTATTTTTCGTTATTTCAACCACTTTCGTGCCTTTTACTTCTTTTAGTTTTCGCACAATTTTTTCTGGCAAAAACTCGGCATACGGCACTATAATATATTCGTAATTGTCCGCGAACTCAAGTTTTTCGCTTGGAAGAATGTCGCAGTCTATTTGTCTCTCGAAAAGCGCTTTAATCACCATATCTACAGGCATATACCTTTTACCGCTCCATTCTGCTTCGGCATGATAAAGCACCGCAACTTTTATATCAGCTTTTTCGTGCGCAAACAATTCGCACATTTTTTTCATATATTGCATAATAAGTTTATACCCACCGAACAGCGTCGTGTTTTTTCCGAAATGCGGTGGACAGTCGACGTTAGGAAACGTTTGCGAATATGCATGAGGAATAAACGCATTTATGCCACGCACAAGCATATGGTTCACAAGATACAGCATTTCATTTACACTCTCGCCCCAACCATACGCGCCGAAAATTTCGCAAAGCGCTTTGCCGTTCTTTTCTGGATACAGGCGCGCACAACTTGACGCAAGTTTTGCAAGTGTATAATCGAAAAAAACGGGATTAGCATACCCACCCGCAATAGGCGCAAAATGCGTTTTCGTATAATATGGCTTAATTTGGTGTAAAACAACGTCAATAGCTGCATAATCCGCGCCCGTTTGGCTGCGAAAGTAATGCCCCGCAGAGCACCCCAGCCGCGCATGCGCTCCCATATCTTCAATAATGTGCCCACAATATGTTATGTTTCGCGCATGGCACCACGCCGCAAGCCGCCCCGAAAAATTCGCGCTGTATGCTGCCGTGATTGCATCCATATAGGCAATACGGATTTCGGAAGTACTCTCGCCCGTATCCCACCAAAGGGAGAGCAATTCCCGTGGCGTGAATTTTTGACGAAAACCGTAAATCCAAGGGTATGACATGCCTTCTATACCGAGCGTACTTTGGTAGGCATTGCGACAACACAACTCGCCGCAATTATAGCCGTTGTGGAAGCGCGGCTCATCGGAAAAGAACCCGCAAAATGTGCCCGCATATTCGCCTCCTGCTACATACCGCTCGTAATGAGGCTCATATACTTCGCGGATAAGCACGTCTGTCGACGCAGGATTCAGCATATCCAAATAATACGGATTACTTGCGGACTCCGAGCCCCCTCGTGTCTCTTTAATTGTACAAACACGCAACGGTTTTCCGTCAAAAGCAAAGGACAAATAATCCTCGTCAACTTCATCCGATAAATCCGCAACAATTTTCGCTTTATTCCCTCGCATTTTGACCGCGAACACACCGAGAATTTTTTCTTGCAACAGCTTATCCGATTCGGAGTTCAGTAGTAGCGAAATCTCGCCTGGCTCTCCTTCTACATCTAAAAATTCGCAACTAATGCGCCACGGGCGCAAATCAGGATACTTGTTCTTAATCGCCTCGTTAGCAAATCCCGTAGGATAATGTTTATCGTCGAGTAACCATACTTGCATACCGCGCCTTTTCGCCTCAAAAAGCACAGTGTCCATAATGTTCCACCAATTTTTGCCGCAAAAGTCGGCGCATGTGCGGCTCTCTACGCAAAAACCACGTACATCGCTCTCATATATCGCGTCGATTTCTTGTACCAAATTATCGGTATTCTCTCCCGTTATCCATAAAAAGGGATACAGATTGTTTTGTTGCATGTTTTCTTTCTCCATGTCTGAAATTGCTCTGCCGCACTTTTAATGCTAAAACTAGTTACATCGCAAGACTGCATATCTCCAATCCCAACAAAGCGGTCACGCTTGATCCCATCTCAAATCATACTGTTATGTACACACAAGGAATATGTATACGCCGCCGTCTCGAATATTTTATTTAGTTGGTTGTCGTTTCTGATAAGTGCACTCATACAGTCAGGCACAGTATATTGGTGCGTTCCTAAAATACTTTGATATGTAGAGGCTCCCTCGACAACACATCGATAGATCATTGTCATTGACTTAAGCGTATAGTTAATACCGGCGTTCTTTTCGCCAACTTCTCTATAATATACCTCGATAAGCGCCTCTCCAAGCCGAATACGAACATTACATTATTTATTTACCTCAATTAGCTTTCCGTGCTCTAAGAGAGATTCTTCGGCTGCAAAGCCTATAAAGTGACTTGCCATAGCTTTATCAATGGAAGTAAGCGCAGCTCCGCCACTGTGGTAAAAGTCTATGATGTCCTTTACAAGAAAATAATCGCCGCCGCCATGACCGAAATCGTTATTCATTTTTGTGTTGACATTAATAATTTTATTTTCCTTTCCGTAGATATTACAATGAAGCTGATTATCCAAAAGACTACCGTATATTTCTCCCTTTTCGCCGTGAATGTGTACCTCGCGATAGCCGCTTTGCGAGAACGCAGTCATTGTAAGATGTGCGGTAATTCCGCCTTCAAACTCTAAATTTACCACTTGATGGTCTACAGCATCGTTGTCACATTTATATACGCATCTGCCGTACGGGCCGTTTTTTACCGCCTCAAAAATTGATTCCTCGGTAGGCTGGGTAGCTAAAACGTTTATCGGCCAACCCTTTTCGCCGTTACGCAACAACTCGAGATAAAACTTTTCGGCATTGTAGATGCAATCCCCCGCCGCTGGACAATCTACACAGCGTTCGCCGCTATTTTGGGGCGCATTAGCTTTGGTAAAATAATTTAAAGCGCCCATAGAGGAAACGCCCGTGCATGAGGCATCAACCAGCCAACATAAAATATCTATATCGTGACAGCATTTAGCAATAATCATTGGCGACGACGTTTTAGTATTTCTCCAATTTCCACGGACGTAACTGTGCGCTTGGTGCCAATAAGCCACATTTTCGGTAAGATTGATTGTAGAAATTTTACCGTATTTGCCGGTCATAAGCTCGGTCTTTATATCAGAGAAGAACGGTGCATAACGAAGAACATGACAGACGAAAACATTGCGGTCTAATTCCTTTGCCTTATCATAAATCTCAATGCAGTCCTCCTTTGTACAGGCGATCAGCTTTTCCAGATGCAGATCGTAACCTAATGACATGGCTTGCTTGCGCGTGCCTTTTGTGGCAGTTATCCGAAGAAGAGACAACACAAAGCTCACCAAACTTACCTGCCGCAAAAAAATCTGCCTCATTGGAAAAAAGCTGACTGTCATCGAGATTTAATTCTTTTTTCGCCAATTCTAGCCGTTCCGGGTGATATCACATACCGCCGCGACTGTGGCACTTTCTTTATAAATATCAGCGTATGCCTTTCCCCTTGAACCATAGCCGATTATCGCGATAACCATAATAATTCCTCCTAAAACTTACATAAATAAACTATTTTTATCCCTTTACCCCCGACAGACACTTGGTAAAGCCGCCGCAGTTGCGGCGGCTTCCCATAATACGTATGTTCTTTTATATTCCTACCATAAAGCAATGTAGTCAATCTCCAACCATAAGCCCTTTTGTGTATCAAAATTCTCAAAATCGGTGAACGTTTCGATGTACATCGCGCCCCAAAACTCCACAGGAACCTCTTTATGTACCAGACGTTTTCCCAAATCACCTTTCGTCCAGCTATAATACTTGCCGAACGAAAGCAATACGTCGGTATCCTGCAAAGAATCGCACTCCCCTACGACGCTAATCGAATATTGCGCGCCGTTTCTGTTTGTAACTTCTGGTGCGTCCAGCTCCCCGTTTGTATTGACTACAATAAACTGCCACGTATCGGAATAACGAACGCGCAACGTCTTTTTTCCATACTCAGATTCATAAATCACTGCATCGGACGGGGTAGCCAAAATTGCATATAATATGCCTTGTGCATCGTACACTCTTCCGCCCGCATAGGTAAACGCATCATCGTTGAAACTCACGAAGTTTTCTGCAATGCTCGATTCTATAAACTGAATATACCCCTTGCTTTCGTTTCCGTCGCTGTCGGCTGCAGTCATAAATACTTCCCAAACTTCCCCTTGAGAAACGGTAAATTTTTTGAGCACTGCACCATCCGCTGTTTTTTGCGGAACGCCGTCTTTGAGCACTTTGTCATACGTGAGGGTAATTTCCCCAGAATCGTCGGATACGTTTACATAGCCGGGAATCCCCGTATCGGTAAGCCCGATCTCGGTATCCACGTCAACCGCGATATCGGTTTTGCCTGTAACTTTGGATATCACGGGCGGAGTTATTCCCGTGCCTTTTTCGTAAAGAACGACCTCGGTTTCCTGCGTATTGCCGTACCAATCGGTTGCCGTAAGCGTGATATAAAACAAATCTTCCGCAGCAAGTATAATTTCATCGCCATTGGAAATGTCAGTAGATTGTTTGTCTCTGCCTTTCAAAACTTCTGAAACCTCAATGGCCTTCACGCTTTGCCCGAAGAAGTCCGAACTGCTGACTCCGAGCGTGTCGGCAGAGAAAATAACTTTTTCGCCTGCATTCATTGCGATTTCTTCGTTTTGTACTGAAATCACCGGCTTTTCTTTAGGTGTAATGCGGAAATTATCGATACGGAACACCACCGTATTCGCCTTTACGTCTTCCGGATTAAATACAAACCTTTGAAACAAACTCGCCACTTTGTCACCACGATCGATTGCATTTGCTCCTTGTACGTCCACATGTTTCCTTGCAGTAAATTTCCCGCCAACCGTGCCGCTTAACGTAACGCTCGGCATACCGTCAGTTTTACCGTCTGTATCGGTAAAATATAATGTAGAATTATCCTTTCCTTCGGCAAACTCGCCTTCCACATACACGTCGTACGAAAAATCCATTTTTGCCCCGGAAAAATTAGGCGTCCCGTCGATCGCATCGATTCGCCAACACAAAAGTGGTAATTCCGTCGCATTTTCCCAATCTTTCAGCGCGACAGAATAACTTGATATTCCAGTCGCGTCGGCATACACCGTGCGCTCGATCTGATTGTACGGATTGAACCACAAGTCAGCTTTACCGCCATGTACATCGGCGGTACTCCAGCCAGTAAACGTAAGCATATGCGCATGCTCTTCCATATAAGTCAAATGCGCCGTATACGTCTTGCTTTCGTCCGATTTATCGGTAGCCGTAATATTTACGATACAGTAACCGTTTGCTGCCATAACAAACTGCGGATCGATACTCGGCGTTTCCGCGCCGTTGTTGTAAACCTCATAAGTATACTCGTAATCATCGAGTTTGGCGCCTTCCGGTAAAACAAATTTTGCCCGTTCGGGAGTAAGCGTAACTGTTTCGCCAGCTTTTGCCACGCGCTCTACACGGGGGTCAATGGTAAACTCTTGCGTACCAACCCCACGGTTGCCCGCTTTGTCCTGCGCGGACACCGTAAGTGTATAATCTCCCGCTGTAGGAACGGTAAACTTCCCGTCTTTCACGGGGATATCCGCGCCGTCATGCGTTACGGTAAGTTCATAATTCTCTATCGCGCCGTCGCCGTTATCGATAACCACCACACGCGGCTCCGCAAGTTCGCTATCTTCCTGTATGTGCAAGTAATTGCCTATAATGTGCACAACGGGCGCGGTGGTATCAAGCACCGTTATGTTCCAAACGTCGTTTGTACCGTAGCGAGTCACCGTATATTTGCCCACATCGGGAAAACATACGTCTCCGCTCGTAAGAGATAACGCCGTATCGCCTTTTTTCACCGAAAATTCGCGCCAACTGACCCCCTCTACCAATTCGGACAACGCGAACGGAACATTGACTTCTGCCGTAATCTCCACAGGCTTAGGTGATCTTTCTCCGCAGGCGACAAGAGAAAACGTCATCGAAAGCGCCATCACTATCGCTATCGTCTTTTTGCCGATTTTACTTTTCATATTTTTCCCTCCCATTCTATCTGGCAAATACTTTTATGCCGCGCGGATGACAATGTTATCGATATAGATTTTTGCATTCGAGTCGCTTAAAAACAACTCGCTTACGGTAACGGAATCCAATGTGAACATTATACCAGGAACGCCGGATGCATCGGACGGAAACCAAGCCACCGAATTATATGCCACCACAACTTCCTTTCCGACATCTACGACTTTTACCGTCTCTTCACCTATTGTGACCAACGCGCCCTCACCTTCAAACGTACCCTCTATGCGCAAAGAAAACGATATACTAACAGATGTTGCCGTAGCGTAAGGCAAGAAGAATTGCAAATCCTTCGTTACGCCGCTCAAATAAATCTCCGTATTCCCATCTGTAATGGCTTCGGATATCTTGCCCGCGTTAATTCCAAAGGCAATCTCGCCGTCGCAACTTACATATTGAATGCCCGATGCAGCCGTTTCGATCTTTCCGTTCAACGTTTTCAATACATCGTTTAACGCCGAATCTGCAAACAAAATATAACTTTTTGATGAGACGTTCTCTTCGGTCGCCGTAACGTATACTTCGTAATATTCTCCCGCCCTCACTGTAATGCTATTGACAGAAGTCAATTCCTCGACACCGTTCTTTATTACGCGCCAAGTAACCGAAAGATCGCCGCCATGTCCTGTTATGGTAAGATAATCAGTGATTCCATTGTCCGTAAACGTGATTACGGTATCAGAATTGACGTAATTGTCCGTGTTCGTAACCGATATTTCAGGAGGAATTTTTCCTACGATTACCGTTATCGTTTTCGTTGCCGTAGAGCCGTAGCGGTCGGTGGCGGTAAACGTGATTTCATATATTCCTTCGGGCGCATTCGCAAGCGTATATCCATCGATATATCCAGCATTTACGACACCGTTAAACTTCACCTCCGTCACTTTCAGCGATGAGAGTTCGTTACCGAGACAGTCAGCGCCGCGAATACCGAGTTCTTCAGCCGTAAAGATAATATTTGCCCCGCTATCTTTTTCCACTCTATCGTTTTCTGACGAAACAGTAAGAGCAGAAGCCGCAAACGTTTCGATATTATCGATAACCACCCAAACATCCCTATTTTTAATGGCGTCTACGTTTACGTCAAGCCAATTCGAAACATTGCCATCTAACTGAGATAACTTTTTATTGATTACAAACGTTTTGCCGATGTCATCTGCCGTAATCGTTATACCCTCGACCGTTAACAAGTTACCGCTCAAATTCGTAAGTTCGGTTTCCAAACGAACGGTAAAGCGAATATTAGGTTTTGCGGCATCGTAAAGGAACATTACCTGAAATTGATCGCCGCCCGCTTTCAATTTCAATCGAGTGTTGCCGAATTCGTCTGCGGCAAATTCATATCGATCCTTAAACTCATATCCTCTGAAAATAAACTCCCCACTTTTCGTAACATTTAATGTTCCGTCACTCCATAGGTCTGCATCGCAATCCTGCCATGTATTGAGCCGATCGGCAATATCTTCCGCAGCAAACACTAAGTATGCGCGCGACGTATTTTTCTTATCGCTTTTATCGGTTGCGGTAACGTAAACCTCGTAATATTCGCCACCTTGCACGGTAAAGTTTTTCGTGTCGGCAACGAGTTTTTCCGCGCCGAGCGCACCATATTTCACCACGCAGTATGTTAAATCGAATCCCGAAAAATCGGTTACGGTAAGATAATCCGCAATTCCGTCTGCACTAAGCGTAATGGGAGTGTTCTTTATTACCTTATTGAATTCGGAATACGTCACTTTGGGCGCAGTGATATCGGGCACAGTAACGAGAGTTTGCGCTTCATCGCTATCGAGATACCATTCCTCGTCCGCCACGGCTTTCACCGATACGGTATAAGTTCCCGGAGTCTTGCCAAGCATGTACGTTGTTTCCGTCTGCATTGCACTCCAAGCTCCATCACCTACTTTTACGCAATAGCCGTCGGCGTTTGCAACGGCGGGCCAAGAAACGGTTGCCCCTTCAGTTGCGAGCACAGGCTTTCCGAGTTTTTCTTCAACGATAATTTTCGCCTGCGCCGCAGAAGAATCTTCCACATTATCGTCGTCGCTTACTGCCGTAACTTTAATCACATATTCGCCGCCTGCGGTCTCGGTAAGGACATAAGAGGTTTCCGTCTGTTCGACAGGCGTGGCGTCGTTTATCCGCACGCTGTATCCGCTTGCATTTTCCACAGCGTTC
>ERZ1106952.734-NODE-734-length-12686-cov-4.507086_pt1 | contig 12686 bp, 13 predicted proteins | sample MGYA00403677_ERZ1106952 | MGnify/ENA primary metagenome ERZ1106952 (study PRJEB35170, sample SAMEA104062415) | human gut metagenome | biome: human gut; feature: human-associated habitat; material: faeces | place: Denmark | collected 2012-05-14 ...
TTTAATCCTTGAGAATAGAATGCTTCTGTCTTCAATGATGAAAAGAAACTTTCCAGAGCGGCGTTATCATGGCAGTTACCTTTTCTAGACATGCTCATAGTTATCTTCATATCTATAGCTTTCCATTTTATTTCTAGTGAATAGTGTACTCTTATACTCACAATAAAATAATCTCCTTTAAAATCATACATATAGTATATTTTAAAAGAGGTTGTTTTATTTATTCCCGTGTAAAGGGTTTACTTCATATTATATACTGTGGTTTTTAAAACTATTTAGTTGACATATCAACTAAATAGTTTTAAAATGATTGACATATCAACTAAGAATTTGGGTTTAACTATATAGAAATAATATTAAGGAAGGTATAAAAATGGATAATATATTTAATAAAAAATATGAAGTAACATATAGAGATACAGATGCTAGAGGAGAATGTTTTTTAACATCTTATATGAATTTTATGGCTGACTGTGGCTTAAGTCAGGATGAAATTTATGGGTTTGTAATAGCTGATATGGTTAAGGATGACTACACATGGATGTTAGTTGATTATGAGATTAATATATATGAATATGTTAGATATAAATCAAAGTTAAGAGCTGAAACATATATTGAAGGAATGAATAAATTTTATGCTGTTAGATGTTTTAAAATTTATGATGAAAGAGATAAATTAATATTAGAAGGAAGAACTTTAGTTATATTAGTTGATTCTAAAAAAAGAAGACCAATATCTATACCAGATAAACATTATGATGCTTATGGAGTGAAAGAAAAAAATTCTCATATAGGAAGAAAAAAATTAAAACTTTCAAAATGTAGTAAAGTTGATAGTGAAAAACGCTTTAGTGTTAGATATTCAGATATAGATTTAAATTTACATGTAGGTAATGTTACTTATTTAGAGTGGATATTAGAAACAATACCTTTTGATATCATGACAAATTATAAAATAGATTCAGTTAAAATAAAATATCAAAAAGAGCTTACATATGGGGAAATAGTAAATGTTAAAACAGAGATAAAGCATGGAGAAAATAAAATTAGTGCATATCATGAAATAATAAATGAAAAAGAAGAAGTTGTAGCATTGTTAGAAACTCATTGGATATAACAACTTAGGAGAATAAAATGGACAAAACATATGAAGATATGAGAATATATATTTCAGTTTTATATAGACAATTTCAAATTTATATAAATAATAATACGAAGGATTTACAAATAAGTGCTTCAGAATACATTTTTTTAATGGAAATGTATAAAAATGATAATATGAGCCAAGAACAACTTTCTAAAAATCTTATTATAGATAAATCAGCTACGGCTAGGGCTATAAAGTCATTGGAAGAAAAAGAGTATATAATAAGAAAAAAAGATGATAATGATAAAAGAACTAATAGAATAAAATTAACCAAAAAGGGTATAGAAATAAAAGATAGATTAAGTAATTTACTTGAAGAATGGAATAATGAAATAACAAGTGATATTGATAAAAATCTTTTAAATACAGTAATAGATACAATAAATAAGATGTCTATTAAAGCAATAGAAAAGAATAATATATAGTAAAGAGAGGAGAAGAGACACTATGAGTAATTTGAAAATAATATGTGATAGTTTAGCAGATGTGCCAGAAAATTTAATTAAAAGGTATGATATAGAAATAATTCCTCTTACCATAAGGATTAATGATATAGAATACAAAGATGGAGTTAATATTACAAACGAAGAATTTTATAAATTAATAAAAGAAAGTAATGAGATTCCAAAAACATCTCAAGCAACATATATACAATTCCAAGAAATATTTAAAAAATATATTGATGAGGGCAAAAGAATATTGTATATTAGTGGTTCATCAAAGGTTACAGGAACATACCAAAGTGCTATGATGGCTAAAAATGATTTAGAAGGTGAAATATACTTATTTGATAGCTTAAATTTATCATATGGATGTGGTGCTCAAGTTGTAACTGCTTGTGAGATGAATGAAGAAAATAAATCTATAGAAGAAATACTAAAAAAATTAGAAGAGATAAGAGATAATATTTTAGTTTTATTTGCTGTTGATAATTTAGATTTTCTTAAAAAAGGTGGAAGATTATCTGCTTCAAAAGCAGTAATAGGAAGTATGCTTAGTATAAAACCTATACTACAAATGAAAGATGGATTTATAGTAAATATTGACCAAGCAAGAGGTCATAAAAAAGTCATTGCAAAAATGATTAATATGGTTAAAGATAATATAAATTCTGATATAAATGAAAAAAGAATAGGAATTGCCCATGGAGACAATGAAGTTGAGTTTGAAAGATTAAAAGAAACTATAAAAAATCAATTTAATTTTAATAGTATAACAGAAGCTAAAATAGGACCTAGTATAGGCTCTCATACGGGAGCTGGAACTATTGGAGTTTGCATGTGGAATAAGTAACAAGATAGGGTGTTGCACTAGAAACAGGGCTACATCCTATTATTTTTGCGTATTATTAATTTTTATAAATAATATTCACTAAGATATTAAAAGGGGGAGAGGGATATATTATTTGCAGAATAAAAGCTTTAATAGCTGAATTAAGACATCCTTAGATCATCACTAGCATCTGTATTTGGGTTTATATTAAGTTCTAATACAAAAAACAATGAAAGAAGAAAAAGAGGAAAAGGTTTGCAATGTAGTGAAATAAAAAAAGATGAAAAGTATGAATATTGTGAAATAATAAGAAATTATGATTATGGAGATGATAATTCTGTTTAAATATTAATAGCTTTTATTATATTTGTATCGTCGGCTATAGTTATTTTGATGATATATACAAAAAATGTAAATATTGATATATCAATATTATCTCAGCTTAGAGATTTAATGTGTACATAGGACTTTTACTTGGGGAATATAAAATTAGAAATGACTAGAATTCAAAATTAGGAAAAGGAATTTTGTGAAAAAAAAAGATAAAATGAATTCACAAAGTTCATTATAAATCCTCTTATTTCTCTAACGTATAATGCATATTATATGATATTCTAGTGATAGGTTAGGAAATGGTTTTACCTGAATTAGGTAATTTGTATAAAACGACAATAATTAAAAGAAAAATTGAGAGGAGTACAATCAATGAGTACAATTAATAAGAAAAAAATACAAAAAGGATGGATGATGTTAATCGTTTGTATGTTAATACAAGCAGTACCATTTTGTATAGCATCAAATATACAACCTTTATTTATAAGTTCAGTAATACAAGAACATGGATTTAGTTTAACTGGATTCTCTTTAATATTTACAATAGGAACGATAGTTTCAGCAATAGCAGGTCCGTTTATAGGTTCATTATTTGGGAAAGTTAATTTAAAAGCTATATATACTGTAGGTGCAGTATTATGCGGTGGAGGATTTATGTTATTCTCGTACTGTAATACATTACCAATGTTCTATGGTGTAGCTGCAATAGTTCAAGTAGGTGCAGCAATAATATCTGGAATAGGTGTGCCAATATTAATTAATGCATGGTTTGATGGAAAAACTAGAGGAAAAGCTTTAGGTTTAGCTTTCGCTGGTGGATCGATAGGAAATATATTCTTACAACAATTAGTTATACGTTCAATTGTAGCAAATGGAACTTCAAGAACTTACTTTGTATTTGGTTTAGTAAGTTTAGTAGTAGCTTTAGTTATAGCGTTATTCTTAGTTAAAATGCCAAAAGATTCTAGTGAGGTAGTTGGAGCAAACAACAATTCATCAGAAAAAGAAGTTAATAAAGAAGTTAATAAAGAAGAAACGGATATATCTTATACATTAAAAGAAGCTCAAGGAATAAAATATTTCTGGATGATAGGATTAGGATTCTTATTTGTAGGTCTTTATGTATCAGCTTATTCTGTACAGCATGCTAATTACTTCCAAGGAGTATTAAAATTAGATGCATCAGTTATAGCACTTACTGGTTCTATATTTGCATTATGTTCATTATTCGGTAATGTATTAGGTGGAATATTATTTGATAAATTAGGTGTAATGAAAACGTTAATGTTATCGGCAATAGCAGTTGCTGCTTCAGGAGTATCAATATTATTGTCTGGAAGTAACCCAATATTTGCTCATATATTCTCAGCAGTAAAAGGTTTAGCAACATTTATATACATGATGGCACCAGCTTATTTAGTTGGAGAGTACTTCGGTAAAAAAGAATACGGTTCAATATTAGGTGTAATACAATTAATATTTGCTATAGGATTCTCTGGAGGATCAGTATTATTTGGTGTTCTTGCAACATCTCTTGGATATGATATAACTTGGATGGTAATTCTAGGATTTGTAGCTATGGCATTCTTATTATTAATAACTGCTTCTAAAGGAATGGCTAAGTTAAATAAAGAAAGAAAAAATGATATAGCAAAAGCAGCTTAATATATATAAAAGGAGTTGTCTCAAAATGATTTTAAAATCATAAAAAGAGGCAACTCTTTTTTATTACCTTTTGCTTTTCTCGTAGTTGTAGCTATAAATTTTAATTCTTTATTATTAGCACAAGTATAAGTATCAGTTATTTTGTTATAAATCATATTTTCTCTTTTACCAATATTATTTTTAAACTTTTTACTCTTTGTATTTTCATACTTTAATTGTGCACAAAAGGGATGAACTTTATGTGAGTTCATCCCTTCCTTCTTGTGGATTTGTCTTTTTATTTTGAGACAGCCCCTTTTTATTTTATAAATTTAATATTTTAATGTATGTCTTCACCTAGGGATTTGCTTATAATTTTTGTATAACTTATAGATTTAGATATTCTATCTAAAATATCATCTTTATCGATTAATATTAAGTCACCAGCATAATTCCAAAGTTGTTCAAATAAGCTATCAGAAAGTTTTTTTATTCTACGTTCTCTTAATATGGAATAATCATTTTTCCCTGAAACTGGATGAACTTTAATAAATTTTAGATTTTTAGAAAGATAAAAAGATGGATTATCAGTAGGTATATCTTCTATGAACTGACCATCGATTAATCTTATCTCCACATGATTATCTTCTGATAACATTTTTTGTAAATTTGCCATATGTCTTTCTCTTTCTTTAAAAGTTAAAGTTACTGGAGTATTAAAAAAATGAAGATCTCCAGAAGATATATACTTTCTAAGTTCAGATTCATATATTAGTACTTTTAACTTAGATTTATATGTGGCATTATTTAAAAATATATTTATTTTTTTTAGCTCGTGTAGAAGTTTTGGATTATTGCCAAATACTCTTTGAGCAATTTCCATAAATAAGTCTTCAGGCATAAAAAACTCATTAATAGAGCCTAGAAGACATCTAAGTTCATTATTCATTATATACTGTACATATGTTTGGTCTTCAATCATTTCTATAGGTGATTTTTTTATTGAAAGACTTTTGCCTTTATTTCTAAGTTTGTATTCTAAATTATAATAAAACTCATTAATTAAATTTTTATCTTTAGATATGTTGCTAAATAAGCATTCACCATTATCAGTAAATACAGTTGTACACATAAATCTGTTCTTTATTATGAAAAAGGCGATATTAGAGCTTACATCACAACTATATAGATTAAAATTAAGTTTAGGATAAGAAGATAAAATATTAATTGTTAAAAGTGAATTTAAAATCTCATCTTTATTTTCTCCATCAAATCCTAGTAAAAAGTTAATTTTAACATTTGTTTTTTTGCTAAGTTCATTAAAGTATTTTTTCATATTAGCTAATGCGATTTTGTCTTTATGATCTATAGAAAATATATTTACAGAAATAATTATATCTAAATCATTACCAGCATTAACATTGTATTCTATTTCTTCACGTATTGTTTTTGATAAAAGAGTAGGTCTCATTTCACAATTTGTATTATAGTATTCCTGAGAAACAGAAGTCATTGGTATATTTTGATTACCTTTATTATTTGAATCTTCAAAATAAATTTCTTGCAAAGTGTCTTTTATATATTCATATAAAAAATCGTTACCATCATTATCCAATTCGAAATATTCTATTAGATGTTTTTTGCTATCATCATCTAAAGATTCTATTATGAATTTAGAAATATTGTCGCAAATTTCTGCGGCTCTTTTAACGCTTGGTAAATTTTTTGAATTTATCCATTTGTTAATGTAGGAAACATCATAGCCCAAATAAGAAGCTAATGAAGATTTTTTTTGTTTAGAGATATATAGTAAATTTTCCAATACACCTCCGAATGTTCTGCTATTCAATGTTATTCCTCATTTCTGTTATTATTTAAATATTTATGGATTAAATATTGTCATATTACTATTTTACCCTATGATAAGTAAAGATAAAATAAAATTGAAGAAATGATTATAATTTTTTATAATAAATTTGTGAAAGTTCATAAAATAACGTGATTTATGAAAAAGAAAAATTATGTAATTATTATTCGTTGATAATAAGTTATTATATGTGGGATAAAATAAAATTATAATGGTTGTAAAAAAAATACATTGCAAAAATGTTGAAATTTGTAGAAATATACGCCTGAAATATGTTAAAATATAAAAATAATTTCTTAGAAAGGTTACGATTATATTATGAATAATACAAATTCCTATGCATTAGTATTCGGAGTATCAGTTTTTGATATTTGCGGATTTACGGATAATAATTATAGATGCAATGACTCAAACCCAGGTCAGGTGAAGACTTCTTTTGGAGGTGTTTGCAGAAACATAGCTGAATGTATGTCTAGAGTAGGAGTTAATACTAAGTTTATATCAATCTTAGGGGATGATGAAACTGGAAGTAGAATGATAGAACATTCAAAGCTTATGAATTACGATATGAGTGATTCATTAATTATAGAAGGTGGACATACACCAACATATATGGCAATATTAAACCATCAAGGTGAAATGGTATCAGCAGTAGTAGATATGAAAATAATAGATAAATTTACTACAGAATTTATTGATTCTAAAGCTAATACAATAAGAAATTCTGAATATATGATACTAGATTCAGATAGACCTGATATAGTAGAATATATACTTAAACACTTTAATGGAGATACTAAGTTTATACTAGACCCAGTATCAGCAGCTAAATCTGAAGGGGTAAAACATTTAATAAAATACTTCCATACTATTAAGCCAAATAGATATGAAGCTGAAATAATGTGTGGATTTAAAATTAAAACTGATGAAGATATCAGAAAAGCTGGAAAATACTTTGTTGATTTAGGTATAAAAAATGTATTTATTACATTAGATGAAGATGGAATATACTACAATAACGGAGTAGAAGAAGGTAAATTAAAAGCAAATGATGCTAAAGTAATAAATGTTACAGGGGCAGGAGATTCATTTGTAGCAGGTATAGCTCATGGTTATATGGAAAGTTTATCATTAATTGATACGCTTAAATTTGCCATATCTATGTCGACAATAACAATATCAACAGAAGAAACTATTCATCCAGAATTAAGTTATGATTTAGTTAAAGAATATGTTGATAATATAAGATGGACTCATACAAAATATAATAAATAATTTACTAAATGTTCCTCATCTAATAGTGGGGAACTTTTTTAATTTAAAATTTGTATTTAAGTAATGAACAAAGTTATTGAAAACATTAATGAAGTGAACTTTTTATATTAAAAAGACTGTAAATAATATATAAAATTATTTACAGTCTGTATTTATATAAATTAGTGAGAATGTTGAACTTTTTTTTGTTGAACTTTTTCGTCTAGATCTCCTTTTAAATATTTTTCATGTAGATGATGGGCGTAGATAAAAGGAGACACTATGAAAATTAATATCATTATAATAAATAATATTAATAAATAGTATCCACTACTAAATAAAAACATAGGGAAAAATACTATACTTCCACTAAACCAAAAAAAACCACAAAATTTATGAAATTTATTCCAAATAATAGGGCTTTCTAATGTATATTTTGTTCTGATAGAAACACTAGAACTTCTTTTAGAAGTAGGAATATAATTACCCATAAAAGTAAAAATAAAGCAAATGGTACAAGCAAAAAAGTTATAAAAGTTAAAATTAGATAAACAAGTTTCAAAATTCATGCTTATATAAAGCGTTGAATAAACTAACATATTTAATATTAATAAAAAATAATAATTACTCCATTTAGTTATATTGTCTTCTGATTTATAGTTAAAATGCAATTTAAACAATCTTGGCTGAGCACAGACAAATAATAAAATAATAATAGGAACTAGGAATAATTCATTTTTATTTCCCCATTTATCTATAGAACCATCAAACCAATAATGAACAGGTATATTTTCAGGAATCAATGGATAAAGATAAAGCGTTACTAATAAAGGTAGTGAGCCAAATACACTATAAAATACCTTAGCTAAATTATTGTTCTTTTTAAATCTTCTCATAAAAATCGTCCTCTTTAATAAAAAATTTAGATTGTTCTATATAATATTATATAGTGAAAAGGTGGGGAGATGTCCTAAAAATAAAAAATTTATTAAAAAATAATATTTCACAAATTTTTATTTTCCTTAGCTATAATTTAAATAATAGATTTTATATTAAAGGGGTTGAGAAAATGGATAGCAGTAAAATTTTTATTGATCCAGAAATAGAATTGGGATGTGAAGAGTTTCCAAGTTTATATGAATTAAAAATAAAAAGTGGAGAGGAAGAATTAATAGGAGCTATGTTAACTCCAGGAAATAAAGGACCAAATCCCACAGTAATATTATTTCATGGATTTCCTGGATATGAAGATAATCATGATTTAGCTCAAAGCCTTAGAAGATGTGGCTTAAATGTTTTGATTTTTCACTATAGAGGTTCTTGGGGAGTTGGAGGAAGTTTTTCTTTTAAAAATTGTATAGAAGATGCTAAAAATATTATAGATTTTGTAAATGATAAAAAAATAGTTAAAACTTATAACATTGATAAAGATAATATATACTTAGTAGGTCATAGCATGGGAGGATTTTTAACTTTAACCCACTGTATGGATAAAAGAATAAAAGCATCAGTAGCCATAAGTCCTTATGATTTTGGCCTAAAAGGATGTATTATGAAAGTAGATAAAAATGAATTAAAAGATGGCATGGAGATGTTTTCTAATGCATTACATCCGTTATCAGGAACAGATGCAAAGGCTTTAATTGAAGAAACTATGAACTATGGTGAAGAATGGAAACTAAAAAATAAAGCAGAAGAATTATCAAAAGAAAAAATATTGATTATAGCTGCCATTGGAGATACAGTTGGACCAAATAAGCTTCATCATGAGCCTTTAATGAAAGAAATTTATAAATATAGCAAAGAAAATGTAAAAGAAATACTTATACATGCAGACCATTCTTATAATAATAAAAAAATACTTTTATCAAAAATTGTAGCTCAGTATATAGAATCTATTTATAATGAATAAATTAGTAGGGGTGAGTATATGAAAAAAGATAAATTAGGACTTATATTTGCCATGTTAATTTGGGGAAGCATGGGTATATTTGTAAGATATATTGATTTTACTTCTAGTCAAATTGCTTTATCAAGAGCTGTAGTGGGGAGTATTGTTTTAATTATTTTTAGTTTAATTTCTCATAAAAACTTATCCAAGGAAAAAATAAAAGATAATATAATAATACTTATATGTTGTGGAGTTTGCTTAGGTTTTAATTGGATTTTTTTATTTCAAGCATATAATTACACTACAATTTCTATAGCAACGATTTGTTACTATTTATCACCTATTATAGTTATGTTTTTATCACCAATTTTATTGAAGGAAAAATTAAATTTAATCAAGGTTATATGTATTATTGCAGCTATGATAGGTATGTTATGTATAGTTGGCATAGAAAACGGAAATATATCAGGTGGAAATATAATAGGAATTTTATGCGGATTAGGAGCAGCATGCTTATATGCTAGTGTAATAATTTTAAATAAGTTTTTAAAAGATATATCAGGCAGTGATAGTTCTATTGTTCAATTGTTAATAGCAGGGATTTTTTTAATTCCGTATGTTTTATTAACTGATGGTATAAAATTTTCTGCTAATATAATATCTATAAGTTTATTGCTTATATTAGGTATAGTCCATACTGGAATTGCTTATTTAATATATTTTACAGTAATTCAAAGACTATCAAGTCAGACAGTGGCTATTTATTCTTATGTGGATCCCATTTCTGCTATTATAATGTCATCAATATTATTAAACGAAAGAATGAGTTTTCTTCAAATTATGGGAGGAATATTAATTTTAGGATCTACTTTTATTAGTGAGATATATAGTCAAAAAACAATTCAAAAGGAGAGTTTATCACAAGTAGAAATAACAGATGAAGACTAAAATTCACTATTTGACACACTTTTTTTCTCGTGATAATATAAAAAACAATATGAATAATTTCGGAGGAAAAGAGATTGAAGAAATTTTTTAAAGTTATGCTAATTAGTATATGTTCATTAGTGGCAATAGTCGGATGCACTCAAAAAGAAGTAGATAATAGTCAAAAAGTTGAAAACTCAGATGAGACAATTAAAGTAATGGAAGATGTTTATGTAGATTATATAAATGATATTTATTTGGATTCATCAAAATACATAGGAAAAACCATAGAAATAGAAGGATTATTTACTGTTGAAAAAGACAAAAATGATAAAGAACATTTTTATGTTTATAGATGGTCAGATATGGAAGTAGATAGTAATGATTATGAAGAACATGAAGATAATCATAGCCATGAAGAAAATGAAATTGTAGAGGGAAAATGTGGTTTAGAATTTTCTTATGATAAAAAATCACCTAAAAAAGATGATTGGATAAAGGTTATAGGAAAGTTAAAAAATAAAAATAATAATTTGATTATTGAAGCTGAAACAGTTGAAATAATGAATGAAAAAGGTTTAGAAAAAGTAAAATCATTTTATTAATTGGCTATGTTTTAAATAAATGTTGATATTTTTATATTTTATCATAAAAAAGCAGGGGTAGTATTACCTCTGCTTTTTAGTTCGTATTTTATTAAAATCATACACATTATTTCATTAATAACTCTTTCTCAATCTCTTCTATACAATCTATATATTCCTTTGCGTATTGATTTTCACCGTGAACTTTTCTTATATCCTTAATTATATTTTCTTTAGTTCCAAAAAAGCGAGATATTGTTAAAATAGGTAAATAGCTTACAATTTTAAAAACTATTACATCTTCATATTTAATATAATAAACAACACAGCCTTCAGAACCGACACTTTTTCCATCAACAAAGAAGTATTCATTAAGATGTTTATCTATAAATCCAAATTTATCGCCTATTACAATTTCAGCTAAACCTTCTTTAAAGCGTTTTGCATAATCATACTTCAAGGGAACAACTTCGTATCCTTCTTCATTTATATAACCATATATATCAAGCTCATCATTAACTTCTGCTCTAACTAACACAAATCCATCATTAAAAGAACCTATACCATTATATTTATCCATCATTTTTTTCATTGGCTCTGTTAGCTTACTTCGTGATAATTATAATAAAAAACAACCATACCTTAGTAATTTCAATCTCTAAGGTATGGTTGTTTAATTTATTGCAAGTAGTTCGAATTATATTAATATTGTTTAATACTAATAAAATTAATTATTAGTATTAATTTTATACTTATCAAATCTAAAAGTAACAGTAAATTTCACAAAGTATACAATCCAAATAACAATCGATATCCATAAAACTAATTTAGATATTAGAACATAGCCAATTGCTCCTACTAAAAGTATTAAAGCTAATTTTAACATTATTATTCCATAATCTTTACTTAGTTTAAATTCATCATATAATTCTCTTTCATTTTTTGATATGAAATAATATCCAGTGATTAATATGGATGCTTTATCTTTAAGAAGAAAAAACATACATGATACGAATAATAATGCACATGACATAAATAATGAAATTTTCAACATACTAATTCCCCCCTTCATTTCATTCGTAATATATAACAATTGCGAACTTAATTATATTATATATTATTAATCACTAAGTTAGCTATCAGAATCTATTTTCAATCCATTTTAATTATATATTGACAGTTTCACAGGCTTATGTAATAGACTTTATATTAACTTCGCAAAATGCGTATAATATTGCAATCATCTAAAATCTAAAATAAATCAAATATATTAAAAACTCCCACATCGAAATTTAAATCAACATGGGAGTTTTTATCTATTTTACAAGTTTTTCTCTCTCTTCTATACTATGATATTCTGTAACCTTATGACCAATTCTTCCGATAAAGTTAGACATTGCTCTGATTTCATTTATAGCTTTATCTTTTTCTATTCCTTCTGTTACTAATTCTCTACGGCCAACATTACTGTATTTGTAAGTTACATATTTATCTCCAACTTTCCAAACTTCTCTTCTCTCACTACCTACTCCAGTTTTATAGTCTATTTGTGTACCATATACTAATTCTTTTTCGCCAAGTGCTTTAAATTGTAGTTCTATTGCAAATTCATCTTCGATATCTTTTTGTTTATTTAAAATTGGAAGTTTATTATATATTTCAATAGCATCATAAAATCCTATTTCATCTCTTTCAGTTTTATCAAATACTATAAGTGGCATTTGTTCAACATCATTAAGTTCGTTAAATTGGATTTTACACATAGCA
>ERZ1106952.740-NODE-740-length-12626-cov-5.216132_pt1 | contig 12626 bp, 8 predicted proteins | sample MGYA00403677_ERZ1106952 | MGnify/ENA primary metagenome ERZ1106952 (study PRJEB35170, sample SAMEA104062415) | human gut metagenome | biome: human gut; feature: human-associated habitat; material: faeces | place: Denmark | collected 2012-05-14 ...
TGATCTTGCTGTTGCCCTGCGCCCGGAACAGCGCCGCACCGGCGTTGTACAGGCCGATGAAGGGGTAGCTCAGGGCCGAGAGCAGGAAATAGGTCTCAGCGTAGCGCATCACATCCGCGTCAATGGAGCCGAAGATGCCCCGCAGGATGGCGTGCCGCCCCACCGCCACGATGACAGCGGTGACTGCGCTGAGGGAGATCATAATGAACATGATCTGGGCGGCGCTGGCCTTGGCCCGTTTGGGCTCCCGGTGGCCGATGTACTGGCTGGCGACCACCGCGCCGCCGGTGGCCAGTGCGCTGAGCAGCTGGATCATCAGCACATTGAAGGAGTCCACCAGGCTCACGCCCGAAACGGCGGCTTCGCCCACCGAGGAGACCATCAGGGTGTCCGCCAGACCGATGGAGATGCTGAGGGCCTGCTCTGCCACCAGCGGCAGGAAAAGTGAAATGAGCTGTTGGCGGTTGAACAGCGGTCTTGATGTGGTCGATGCGTCTGTCATGGTGTCCTCCCTTGGCGCGTGGATTCAAACACACCCATGATAGCGCGGAATGACGTGAAAATCAAGATGTTGTATCCAACAAATCAAAAAATCAGGCAAACTCTTTGCTGGGGGTCAGGCTGGTGCCGTAATAAACGATGTAGTCGTAGGGGACCTGGGGATTGTATGCGGCCAGATCGCCGTACTTGGCCAGAATGTCGTTCCGCAGGTTCTCCGGGGTGTAGGGCTGCCCGGCGGAAAGGGTGTCGGCGCAGACAGCGTTCCACATGCTCTCGGTAAAGGCGGCGCAGTTGAAGTAGGCCGACCAGTGGTCAGATTTGGCAAGGTTGCGGTTGACCACGTCCAGCTGGCTCTGATCCAGTGAGGTCTGGACAGCATAGATGTTCTGGTAGTAGGAATCGGCCAGATAGCGCTTGTAGTAGCCCTCCAGATTGTACCAGATGCCGGTGTGCTCCCAGCGGTTGCCGCGGGGGCTGAAGGTCATCTCGGTGTCGGGCGCGATCCGCAGGCCGCCCACCTCGATGTCGTGGTCCGAAACGTTCCGCACCGAGAGGAAGGAGTGGCCGCTGGAATTGATGGAGGCATCGCCCCGATCCTCGGCCCGGGCGTAGATGCGCAGCAGGGCCACGGCACCCTCGGCGGGTTCTGCACCGTAGGCCTGCACGGCAGATTTATGGTCGGCCTGTTCAAAATCGTAGGGGCCGCCGGTGCTGGTGGTAAAGCCGACGATGTTGCGGATCTGATCCTCAAGGGGGCTTACATCGGTGATGACACGTTCGTCCTGGGGGGCGGGCGTGGCGGCGTGAGCCTCGGCCAGCGCAGCGGTGCTGCCGAACACGCACAGGGCCAGCGTCAGGCAGAGGGAAAGGGCGCGGAACAGCTTTTTCATGGGGTGACCTCCAAAGAGAAAAAAATTCAGGTCAAGGATAGACGATTTTTGGGGCGCTGTCAAGAAAAAGATATCTGCCGCCTTTACCCCCGGGGCCGGTTGTGTTAAAATGGAACTGGCAGCCGTGCCCGGTAGTTTGGGGCATGGGGCCGATCGGAAGGTAAATGAATCTGACCCAGAGAGGGGAACAACCTATGCCAAAAGAAGCACACAAGGTCGTGGTCATCGGGCACCGCAACCCCGATACCGATTCCATCTGCTCCGCCATTGCCTATGCGGAGCTCAAAAACCGCACCAGCACGCTGGTCTGTGAGCCGCGCCGTGCCGGTAAAATGAATCAGGAGACCGAGTTCGTCCTGAAAAAATTCGGTGTCACGCCGCCCCGGATGTGCACCGACGTGAACCCCAAGATCCGGGACGTGGATTACCGCGAGATGCCGGGCATCCCGGGCTCCACCAGCCTGCGCCGCGCATGGAAGATCATGCGCGACCAGCAGATCGACACCCTGTCCATCACCAGCGCGGACAACGAGCTGGAGGGCATCATCACCGTGAAGGATCTTGCCACCGCCAACATGGACGTGTTCGATACCGCAGTGCTGGCCAAGAGCCGTACCTCTTATAAGAACATCCTTGAAACGCTGAACGGCACCATGGTGGTGGGCAATGCCGACGCGGTCTGCACCACCGGCCACATCAAGATCGGCACCGCCACCCCCGAGATGCTGGAAAGCAGCGTGGAAAAGGGGGATATCGTCATTCTGAGCAACCGGTACGAAAGCCAGCTCTGCGCCATTGAAAAGGAAGCCTCCCTGCTCATCATCTGCAATGGGGCCAAGGTGGGCCGCACCATCCAGCGCATTGCCGATGAGACCGGCGTTGCCATTATGACCACCCCCGTGGATACCTACGCGGCGGGCAAGCTCATCAGCCAGTGCGCCCCCATCTCCTATTATATGACCCGGGACAACATCCTCAAATTCACCCTCGTCACCCCCGTGGCCGATGTGCTGCGGGTGATGGCAAAGGTGCGCCACCGCTATTTTCCCATCCTCGATGAGGACGGCAAATACTGCGGCATGGTCAGCCGCCGCAACGTCATTGCCCTGCGCAAGCGGCGCATCATTCTGGTGGACCACAACGAGGCCACCCAGGCCGTGGAGGGCTTTGATCAGGCCGAGATCCTGGAGATCATCGACCACCACCGCATCGGCAGTCTGGAGACCAGCGGCCCGGTCTACTTCCGCAACCAGCCCGTGGGCTGCACCGCCACCATCATCACCCAGATGTACGATGAAAATGGTGTGGACATCCCGCCCCAGATCGCGGGCCTGCTGCTGGCGGCTATCCTTTCGGATACGCTGGCCTTCCGCAGCCCCACCTGCACCCCCGTGGATGAAAACACCGCCAAACGTCTGGCCAAGATCGCAGGCGTGGACATTGAAGAGTTTTCCACCGAAATGTTCGAGGCCGGTGAAAAACTGGACGGCAAGACCCCCGAAGAGGTCTTTTTGCAGGATTTCAAGGTGTTCATGTGCGGCGATATCCGCTTTGGCGTGGCGCAGGGCAGCTACATGACCCGCAAAAACCTGCAGGCCGCCCAGGCGCTGCTTCAGCCCTATCTGGAGGAGGCCCGCAACAAGCAGAACGTGGAGGACCTCTACATGCTGCTGACCGATGTGCCCAAGGAGGAGAGCGTGGTCATCTGCACCGGCCGCTATGCCGCCGAGGTGTTGAGCAACGGCTTTGAGAGCCGGCCCGCCGCCGACGGCAGCTGGACGCTGCCCGGCGTGGTCAGCCGCAAAAAGCAGTTCATCCCCGCCATGATGAGCGCCTATCAGGAGCTGTAACCCCCCGATACAAAACACGAAGCCCCCGGAACCCTGCATGTTCCGGGGGCTGTTGTGTTTTGTAAGGGAGCGTCAGGCTGCGACTTTTAAGGGAGAGTTATCAGTCCAGATGGTGCCATCCAAAAGCTTTGTTACGGCCAGTGTGCCGTTCACGCTGACCCGCGCGGGGTCCAGCGCGTAGAAATCGCTCTCCCGCAGGTTTTCGGGGTCTGCCGTGGGGGAGATGCCCACCACGCACACCCAGTGTCCGTAGGTGCTGCTGGTGGCGATGTGGGGGTAGTTGACCTCTTTCCAGCCGGAGCCGGAGAGGTGGTATTCATAGCTTGTCACGCGGTTGGTGTGCTTGGACACGCCGCTGACAGCGGTGTTTTTCAGATGTACGATGACGGGCCGCCCGGCCTGCAGCTCTTCATACAGGCGGGAAAGGCAGTTGGAAAGGGAGCTGCTGTAAGCGTAGTACCCGGCGGCAGACCATACCGCGCCGTTCGACCACATCCCGCTGCCTGAGCAGGGCTTGCCATCCAGAATGGTGCGGGCGTAGCGCAGGGCGTACCAGCTGCACCGGCCCGAGGTCTGGTTGCCGATGGAGACGATCTGCCGACTGTCGAAGGACAGCAGCGTGATGCCGTTCACATTCTGCAATTGTGCCGCCGCAGCCTTTGGCGCGGCCAGAAAGCTCAGGCACAGCAGAACTGCTGCCATGAAAACGCGCACCGGAGCGCGCAGGGAACCATGCTGCATGGGGCAAACTCCTTTTCCTTGTTCAGGAACGGCACCCGGCGGTTCCCATTGCCTTAAGTTTAGCACCAAATCGTGGTAGAATTGTGTAAACGCCGGAAATATTTTCCGGTTTTTGCCCCGGGTGCGGCAAAGGATCTTTGCGAAGATTCGTTCTGGAAAAAACAACAAAAGCAGGAGAAAATGTTTGGTGAAGCTGGCAATTGACAAAAGCGACAGTCGTTGGATAAAATAAAGTCAGAAGGGGTCCTGTTTCAAAATGGAAAGGCACCCTGCATATTATGAAAAACACAACAAAACGACTGGAGGTCCCGACATGAAAATGCTGAAAAAACTGGCCGCTTTGATTCTGGCGGCGACCATGGCACTTGTTCTGTTCACCGCCTGCGGCGGTGATACCCCATCGACCCCTGAGGCTCAGGCAGAAGCTCAGATGATGAGCACGATCAATGCAAAGCGTGGTTCGGCAGTACAGCTGTGCAATGACACCGAGCTCAAACAGGAAGCTGAAAAGTTCCTGGATTCGGCGGTAGACATCAACACCGGAGCATGGAAAATTTACAATGCTATAGATGTTCATCGTGATGACAATGGTGTTTATACGGCCAAGGTCGTGGTCAAGAATGAGTATACCGGTAAACTGTTGGAAGAGTTCTTTAAGCTGGTAAACAACAAGGATAAGGATGTGAACATCAACGCAGTTGGCAAGTGGACCAAGGTTGGTGTAGCCGCAAAGACAATCAAGGGCAACATGTACATTTCTGTCGTTGTTCAGGTTAATCCCAACGCATAAGGATACAGTAATACACTCCCCGGAGCGTGGCTGAAAGGCCGCCCTCCGGGGCTTTTTGTATTTGTGGCAAAATCCTTCTGAATGTGGTACAATAAAAGATAGATTTTGTCGAAAGAAAGGAACCTTTGGATGCAGCTGTTTGAACTGGTCAGCCCGCGGCTGTTCCGCCCGCTGGCGGGGCCCAACCGGGCGTTTTATGCGGAGCTGCTGCTCCTGCTGTGGGAGGAGTGCCGCCACACGGCGGATTACTCCATCTTCCGGGCAGAAGCGGTGAGCCGGGCCGAGGATTACTTTGCGGCACTGGCAAAGCCGCTGGCACTGGATGCCGATGACGCGGGCGATGAAGCCGAACAGCCCACCCGGGATCCCCATACCCTTGCGCTGGGCTTTCTGCTCCGCCTGCGCCGCACCGGCTGGCTGGAAGAGCAGCCCGGCAGCTATGAGGAAGAGCCTGCCCTTGCCTTTGTGCCTGAGGTAGCCCCTCTGCTGGAGGCGCTGGAAGAGATCCTGAACCCGCGTGTTGTCACCTACACCGGCAAGCTGTACAAGGCCTGGCAGCTGCTGCAGAACATCGGGGAGGAAAAGAGCCCCTATGAGAATGTTCTGCGGGAGGTGGCCTCCGATCTGGAAGCGCTGAACAAGTCCCTGCGGGCGCTGAACGCATCCATCGGCCACTACATCGACCGGCTCACCCGCAACCGCACCCCGCAGGAGGTGCTGGAGCTCTTTGACCAGTACGAGGAAAAGGTGGTGGCCGCCGCTTACCACCGCTTCAAGACCAGCGATAACCTGTTCAATTACCGCGCTTATCTGGAAGAGGAGCTGGACGACTGCGAGGCGGAGCACCTGCCCCGGCTGGCGCTGGATTACGCCCGGGTGGAGCGCTGTGCCCCCGGCGAGGCAGCCCCTGCCGTGCGTGCCCTCATCCAGAAACTGCGGGATTCGCTGGAAGAGATGAGCACCCTGATGCGCCAGATCGACCAGAGCCACATCCGCTACCGCAAGCGGGCTGTGCAGCGGGCCCAGTTCCTGCTGTTGAGCGACCGCTCCTCGCAGGGCAGTGTCACCGCCCTGCTCCGCCGCTATGCCGAGGAGATCAAAACGCCCGACCAGCTGTTCGCGCCGGATGACGGCCCGGTGGCAAAGCACCTGCACCTCTACCCGGCGGCGGTGTTCGGGGCAAAGCCCCTCTACCCGCCTGCCGCGCCCCGCAGCGAAACGCCGCTGGCCCCGGTGCGGCAGGCCGGGCTGGACGAGGAGCAGCTGCGCAAAGAACAGCAGCTGCTGCTGGACTACGCCCGGATGGCCGTGACTGAGGAAAACGTGGGCCTGCTGGCAAAACAGGCCCTTGCCGCCCGCAGTGCGGTGGCTGCCTCCACGCTGGCGGAGGAATACCCCCGCGATTTTGCCCGCATCATCGGCCTGCACACCTACTCGCAGTCGCCGCGCCGGGCTTACGATATCACCCTTACCGGAAACTGGGTCGAACGGGGCGGCTTCCGGTTTGAAGAGTTTATTCTGACACCCCGCAGGGAGGACGCTGACCATGGCCGAACCGAATAAAATGCTGGAAGAGACCGCAAACTATCTGCTCAACCACTGCTTTGTGCTGGGCGGCGTGGAGGATCAGCGGGCAAAATACCTCTATGTGCAGGATCATCTGCCCGAGGTGCGGGCCGTGTTCGCGCCGCTGGGCTATGCGGTAACGCTTTACCCGGCTCCGCTGCAGGCGGCGGCGCTGGTCAACGAGCATGAGGGCAGTCAGGCACGGCTGCTGAAGTACGAGAGCATCCTGCTGCTGGTGCTCCGCCTGCTCTACCTGCAAAAGCGGGAGAGCCTTGCCGCCAGCGCCGATCAGGTGCTGGTCACGGTGGAAGAGGTGCAGACAGAGCTGCAGAAGATGAACCTGCCCCGGCGGCTGGACCAGCGCACGCTGGAGGAGCTGATGCGCACCCTGCGCAGGTACAATCTGGCCCGCCCGGTGGGGCGGCTGACCGGTCTGGACAGCCGCATCGAGGTGTTCCCCACCGTGCTGCTGGCCCTGCCGGACGCAGACCTTGCCGATGCCGCCGCCGAGAGCAGCCGCACCCGGGAGGAGCTGGCCCTCTACGAGCGGCCTGACGGAGATGCCAGCGGGGAGGAAGAAGAATGATCGAATTAAAGCGCCTGAAGCTCATCAACTGGCACAACTTTGAAAATGTCACCTTCGATTGTGCCCGTCTGACCTATATGATCGGTGTCAACGCGGTGGGCAAGACCACCATTCTGGATGCCATCCGCTACTGCCTGACCACCAACCGCAATTTCAATGCCCTGGGCAATAAAAAGAGCGGCCGCACCCTGCAGGGCTCTGTCCACGCCAAGCAGCGCGGCGAGAACGCCTACCGCCGCCCGGGCCGCACGGTGGCATACATCGGTGCAGAGTTCTGGGATACCGTCAAGCGAACAAACTTTGTCATCGCTGTCCGGGTGGAATCCGAGGGCCCCATGCAGGAGCTCCACCCCGGCGACCAGACCTGGTACATCTCCGAGGACGGCATTACGCTGGAAAAGCTGCCCTTCCTTGATCCGCGCACCGGTGCCCCCAGCGCCAAGGAGGACTTCAAGCCCGCCGTGGGCCGCCTGTCCTACACCCGCAGCCCCAGCGAGGCCCGGGACCGCATCTGCCGTGCCCTGGGCATTGGCCGCGCCTCCAGCCCGCTGGGCAAAAAGTTCAACGAAGTGTTCCAGATGGGCACCAGCATGGACGAGATCCCCAACTTCCGGGAGTTCCTGTACCAGTACATCCTGCCCCAGCCTGAGCTGGATCTGGAAGCGCTGCAGGGCGACCGGGTGGAGCTGGAAAACCTCCACGCCGTTCTGGCCGAGGCCCAGACCCGTGCCGCAGCGCTGGAACAGATCGTGGCGTATGGCCGGGAAGCTGCTGCCAAAGAAACGGATGCCCTTGTCAACCGGGGCGCGGCCCTGCTGGCCTGCGCCGAAGCGGATGCCGGTGAGGATGCCTCCTGGCAGAGCTATCTGGATGCAGGCCGCCGCCAGCTGGCCGACCTGAACGCAAAATACGAGGCCGCCAAGAACGCCGAAGCCGAAGGCCGCCGGGCCTATCTGGCGGCCCACGGTGCGGCCGGTGACAGCGGCGCGGGCCGGGCACTGGATGCCCTGACCGAGGAGCTGGCCCGAAAAAAGAGCGCGCTGGATGCAGCGGCCCGGACAAGGAACGGTCTGGAAGCAACTGCGGATACCATCACCGGCCTGCTGACCCAGCTGAACCGCAGCGGCTTTGCGGTGGAGAAGGAGCTCTGGCCCCAGCGCCTGACAGCGGAACATCTCCCCGCCCTGACTGAGGAGCTGGCCCGCATCGAAAAACCGCTGGAGGAGCAGTATTTCGCTGCCCGGCAGGCTTCGGCGGATCTGGCAAAAGAGCAGGAGGCCCTGCGGGCCGAGCTGAACGCCGTGTCCGGCGGCAAGTGGGTCTACCCCCACGGCGATGCCGCCACCAAAGTGCGGGATGCCGTGAATGCCGAGCTGAAAAGCCGCGGCATGACAGCGGATGCAAAGATCTTCTGTGAGCTGCTGACCGTGGCCGACGAGAGCTGGCAGGACTGTGTGGAAGCCTGCCTGGGTGACCGCCGGTTCGATATCCTTGTGCCGCCTGCCCACTATGCCGCCGCCAAGAGCGCCTTTGTGGCGCTGGGCGACCGGGTGGGGCCCATCAGCCTGCTGGATACCCCGGGCATCCGCAAGGCGGACCGCCATGCGGAGACAGCCCCCGCCGACAGCCTTGCCGCCCAGGTCACCAGCGAGAACCCGCTGGCCGCCCAGTATGCGGACACCATCCTGCGCCGCATCGTCTGCTGCGACACCCCCGATACGCTGGAGCATTTCCCCGACAGCGCCACCCGGGACCTGCTGCGCCACCATCCCTTCCGGCTGGAACGCCTGCGCAGGCCCCAGCGCTATATCGGCCTGGATGCCCGCAGGGAGCGTGCCGAGGCGCTGGAAGCACAGCTTGCCGCTCAGGCCGACCGCTGCCGCGAAGCCGCCCAGACCGAAAAGACCCTGAAATCTGCCTACGACCAGTACCAGAACGTCCTGCGGGGCCATGCGCTGGAACAGCTGGCCGAACTCTGGGCCAGCCGGGCCGCGCTGGATGCTGCCCGTGCCGACTACGCCGCGCAGGAGCAGAAGCTGGCGGACTGCCGCGAGAACCCCATGCTGCAGCAGCTCTACCGCGAGGAAGAAGCCCGGGAAGCCGCATGGGAGACTGCCCGCAAGGCCGTGGAGCAGGTGGGCGGCGATATCCGCGTCTGCGAAAAGCAGATCGCATCCTGCGAGGCAGAGCAGGGTAAGGCGGTGGAGACCGCCGCACAGAGCCGGGAGGCGGCAGAGGCATTCTTTGCACAGCATCCGCTGCTGGAGCCTCTGGCACAGGAACGCAAAAAGGGCCTGATGACGGGCGGGCGCACGGCCCGTGCCGCCGCACAGACTGCCGAAAAGGCACAGACCAGGCTGGACGATGCCCTGCGAGCGTATCTCACTTCCACGCTGGAACCCGCCCAGAGGGATTACAACGAGCACTACGTCTGCGATTATCCGCTGGGTCTGGCCGGGGTGGAGCAGTACCGCGCCCAGCACGACAGCCTTGTCCGCATTGATCTGGAACGCTACGCCGCCCGGCTGGAGCAGGCACAGCGGGACTGCAAGGACCGTTTCCGCAAGGATATCCTCTTCCGGATGAAGGATGATATTTTCAACGCCCGCCGCCAGTTCCGGGAGCTGAACAAGGTGATGGAGCAGCTGACCTACGGCGAGGAAGTCTACCGCTTTGAGCTGGAGCCCAGCCGTGACCCCCAGCTGGCCGCCTTCTATCAGGTCATTGTGGACAAGGGCAACCAGCAGATGACCGATGGCGACTCGCTGGACAACCTTGCCGCCACCGCCGACCCCGTCTACGAGCGGCAGGTGGACGCGCTGATGGAAAAGATCATGGCCGATGTGGACGAGAACACCCGGGCCCGGCAGGAGGGCCGCACCACCTCCGGTGCCACCCTCTCGGATTATGTGGACTACCGCACCTATCTGGACTATGACATCAAGGTGACCAACACCGTCTCAGGCCAGCAGGCCTATCTTTCCCGCGTCAGCCGCGATTCCTCCGGTGGCGAGAACCAGGCTCCCTTCTATGTGGCCATCTGCGCCAGCCTGCTGCAGATCTACCAGAAGAGCGAGAACAGCATCCGCCTTGTCCTGCTGGACGAGGCTTTCAGCAAAATGACCAGTGACCGCATCCGCCCCATGATGGAGCTGTTCCGCCGCCTGCAGCTGCAGGTGCTGCTCATCTCCACCGTGGAAAAGAGCACGGCCATCCAGCCCTACTGCGACATTACCTATTCCATCGTGCGCCACGGCGATGCCAACGCCATTGCGCCGTTCTACCGGGCCGGCATCCTTGCCGATGCTCCGGAAAAGGAGACTGAATATGAATAACACCCTTGCAAACATCTGGCTCTTTGCCACCCACTGGACCAAGCTGGATGCTTTTGATACCGAGGAAGAGCTCAACGATGAACTGGAGCTGCTCCAGCGCCAGAGCCTGCCCACCAAAGTCCGTCAGGTCACGGACAAGGAAGGCAGGGAACAGTTCCTCCTTTACGTCAAACAGGCCGACCGCGATTACGCCCGCTACTGCACCGGCTGGCGGCCCGGCGGAATGATGTGATCCATCCCTGCAAAAAGGAGAATCCATGTCAAAACAGAAAATCCAACTTTCGGATCACTTTGATTATTCACGGCTGATCCGTTTTGTGCTGCCCTGCATCGGCACCATGCTGTTTACTTCCATTTACGGCATTGTGGACGGCCTGTGTGTCTCGAACTTTGTGGGCAAAACGGCCTTTGCGGCAGTCAACCTCATCATGCCTGTGCCCATGCTGGTGGGCACAGTGGGCTTTATGCTGGGCACCGGCGGCAGCGCCATTGTGGGCATCACGCTGGGTGAGGGCGATAAAGCCCGTGCCGACCGCTATTTCAGCCTGTTTATGTCAACGGCGCTGATCGCCGGCATCGTGTTGTCCGTGCTGGGGATGCTGCTGCTCCGGCCGGTGGCCCTGATGCTGGGTGCAGAAGGTGAGATGCTGGACTACGCCCTGCGCTATGGCCGGGTGCTGATGCTCAGCCTGCCCACCTTTATCCTGCAGAATATGTTCCAGAGCTTTTTTGTCACCGCCGAAAAGCCGCATCTGGGCTTTTACTTTACAGTGGGCGCGGGTTGCACCAACATGGTGCTGGACGTGCTGCTGGTGGGTATCCTGCACTGGAGCGTGGAGGGTGCCGCCATTGCCACCATGCTCAGCCAGGTGGTGGGCGGCCTGCTGCCGGTGTTCTACTTCCTCAACCGGAAAAACACCAGCCTGCTCCACCTCTGCCGCCCGCAGTTTGAGGGCGGTGTGCTGCTGAAAGCCTGTGTGAACGGCTCCTCTGAGCTGATGACCAACCTTTCCATGTCGCTGGTGAACATCCTGTACAACTATCAGCTGCTCCGTTTTGCGGGCGAGGATGGCGTGGCCGCTTATGGTGTGATCATGTACGCATCCTTCCTGTTCGTGGCGGTGTTTGTGGGCTACGCCGTGGGCAGCGCGCCCATCGTCAGCTACCACTATGGTGCCAATAACCGCAAAGAGGTCAACAACCTCTACCGCAAGAGCCTGAAGCTCATCGGTGTGGTTGCGGTGGGAATGACCATCGGCTCCATGTTCATCATCCCCCATGTGGCCCGCTTCTTTGTGGGCTATGATGAAAACCTGCTCATTCTGACCACCCGGGCCTTCCGGCTCTATGGCCTGAGCTTCCTCATCATGGGCTTCAACGTCTATGCGTCCTCCTTCTTCACGGCCCTGGGCGACGGTGTGACCAGTGCACTCATCTCGTTCCTGCGCACCCTGCTGTTTCAGGTGGCGGCGGTTCTGCTGCTGCCGCTCCTGCTGGGCATCGATGGCATCTGGCTGGCCGTGACTGCCGCCGAGCTGGCCGCTCTGCTGGTCAGCATCGGCCTGTTCATCACCAGAGACCAGCAGTTCCATTACCGCAAGGCAGAATAACCGCAAACAAAGAAAGGACCCTCGGCGGGTCCTTTCTTTGTTCAGAATGTAAACTCCACGAACTCGCAGTTTTTGATGCCTGCCGCCGCGTACTCCTCGTTGGTCATATTGCGGTTGAAATAGTTGATCGGATTGACGACCTGTCCCATGTGAATCACCTCGTAATGCAGGTGGGGTGCGATCGAAAGTCCCGTGTTGCCCGAAAGTCCGATGATGTCGCCGCGACGGACCTCCTGCCCGCGGCGGACATTGACCGCCAGCAGGTGACTGTACGAGGTTTCGTACCCGTTGCCGTGATCGATGACGATGGTGCGGCCCGCCGTAGAGCGCGTGGCGATCTCCTTCACGCGGCCGTCCGCCGTGGCGAAGACGCGCGAACCTTCGGGCACCGTGTAATCGACGCCCTGATGGGATTGCAGGGTGCGGTAGAAGGGGTGGATGCGCATGCCGTAGGAGGCGGTGAGCAGCGTGAGCTGCTGGTTGATAACGGGCTGTATGGCCGGAATCCGGTTGCGGCCGTCGCCGACCGTATCCAGCAGACGTTGCAGTTCGAGGTACGATTCGTTGAGCTTGGTCAGCGTCGCTTCGGATTGTCTGACCTTCTCTTTGAGTTCCAGGATGATCTGACGGTCGGATTTGTCCAGCAGGCTTTCGTACGTTGCGAGCCGCTTGGTTTCGTATTCGGTGTCGAAATCGTAAGGATCGGATTCGAAGAGGATGTTGAAGACGTTGCGGTCGCGCTCGGAAACATTTTCCA
>ERZ1106952.741-NODE-741-length-12612-cov-156.091025_pt1 | contig 12612 bp, 8 predicted proteins | sample MGYA00403677_ERZ1106952 | MGnify/ENA primary metagenome ERZ1106952 (study PRJEB35170, sample SAMEA104062415) | human gut metagenome | biome: human gut; feature: human-associated habitat; material: faeces | place: Denmark | collected 2012-05-14 ...
AAATACAAGTTAGCAAAGCTACTTAAATCTCTAGAGATGGCCAAATCATCATATGAATATCAAGTAAAAGCTCTTAACCATGATAAATATCAAGAGTTAAGGCCAATAATTAGACAAATATTTAACGATAGTTATCAAGCATATGGTTCAGAAAGGATATATGGTGAACTTAAAAATCAATGAATAACAGTTTCTGAAAAAGTTATTAGAAGATTAATGAAAGAAGAAAATATTCATCCATTTATTCCTAGAATGAAGAAATATTCTTCTTATCAAGGAGAAATATCTCCAGAAGTTCCTGATTTATATAAACACGACTTTAAAGCGGATGAACCATATAAGAAGCTAGTAACAGATATTACTGAATTCTCACTTAGAGATGGTAAAGTATATCTATCTCCAATGATTGATTTATACGATGGATGTCCAATTAACTGGAAGATAGGATATTCTCCAAATAAAGAATTAACTAACTCCATGTTAATAGAACTACATAACATCATTCCTAGCGATGTTAAACCCATCATCCATAGTGACAGAGGTTGCCATTATCGAATCCCTGATTGGATTAATCTCATGGAAGAATATGGTTATACTAGATCAATGTTCAGAAAGGGATGTTCCCCGGATAATGCAGCGTGTGAAGGATTCTTCGGAATAATGAAAAGAGAATTCTTCCATAATCATGATTGGAGCAATGCGACAAGGGAAGAATTCATAAAAGAATTAGACAAGTACTTAACTTGGTTTAAAATAAAGAGAATAAAGGAAAGGTTAGGATATTTAAGTCCAACAGAATATCGTTCTAGAGCAAGTCTCTAAAATGGTACGAAAAAATGTCCGGACTCCCACTTATTTGTTGGAATACCTATATTGATACAATTTGCGTATACCCCTTAAAAAATGCGTACAGCAAACAAAAAAAACTCCCAACGTTGTGGGAGGTCAAAGTAACTGTGGCTCTATAAAAATTTTTAGGGTCGCAAAAAAGCTATAAATTTTTTTAGAGCCGTAACTGTTTCCGTTACCGAATGTGCTCTTTCTTTTACATAACGAGCCAAAGATACGGCGCTAAACTCGGGCACCCCATAACATTGAGTCGCTTGGAAGAATTCTAGTCTATACTAAAATTTGTCGAGTGGAAAATTTTAAAGAAGCACAACCAAAAGAGCCTTTTTAGAAGAGACTGTTTTGAACTATATCATATAAATAAATGCAGAGGTATTTAGCAATCATACTATTATTACTTCATAAGTTCAGAAAATTCTTTTAAAACAATTAACTCATATTCATCAAACAATTCTATGTTAAAAGATAAATCAATTACTGATTGTAATGAAATATTGTTTTCATATAGTTTAATGATAATATCATTAGATATACCGAAGTCAATTAATTGTTCGTATTCATTATTGATTGTTCCATTTTCAAAAAGTAAAGCAGCTTTTTTAGAATCTAAACATTCCGTGTCATATGAATTAGATAAAGATTTTTTTTGAATATATAGTTTTATAATCGATGTTACAAACGAGACATAAAAAGGAATTTTATATTGTACAATACTTGAAATAAACTTAAATGTCTCAGTATAAAAGGCATCGTAGTTCAGTCTTAATTCTTTAGTATAATAATTTAAAATCCATCCTTTTGATTTATTTGTAAAATATTGAATAATATCATCTTTATTTGAAAAATTAAAATATATTGATTTCACCACGTTATTATATTCACTTTTAATAAAAGAAATGTTTTTCCCAATAATATCTTTTGATTTACCCGAACAATAAATTTTATACAAACGGCTCCAAATAAACTGACCAGAATTATCAAACGCCCTTATTTCATACGATTTAGATGGAAAAGGATCAATTCCATGAGAAATAAAAGTGTCTCTAATAAATAAAAATATTAAATTAAGTGATTCAACTCTCTTATTAGGTTCATCAACATAAATATTTTTACATGAAGAATATATCTTTTCAATATTGCTATTATTCAGAGCTTCATAAAGAATTAATTTCCATTTCGTAGGGACGCATAAAGAAATATTCAAATCTTTTTGCGATAATTCCAATTTTTCCCTATAACTATTCGTTTCCGATTTGCATGTTAATTCACTTGGCGTTAAAAATTCCTCATCAAGCATATCTATAGCATAATCGCCACGAACAATTGTTGGATTTCCTATCTTATAATTATAATTTTCTAACTGGATACTACCTTCTTTTTGTAGTCTATTCACTTCTTGATAAACATTATCATCTATACAATAAATCTTTCCTACACTGGATTTTGCAAATCTGCCAGCCCTTCCTGAAACATTTAAAACATCAATATTAGAAAGCTTATTTGTTGTAGGACCATTAACTAAACTAGTAAAAATCAAATTACTGGCATTTGTATTAACTCCTTCAGTAAATGCTGTAGTGACAATCAGTGTTCCTATTTCATTTTGTTCATACAACTTAATTATTTCTTTTTTTATATATCTCGGAAGAGGAGCAACATATATTCCTATTCCTTTTTTTAATCCTGTAATTACTTTCCATTCATATTTAACGCCAACATCATAATTATTTTCTAAATGCTTAATAAAATTATTAAATCTTTCACTATGACTAACTTCAAAATCAAAGGAAACATCATCAATAATTTTATATGCTTCAGAATAATTTGATACATAGACAATGTTCTTTTCTTTTTTGAGCTTTTCAAGGATATAGTTAACCTTCTTTGATTTTGAAAGGTTTTGTGTATAACCCTTAATGTTGCCAAAATACTTTTTAAATTCTTGAGAAGAAGATATTTTAATGATGTCTCTGCTAACATATTCTATTTTTCTATCTATCTTCTTTATTTCATACTTTCTTAAAAATCTATCCATTGATTTGGTTAAGGAATATGTAAATGGTGATAAGAAAATAGTTCTATTATTAGATGATCCTATCATATCTGCAACTTTTCTAAATCTCAATGCGCGTGATTCTAAAAAATCAGATATTTGTTCATCTTTAGAATCAACTATCTTGTATGTTTCATCCATAACAATCAAGTCAAAATCATTAATTGAAATAGTTTCACTAACCAAAAAGAATCTTTCTGGTGTTAAAAGAAGAAAATTCCTTTTATTTCTTTGTTTGTGAGGTTGTGTTGAAATATAATAATTCATACCGAGATTCTTATTTAATCTAATAATCTTTTGATATAGTTCTTCTAATAATGAATTTGTAGGAACAATAAACATAATATTATTAAGAATTTTATAATTTTCTAATATGTATTCCAAAACTATACTTGTTTTTCCAAAAGAAGTTGGAGCTGATAAAAACACTTTTTTATTGTTTTCAAAATCATAAAGCAAAGACAATTGCCCTTTGTTATAATAATTGATATTTTTTCCTATATAAGTCTGACTTCTTGCAGAATCACAAATTAAAAAATCGGCAATTTCTTCACTTGATAAATATGCAAGATACCCATACATTTCAGTGATTGAAATCATCGAATATACTTCTTGCATATATTTTCTATAATTACCATCTATCATTAGATAATTCAATGTATCTAATAAACCTTTTTCATTATTTTCAAAAACATATTCATTAATTTTATTAATTAATTCTAGATTACTCATAGTTCTTATCTATCTCCTTTTTAATTTCTATAGGCTTAGAGTTTGTTGGAATAAAAACTATTTCTATCTTATAATTAGTAATATTTAATTCTTTAATTTTTTGTTCAGCTTCTTGGTAAATATCATTATAATGGTTAATTAGCTTCTGTGGTGTCTTTTTTGTCGAATCAAATATAGCGAAAAAAATAAAATTGCAACATACATCAAAATCAATCAAAGAACTAATAAAATCATTTGAAATATCGATTTTACTATTTAAATCGTTGATGAAATTTAAAAATAATGATTTTTCACACTCCATTACATCAAAACTTTGACTTACCATAAAACCTATATAGTTGTTTAAAAAATCTTTAGATATGTGTGAATGTTTACCATTTCTTCCTCCTATTGATGGAGTACCATTTATATCTTCAATTAAATTATTTTTCGCTGATGAGGCTCCTGATACGAATTTTGCCTCGCAAAAACAAATATTAATATTTCCATCTTCAATAAAATATACAACATTATCTGGCCCGTGAGCTTCTGCATCTGAACTAAATGATCGCTTTTTTGCATATGTTATCAAACATTTTCTTTTACAAACAATGCGTAAGAAAAAATCTAAAAATAATTCTCCATACAATCCATTTACTTCGGTTTTTCTTTGTGGAACTATTTTATCAACTCGAACTTTTTTAGATCTTTCCTCTAATTCCAAATCTATGTTTTCTATTTTAATTGTAGACAATTGATCAAAACTTCTAACATAATAAGGCAAATACATTAAAAAAGTTGTACTAAAATTTTTTAATTCTTTGTCATAATCATAAATATACATTATATGAGCTGGCTTATCATCGACTAGTTTTGAATGAAATATTTTCTTTTCATGGTTATCTTTATAATATTTAATTAGTATTTCGTTATCCATAACAATCCCTCTTTTTTAAAATATCGTTTCAATCTCATCGGCAAGTGAAGAAAATAGTTTAGCAAATACTTTATTATCTTTATGATCAAATGTTATTTGCAATTAACACATATTGAGTCATAGCAATCTTTTCTTTCATTACTTCGAATGATCAAAATATAAATCAAGCAGAATCAACTTTGAACCAAATACTTGGAGGTAATCTATCATTTTTTTCTAATAACATTTCGATTTATTCCAACATAATTATTTTTAAATGTTTCATTAATTTATTTAAATTAGAATTAAAAATTATCTTGATACTTATATCTTTTGATGTGAAATGTAATTCTTTAGCCATACTAATCACCATTTTTTTCTTTTTTCAGATCTTCATAAATACTCTTCATGAATATTCCCAGTACATCTTTTTTAATATCGGTATTATTCAAAAGCATCGTGAAGAATTCTTGATTTTGTTGAAGCCCATCAACCAAAGCATCATCTATGCTTGAATAGAAAGAAAATTCGAAATCATTCAAGCCATTAGTCTTGGCGCTTGCAGTTAAATCCGGATTTTTCTTTAGTAAGTCTCTGATCTGAAGTGCCGCCTTGATTGCAACATCGTTATCGAAGGATTTTCCGGTCTTGCTATTTACTTCACTGATAATATCAGATAATTTCTTTTCTTCATCCTCAGTAAGATTAAAGGTTTCAGCAGTTGCCAATTCAATATTAGGATTTGAATCAATGGAATTGACATGAGTTTCATTGCCTTTTTTCTGGTAAAAATTATTTCCATCAATCATTCCTTTTAAGCTGAATCCTTCTCCTGGTCTTCCCGCCTTAAGGTAAGGCAACAGCCAAATTATAAAATTGTATTTCTTATGCAAATCCGTATCTTCAAATGTAGATACTTGCAAAATAAATTCATAGAATCTGACGAATCTCCTAAGGGTTAAATAAACTTCACGTTGTTTCTCACTATCAAATGTTTTGAACTTAGAATTTGCTTTTGATAAGTAGAATGTGATTTTTTCAGCTTTCTTATTTTTTGATATATCCTGTGAATAAAAGATGTCATTAGTTTCAATTGCATCATCAATATCAAACAAATCAAAACTATCTATCTTTTGGTCTATTTCATATACTAGCTCAGGTGTGACAGTATTACATAGTATGGTGCTTGTGTAATATGGTTTGAATGCAGCGACTATATCATCGATAGAGTTTACAAAATCCAAAATAAAGGTCCTTTTATTGAATGGAGGGTAAGTTCTATTCAACCTAGATAATGTTTGTACTGCTGCTATTCCATTAAGCTTTTTCAAGACATACATAGCACATAGTTTTGGTTGGTCAAAACCAGTCTGATATTTATTTGCGACCAAAAGTACTTGATAGTCGCCTTTGTCAAATCTATCTTGTGTTTCTTTGTCGCTGAATCCATTGATTGACGATTCAGTATAAACTTTATCTTCATCTGCTTCTTCAAGCTGCCTTCCAGTGATTTTTCCAGAAAATGCAACTAAAGGATGCACGTCTGTATAGCCTTTATCCGATACATATTTATTGAAAGCCTCATAATATTTTACTGCTTCAGCACGTGAGCCTGTCACAACCATCGCTTTCGCCCAAGGCTGCTCTTTTAAAACAATGTCTCTAAAATGCTCAATAATTATTTCTATTCTTTGAGCTATATTGGTTTCATGGAGCATTGCAAACCTAGCAATTTTCTTTTTGGCTTTTTTGGTCTGGAATCTTGGATCAGCTTCTATTTTTTTACTAATCTTATAGAAAGTTTGATATGGAGTGAAGCTTTGAAGCACATTAAGGATGAACCCTTCTTCGATTGCCTGTTTCATGGAATAAAGATGAAATGCCTCATGCTGTCCAAACTGATTCAATCTTCCAAAAAGTGCAAGAGTTGTTCCTTTAGGAGTTGCAGTAAACGCAACCATTGACACATTACTTTGCTTTCCATGCTTGCATATCTCATCGCTAATCATATCTTCTGCATCCATGTTGAATTTATCTTCTTCATAATCAACATCAGAACCCAATGCCTTAGTTACGGCCGCCATATCTTTGCCAGCGGTTGATGAATGAGCCTCATCAATGATTACTGCAAACTTCTTGTCTTTAAGTCCTTTTACGATATCAGCGATATATAAAAATTTTTGAATTGTCGTCGCTATGATTTTTGTATTTCCTTCAAGTGCTTTTTTCAAGTCATTTGATGAGCAATCTTCATTCATGACCTTTATTAATCCAATTTTATGCTCCAAAGAACAAACTGCCTTTTGAAGCTGTCTGTCTACTACAACCCTATCAGTAACTATGATTATATTGTCATAAATTATGTTGTTGTCTGCATCATGAAGAGATGAAAGCCTATGAGCCAACCATGCGATAGTGTATGTCTTGCCCGATCCTGCACTGTGTTGGATTAGATAGTTCATTGATGTTTTGTTTTCTTTTACATCAGCTACAGTTTTTCTAATACAATCCAATTGGTGATATCTTGGAAAGATGATAGACTCTTTTGTCGTTTTTTCTTTTCCGGTAACTGGATCTTTCTCTTTTTTTCTTTCAACAAAAACGAATCGAGAAAGAATATCAAGCAAGGCATCCTTGGTAAGAATATCTTCCCACATATAAGAAACGCCAAATCCATCACTATTTAGTGGATTTCCTTTACCGGTTTCTATTCCTTCGCCTTTTCCTTTGTTGAAAGGCAAGAAATATGTCGAAGTGCCATTGAGCTTTGTAGTCATGTAGCATTCTTCCAAATCCATGGCAAAATCTACTATGCTGCCAGCCTTAAACAAGAAAAATCTAGATTTAGGGTCTCTATCCTCCCTGAATTGCCTGATGGCATCCTCATAGTTTTGGCCGGATTCGTTGCATTTTAGTTCGAAAACAGCAATAACAAATCCGTTGATACAAATAACAAGATCAACACGCTCTTTTTGCTTTTCTTCCTCACTTAGCTTTTCTATCTTTTCCTTTGGCTTAGTATATACTTCCTGTGCAACAGAGAATATGTTCTTAGCGTAATTTTCATTTAGTTCTTTATTGAAAGTTGTTGCAGGTTTTGTATATAGCAAGCGGATTTTTACGTTGGATATTACTATCTCATTCTTCAATACCTCGATCAAAGAAGAATTCTTTCCTATGATTTTGTTATTGATTGAATTTATTATCGTTTCCTCATATTTATCCTTAAAAATCTTCTTCAATCGCATCATTGCATCTGGTTGAGTATCTTCTAAGAATTTGAAAAATAATTTTTTATCTAACGCATAATTCTTATCAATATCATCATTTTTTCTTTCAATGTATCCATTATGAGAAACTAAATAATCGATAATGTATTGTTGATATTGCCTTTCAGTAAGTATTTTATTCATGAGGAACCTCCCTTTTGCCTGTTACGTATTCATGAATAATTGTTTTTTTGTAGTCGTCCAAAATTCTTAATTGTGATTTCTTGCCTAGTATAACAGTGTCAATAAGTTGAACCTTTGTTTCTATAAATTTAACAATTTCAACTTGTTCTTTAATTGGAGGAATTAAAATTAATGTATTCTCAAATCCACTAGGTGTCAAATCCCATTGGCCCTCTCTAATACCACCAGACAACCTTCTAAATTCATCTTTATAGCAGTATCGCAATAAATAATGAGCATATTTTTTTTTGAAGGCATCGTCTGTGAACTTATAAATAAAATAAGCTGGACTTACAACACCCTCATATTTTGAAACACCCATTGAACCTTGCCATGCTTTCATTTTATTGATAACAAGGTCTCCAGGTTTAACATATTTGTATTTAGACGTATCTTCTGATGTAACATTATGGTTATCATCTCTGCTATCTTTAGGAACAACACCAAATTCCCTATAAACAGATAATATTTGCATGTCTCCAGGATTTTTGTACTCTTCCCTTTTTAGATTATATTTAATTTTATTAACTAGCCAATTTGCTGGAACTTCTCCTATCCATCCCATTCCGCTGTTCTTCATCAATGCATTCTGATTCAATCCTTTTGTGACTTTTTCTATAATAATAGAACGCTTATATTGCTCTAAAGTAGAAATTTGATCTTCAATAATTTTTGAGATTTCATCGATTTTACCGCACTTGTTATCTAAATAATCCGAAATTGCTTTTTGTTCAGATAGAGGTGGGACTATAATCTTTAAATCCAAAAATTCATCTGAGCTTAATGAAAATCTTACGTTTTTAGAATACCTTTTGTATTTTCTATCAATAAAAACTGTTCTAAAATAATAATCAATATATCCAGGTGATACCATGTTGTCTTTGCATTTAAAACACTTATATGCTGGAGATATCATCCCATTGAATTTGCTTACTCCAGAAAAAACTGCTGAGCAATCCAGGTCAAACAAGCACATTATAACATCATTTATTTTAACCTTTTGATAGGTTGAGTAAGAAGTTGGAACCTTACCTGTTTGTTCGCCGTCATTTATTTCTTTGATGCCATTTTTTGTCAACGACAATAATTGAGTATCAATCCACTCTTTTCCAATTATCTCTTTATTTAAATCAAAAATATATTTATTACGTATAACCTTCCAATACGTAGGTATTTCATCAATCCACTCAACGTCACATTTTGCCAATTCTCTCATCACAGCTCACCTCCAAAAAGAGTTTTAATTCTATTTTGAAGATCTGATTCCATTGAATTAAATTGTTCTTCTAAAAGTTCACTCTTTTCTGGTTGTTTATATTTATAGAAATATCTAGTGAAAGGAATTTCAGCGCCAATTTTTATTGTTTTTTGACCCCTATCTTCTTCAAATGTTGCACTTTCATTATCCCCTTCGAAAAATGCTTTTGCATCGCTGACGTATGGCAAAACTTCTCTGGCCATATAGTCATCGATATTTTCGTTCCATTTGACTATTTCTGTATCTTTTGTTTCCTTATCATAGATGACATTACCTTTTTTATCCTTTTGAATTTCAGCCTTATCATCTATTTCTGATAATCCGTCAATTATTTTTTGAAGTAATTTCTTTTCTATTGTTAATCCTAATCTCGCTATATGGCTTTCGAATAATACTCTAGACATAAATACTTCATCAGAAGCATGTTCTCTTAATTGAGTAACTATTGCATCATATTGGTCTTTATTATTCTTGAATTTTTCAAGTTGCTTCTTTTGCTTTTCATTTAATGTTCCGAGACTGTTTTCTAATTCAAAAACTTTATTTTCGTCATAAATAGACGAAAGAACACCCTTTTGAATCATTGAATCAATTCTTTCGTTAGATAACGAGTAATTCCTATGCATTGGACACATAGTTGTATATTCTCGGTAAATAAATTCTGTATTATCATAAATTTTGACGAATTCATTTTCTTCGAAATTAACATATAACTCCGTGATTCTCTTCCTATCCTCAGGAGACAATTCATTCTTTTTATAACCTAACCCTTTACGCAATTTATGATAGATTGTTGATGCATCTATTAATTGAATTTTACCTTTGCGCTCTTTTCTTTTATTCTTCGAAAGAATCCATACGTATGTTTGAATGCCAGTGTTGTAGAACAAATCAGTTGGTAAAGCAATAATTGCTTCAATCAAATCATGTTCTAGCATCCATCTTCTTATTTGACTTTCACCACTTGATGTGTCCCCAGTGAACAAAGGTGATCCATTTTCAATTATTGCAGCTCTGCCCACTTTATCATCCATCTTATCAATAGCTGATTGCATGAAAATAAGTTGTGAATCTCCTCCACCAGGAAGTCCGGCTGGCCACCTGCAATTTTCGCTTGAGGCTTTTTCGAATTCTTTCAATACAGCTTCTTCTTGTCCTTCTTTGGCATCTTCCCCCTTCCAAGGTGTACCAAATGGAGGATTCTCTATAACAAAGCGCATCTTAACATCTTTAAAACAATCAGTCTTGAAAGTGTCGGCATGCTTAAAGTTTCTTGCATCTTGACCCTTGATTAACATTTCAGCAAGTCCTATGGCATATGATGGACCCATATATTCCTGACCAAACAATCTGACATCCGTCGAAGGATTAATATGTTTTAAATATGAATATGCAGTCGAAAGCATTCCTCCGGTACCACAAGCTTGATCACAAACAGTTATTACTTTATGGTCTTCAAAAATATCATCACTGCCTTCAGCAGTCAAAATTGAAACGAGGCATTTGATGATGTCACGGCCAGTGTAATATTGTCCTGCATCCACGTTTTGATAAAAGCGACCGATTAGATTCTCGAAAATATATCCCATTTTTATCGAATCGTATGTTGTAGGGTCTAAGTCCAATTCAGAGAAAGCTTTTACTATAGTAAACAAACAGCCTCCTTCATCCATCGTTTTTATATGATCCGCAAGCTTCAATTGTTTTAGAATATCTTTTACATTATCAGAAAAACCTTCCATATAACTTTCAAAATTTTCAGCTATTTTTTCCGATTCGTTTAATAGTTCTTTCAAATCATAATGACTAACATTATAGAATTGAAAGCCTGCTTTTTTCTCTAGTGCCTGAGAAGGTGTTTTAGGATTTCTTTCATACATTTCGATTACTGTTTCTTTTGTATGAGAAAGAGCACACTCAAATCTCCTTAGAATTGTCATAGGAATAATTACATCGCCATATTTATCAGGCATGTAAGTTCCTCTCAATTTATTTGCAATACTCCAGATAAAATTGGCTTCTGCAGTTACATCGACAGGGGCATCATCCCAAAGCATATCTATTTTTTCTCTTATATCAGTCATAATTTTGTCCTCTATTCTTTCGTTAAATAATATAATTCATACAATACAGAAAAGTATTTGTCCTCGTAGGTTTCAGCCATAGCATCAGTTGAAGAATGGTCTTTTTCTTTCCAATGTAGATACTTAACGGCATAGCACATAACTTCTTCAACCATCACCATCATCCAGAAGCAAAGGTAATCCTCGTGACATTTCCTCAAATGTTCCTCTTCAATCAAATAGTCGTTAGGGAGAATGATTTCTTTGTCTTTGGGCATCAGCTCAGGCTTATCATATTTGCAATAAAGATAATCCTCTAAATATTGAGCATATGTAAGCTTTCCATGGTGCGTCAAAAACATTCTTTCTAGATTGAAAACATCGTCATATTTATCATTTATGAATTTAGAATGCTCTAAATCGACAACTGATTCAGATTTATAATCATATGATCTTGTTAAATACTTGCCTCCATCATATAGAAAATCACGACCAATTTCTAATTTATGAATTGCCTCAATAATCAATGATATTTTATCTTGTATCCAAGAATCATCGTTAATTAAATCACAGTCTAAGTTTCTTTGTTTAAGAACCTCTTTCTTTGTTTCATCATCTAAATAAGAAAAAGCATTATATATTTTTCTGACATGCTTATTTTGAGGGAAGCAACCTACTGCTATAGTTGCCCAAGTTAAATAATCGATTTCATCAGCGTTATCAATGATGAATCTCTTGGCAGTTTCCTTAATTTCTTTTTCTTTGGTGATTTTCTGATTGTGCCTTTCCAAAAAATAGATAACAAAGGAAATAGCTATTGTCGCTGCCAAAGAAAGAATTGAAATTATTAAATTAGCGATTTCCATTAATCATCTACCTCTATTCCGTACTTCTTAAATAATGGTGCTAATTTTCTCTTAGCTTTAATAGTAGGGTTGAATCTATCGTTCTCCCATCTGTTTACTGTCCCAAAGGATACACCAAGATAATCGGCAAATTCCATCTGTGACATTATCATTTTCTTCCTTAAAGCCTTCACCGCTTCTGCATACTTCATCACGGAATCCTCCATTATTTTCTCTAATTGTTACTATTATAGCATTTTTATACTATTTTCGCCACCGTTTTGAGAAAAATAAGAGATAAGTTCAGGACTAATTTGATATTTTTATAACATGTCAAATAAGCCTAAAATATCTTCCGTTTAGAAAGTACGTCTAGCGTTTAGAAATATGGTCTTAGCGTTTAGATAGATAGTATACGTCAAAAATTAACACGTATGATAAAAATAAAAAGATAATCAAACATTA
>ERZ1106952.742-NODE-742-length-12589-cov-5.150391_pt1 | contig 12589 bp, 11 predicted proteins | sample MGYA00403677_ERZ1106952 | MGnify/ENA primary metagenome ERZ1106952 (study PRJEB35170, sample SAMEA104062415) | human gut metagenome | biome: human gut; feature: human-associated habitat; material: faeces | place: Denmark | collected 2012-05-14 ...
CGGGCAGGCTTCGCCTGTTTCGTAACGGACTGTCGCTTATCGTTTGTATTTTTAGGTTTTGCCTTTGATATAACCCCTTGCTTTCCCCTTTCGGGGAAAGTGGCGAGCGTATGCGAGCCGATAGAGGATAAAAAGAAGTAAGCCGATAGCGGATACAAAAATAAATTCTGCGCAGTAAATCAACTATTCAACAAAAAACGCGTTGTTTCCGCCGCTGTCCCCGTCGTTTTCTCCGCAGCCGCCGTATTGTTCGCCGCAGGCGGTCTTCGCCGCGTATAAGCTTTATCGGCAACTTGCAAAATTTGTTTAAAAGACGGGCGCGCGGGGTAAAAATAATTATATGGAAAAGAATACGAAAAAGAAAAAAATAGTTCTTCCCGTGGTTCCTCTCCGCGGGAAAGTGGCGTTTCCGGGCACGATTTTCTCGTTCGACGCGGGCAGACCGGGCACCATCGAAGCGATTAAAATTTCGTCCTCGCAGTATAACGGCGAAATTTTAATCTGCACGCAGAAAGATACCGATAAAAACGACGTCGCCGCCGAGGATATGTATTCCGTAGGCACGGTGGCGGAAATAAAACAGGTTACCAACCTTCCGGGCGGCGCCGTGCGCGTGGTTGCGGAAGGGCAACGCGCGGTAAAAGTCAAGGCGTTTACGCTTACCGATTGTTTCTATGCGGAATGCGCCGAACGAAAAACCGTGCACGGTGATCCCGTTATCGAAGAAGCCTACCTTCGTTCCGCCCGCTCGCTGGTTGCCGACGTGCTGATTTCCGAGGGCAAACTCAATAAGGAAACGGTTGCCAAATTGGATCTCACCGCCGACGCGGACGAATACGTTAACGCCGTCGTCAACGCCATGCGCGTGCGGCTGGACGTCAAGCAGCGGATTCTGGAAGAAACCGACGCGGTGGAACGCCTGAAACTTCTGGAACAGTGCCTGAACGACGAACTGGAAATTTCCAAAATCGAAAAGCGTATTTCTTCCGCCGTGCGGCAGAGCATCGAACGTTCGCAGAAAGATTATTACCTCCGCGAACAGCTGAAAGCCATTCACGGCGAGCTCGGCGACGACGGCAAGGAACAGGACAAGTACCGCGAAAAAGCGGAAGAAAAGCACCTGCCCGATTACATGCGCGAGAAGTTTCTGAAAGAGGTCGACAGGCTCGATAAAATGCAGCCCTCTTCGCCCGAATACACCGTCGTTACGTCCTATCTCGATCAGGTGCTGGAACTCCCGTGGACGGAGGAAACCAAAGATACCGATAAACTTTCGGACGCGGCGGCGATTTTAAACGAAGATCATTACGCGCTTGAAAAAATCAAGGACAGAATCTGCGAATATCTCGCCGTTTTAAAACTGACGGGCAATATGAAAGCGCCCATTCTGTGCTTCGTCGGTCCTCCGGGCGTGGGCAAAACCAGCATCGCCCGTTCCGTCGCCCGCGCGCTCGGCAGAAAATTCGTCCGTATGAGTCTCGGCGGCGTGAAAGACGAAGCGGAAATCCGCGGACACCGCCGCACGTATATCGGCGCGATGCCGGGGCGTATTTTGTATGCCATGAAGAGCGCCGGCACGATCAACCCCGTGATTCTGCTGGACGAAATCGATAAAATCTCCTCGGATATGCGCGGCGATCCCGCCAGCGCGCTTTTAGAAGTGCTCGATCCCGAACAGAACAATTCTTTCCGCGACCGGTACCTCGAAGAGCCGTACGATTTATCAAAGGTGCTGTTCGTTACCACGGCAAACACGCTGGATACCATTCCCGCGCCGCTGCTCGATCGTATGGAAGTCATCGAACTTTCGGGGTATACTTTGGAAGAAAAGAAAGAAATCGCGCGGCGTTATTTAATCCCCAAACAGCTGAAAGCCAACGGACTTACGGAAAAGGACGCAAGCTTTACGGACGGCGCGATTAAAAAAATCATCGAAGGGTACACTATGGAAGCGGGCGTGCGCACGCTGGAACGCACCATAGGCGCCGTATGCCGTAAAATCGCGGTAACGGCGGCGGACGCCGAGGAACGCGTGAAAGTTTCCGTTACCGAAAAGGCGGCGGAAAAATATCTCGGCGCGCCGCGGTTTGTTAAAAACGAAGTGGAAAAACAACCGGAAATCGGCGCGGCGGTCGGGCTCGCCTGGACGGCGGTCGGCGGCGTAACGCTTACGGTGGAAGCCGCCATCGTGAAAGGCAAGGGCGACGTGCGCCTGACGGGCAAACTCGGCGACGTCATGAAAGAATCGGCGCTCGCCGCGCTCACGTTCATCCGCTCGCACGCAAGTCGTTACGGACTGAACGAAGAGATTTTCGAAGAAAGCGACGTGCATATTCACGTGCCGGAGGGAGCCACGCCGAAAGACGGTCCTTCCGCGGGCATCACCATGGCTACGGCGGTGCTTTCCGCGTTTTCGGGGCTGCCGGTAAAAAAGAGCGTGGCGATGACGGGCGAAATCACTCTGCGCGGCAAAGTGCTGCCTATCGGCGGCTTGAAAGAAAAAGCGCTTGCGGCGCGCCGCGCGGGCATCACGCGCGTGATTATCCCCGCGGAAAATAAAAAAGATCTGGAAGAACTTCCCGCGCCGATCCGCGCCGAAATGACGTTTATTCCCGTAACCGACGTGGAAGAGGTGTTCGGAGAAGCAATCGAAAATTTTAAAATCTGCGACGCGCCGGCGCCCAAGGCGGAAAAACGCGGGCGCGGCGGCGTATACCCTCCGCACGGCGAGCCGATGCCCTGCTGACGGGCGGCGCGAAACATAAAAACGTCCCGCCGGCGGCGGGGCGAAACAGGGTTTCAAGGGGAACTATGGAATATCTTTACAAAAAAACATCGGACGGCGCGGCGGAAGAAAAAAATCCCCCGCTCGTCATAAAAAACGCGAAGTTCGTAACGTCCGCGGCAACAAGCGCGCAGTTTATCAAAGCGGATAAGCCGATGATTGCGGTGTGCGGCAAGTCCAACGTGGGCAAAAGCACGTTCATCAACATGCTTGCGGGGCAGAAACGGCTGGCAAAAACAAGCGCCGCGCCGGGCAGAACGCGCCTCGTGAATTATTTCGATTTCGGCGAATTTTATCTGGTGGATCTTCCGGGATACGGCTACGCGGAAGTTTCGCGGGCGGAAAAGGCAAAATGGGCGAAAACGCTGGATAAATTTTTCGAAAACAAGCGCGCCCTTGCGCACGTGTTTCTTCTGCTCGATTGCCGGCACGATCCCACGGCGGAAGATTTGCAGATGCTTAGTTATCTGAACTATCACGTCGTGCCGTTTACCGCCGTACTTACGAAAGGCGACAAGCTTTCGAAAATGAAGCTGAAAGAACAAAAAATCAAAATCTCGGCGAAAGCGGGGCTTGCGGCGGGCAACGTTATCGCCACCGCCGCGGCGGACGGTACGGGCAAAACCGAAATTCTGCAAAAGACGGCGGAAATTCTCGAGATTGCCCGCGCGAAACAAAACGCGTCGGAAGAAACCGAAGAGGATACGGAAGATAAAAAAGAATTGACAAACCGTCGGGAAACATAGTATAATAAAACCCGAACAAGCAAAAAAGGTGAAAAGAAGCGATGCGAATCTGGGCAAAAGCGATGAAAGGCGGCAAAATCCGCAAACAATTTGTATACGAGCGCGACGGCAAAGTGGTGTACTCGCAGTTTTTCACGTATTTATCGGAAATCTGCGCCGCGCTTGACGTTCCTACGCCCGTGCTTTTAAAAACGCATATTTTCAATTTTGCCAAATTCAATCACGTCAACTTTCTCCCGCGCGATTTCGTGGAAAGCTTCCCCTACGATAAACTGGTGCTGGAAAATATCTTTTAACCCGCCGGCGAGCGTACCCGCAGGCTTTCCGGGCAGGCAAAGCCGGTTCGGCGGGGCGCCGCGAAAAATAAAATTTTTGCAAAAACCCCGCTTTTTCCTTGACAAATCCCCGATTTCGGGGTATAATACAAGTACTGTAAAAACCGAATAAAACCGTGGCATGCGCCGACAGGAAAGGCGCGTCGTCGCGGTTGTCTTTTTGCGTTCTTTGAAAAAGGACGGTTTTTTTGTTATTAAACGGAAAAACGCCCGGAAAAGCCCCGTAAAAAGCAAAAAAGCGGCAAGAAACAAACAGAAATCGCAGAATAAAACAAAACAGTTTCAGAAAACTTTCAAAAGGAAACTTTTAAAGATAAGCAGGAAAATTCCGGAGGTAAACAAGACATGGCTGAAAAATTTCAGATGACGCAGAAAGGGTACGACGAAGCGGTGAAGCTGCTCAAATACCTGCAGGGCACCAAGCGCAAGGAAATCGTTGCGCGCATCGCGGAAGCGCGTTCGCACGGCGACCTTTCCGAAAACGCGGAATACGACGCGGCGCGCACCGAACAATCCAACAACGAAATGGAAATCGAAGAGCTCGATTATAAAATCAAAAACGCCGAAATCGTCGCCGAAAACAACGATACCAGCAAGGTGAACATCGGCAACGTGGTAAAGGTGTACGATCCCGATCTCGAAGAGGAAGAAACCTACGAAATCACCGGCACCACCGAATCGAATATTCTCGAAAATAAAATTTCCAACGTTTCCCCCGTGGGCGCGGCGCTCATCGGGGCGAAAGTGGGCGATCGCGTAACCGTCCGTCCCGACGGCGGCGAATCGTACGTGCTCGTCGTCAAGGCAATTTCGCTCGCGAAGAAGTAAATCGCGGATCTCCCCCCGGCAAACGCGCACGCCAAAACGCGCGCCCGGCAAGAAGTAAAAACGAGGTAAAAACCTATGGAAGAAAACAAGCAGAACGCAAACGGACAAGCCCCCGCGGCGCCCGCCGCGGCTCCGGAACAAACCGCGGAAACGCTCGCCGAACAGGCGCGCATCCGCCGCGAAAAACTGGCGAAATTGCAGGGCGAGGGTAAAAACCCGTACGAGCAGGTGAAATACCCGGTAGACGCGGACAGCGCTTCCGTCAAAGCGAATTTCGAAGCGTACGAGGGCAAAACGGTAACGATGGCGGGCAGAATGATGTCCCGCCGCATTATGGGCAAAGCCTCGTTTTCGCACATAGCCGATAAAAGCGGCTCCATTCAGATTTACGTTACCCGTCAGGATATCGGCGAGGAAAACTATCTTTCCTACAAAAAAGATTACGACATCGGCGATATTTTCGGCTTCAGAGGCTTCGTATTCAAAACGCAGACGGGCGAAGTAACGGTACACGTAACCGAACTTGTGCTTTTAACGAAATCCCTGCTCCCCCTGCCCGAAAAATACAACGGCTTGCAGGATAAGGATATGAAATACCGCCTGCGCCACCTCGATCTTATCATGAACGACGACGTGAAGCAAACGTTCCGTCTGCGTTCGAAAATCATGAAAGAACTGCGCGCGTATCTCGATGCGAAAGGCTATCTCGAAGTGGATACGCCCGTGCTGCTTCCCCTTGAAATCGGCGCCGACGCCCGCCCGTTCAAAACGCACCACAACGCCCTGAATATCGATATGTATATGCGTATCGAAACGGAGCTGTTTTTAAAGCGCCTTATCGTCGGCGGACTGGACCGCGTGTACGAAGTGGGCAGAATTTTCAGAAACGAGGGCATGGACGCTTTCCACAACCCCGAATTCACCACCATCGAAATGTATCAGGCGTACACCGATTACAAGGGCATGATGGATTTGATCGAGGATATGTACAAAACGGTAACGCAGAACGTCTGCGGCTCGCTGGACATCACCTATCAGGGCACGGAAATTCACATGGGCAAATGGACGCGCCTCACCATGGCGGAAGCCGTGGAAAAATATGCGGGCGTTCGCTATGACGACTGGAAAACGGACGAAGAAGCCCGCGCCGCCGCAAAGGCAAAGGGCGTGGAACTTTCCCACGGCGAAGAATCCACCAAAGGCTACGTGCTCATCGATTTCTTCGACGCGTTCGTGGAAGAAAATCTTATCCAGCCCACGATTATTTACGATTACCCCGTTGAAAATTCGCCGCTTGCCAAGCGCAAGGCGTCGAATCCCGCGTTTACGGAGCGTTTCGAATATTTCATCTGCGGGCACGAATACGGCAACGCGTTCTCGGAACTCAACGATCCCGTCGATCAGCTGGCGCGCATGCAGAAGCAGGTCGACGAGAAGCGCAAGGCGGGCAATCTTTCGGCGCAGGTGGACGAGGACTTCATCAACGCCCTCGAATACGGCTTGCCCCCCACGGGCGGCTTAGGCATGGGCGTAGACCGTTTGATTATGCTTTTAACCGACAGCGCAACGATACGGGATGTCATATTGTTCCCCACCATGAAACCCCGCCGCTAATTTTTCGCATTCTTTTTGCGTAATACTGTGTCGAGCTTGCGCCCGCCTCGGTTACGTACTATTTGTACGCTCCCGTCGGCGGTTACGCGCGCTCCTTGTCTTACGCAAAAATCTCTGCGAAAAATTTCGTTATGAATTTGCCTCTTTCAAAGCCTTCCCCTTGCCTGAAAAAAATTCAGTAAACTTCATTTTTTTCGGCAAAAATGCTCAGCCGCTTTGCGGCTTCCCCTTGGGGGGAAGGTGTCTGCGACAGCAGACGAATGAGGGGTAGTTACATAAACGAAACGCAAAACATTTCGTTTGGAATTTGCCTTCGTCAAGGCTTCCCCTTGGGGGGAAGCTCTGCCACGTAGTGGCGGTGATGAGGGGCGTAGCACATTTTTGATTTTCTGAATATTTTTGACAAAAAATTTCTGAAAATCAAGGGGCGTAGCCCATTTTTGGTTGAAATTTTCAAACAAAGGAGCAGTCGGATTTCGACGGGCAGTCTGCTTTACAACGCAGCCAAAGTTTAACGCTATCACAGGGAGGATATAATGGACGCACGGATTACAAAAAAACGTTTATCTCAGATGCTTTCCTACGACTGGATTAAAATCATCGCCTGCATCGTTGCGGGAATCTTTTTGTGGAGCCTGATTTTCACCACAACGGCGGCACGGCTCAACCCCGCGCAGACGTTTACGGTTTACGCGTATATCGGCACGAATCCTTCTTCGGGGTTCTCGTCCAAAATCGCTTCCCGTTCCTATCTTTCCGGCGGCTTTTCTTACGACGTTATCGAAACGAACACCGTAGATCTCGCCTCGGCGGGCAATCAGGCGTACACCCTTCTGGAAGCGCGCATGGGCGTGCAGGAAGGCAACGCGGCGTTCGTTGCCCCTTCTTCTTATGAAATCGATGACGGAAAAGGCGGAAAAATATCCCGCACGTATATGGAAGATCTTCTTTTTCGCGCGTATTCTTCCGTCCTTTCGTTCGGCAGCGCGGGCGAAAACGCAGGAGATGCGAAAACTTCGTTTTTTACAGCCACCGAAAACTTTTTGAACATTTACTACACGGCGGGCTACGAAAACGCGGACAGTTTTAGCGCGAAAAAGGCGGAAGATACTTTCCGGAATCGCGTGAAAGCGCAGAAAGACAAACGCTATAAAACCGAAGCGAAAATTCGGGAGGGCATAAACGACGAAATCGCGCGTATCCGGGGGTATCGCGAAAACTATCTCGCCGTGAAGGGCTATCTCGAAGAAGGAATTATCAAACTCGAAGAAACTACAATCACGCTTTCCTATGCGGGGCGCGAAGAAAAGGTTACGGGCTATTACAGCATCAATCTCTGCCCGGACGATCGCATGGAAAACCTCAAAGAACTGATTTGCTATCAGGACGAAACCACGGGCTCGTACACCGCGAAAAATATGCGGCTCGTGCTTTTAAATCTGCTTTCGGGCAAATACAGCGAATACGGCTACTGTCTGTACGAAAATTACGGCTTTATCCGTAAAATCGTGGAAACGTACCGCAACGACGCGTAAAGGAACGTAATTGCAGATGAAAACAGGCAAGTTTATCACCATCGAAGGCTGCGACGGCTGCGGGAAAAGCACGCAGACGGAGCGGCTGAAAGAATATTTCGACGAGCACGGCTTCGCGTACGTATCCACGCGCGAACCCGGCGGCGGAAAAATTTCGGAAGCCATCCGCGAGCTGATTCTGGACGGAAAAAACGCCGAAATGACCGACGAATGCGAAGCGCTTTTGTACGCGGCGGCGCGCGTGCAGCATCTTTCCGATACCGTGGCTCCCGCGCTGGAAGCGGGCAAAATCGTGCTTTGCGACAGGTATGTGGATTCCTCTTTCGCCTATCAGGCGGAGGGCAGAGGACTGGGCGATAAATTCGTGGCTTCCATCAACGCGTACGCCATCGAACGCTTTACGCCGGACGCCACGATTTTCATCGATCTGCCCCCGCGCGAAGCGTTTCTGCGCAAGCACGGCGCGGATAAAAACGATCGTATGGAGCTGGCGGGCGAAGCGTTTCACGAAAGGGTGTACCGCGGCTTTTTAAAGCAGGCGCGGGAAAACAAAGAACGCTTCATCGTGGTGGACGGCAGAAAGAGCAAAGACGAAATGTTTGCCGATATTCTCGCCGCCTTGAAACAGCGTAAAATTATACCGTAAATCCCCCTTCCTCTTGCTCGAATAAGCCTTCCCCTTGGGGGGAAGGTGTCTGCGATAGCAGACGAATGAGGGGCGGTTACATAAACGATACAAGATTTTCAAGCAAACAGGCAGCAAAAATGGTCAGCCGCTTTGCGGCTTCCCCTTGGGGGGAAGCTCTGCCGTGAAGCGGCGGTGATGAGGGGCAGTTACATAAACGAAAAGCAAAACTTTTCGGAGGAAAACAGCCGCTACGCGGCAGAGAGAATTTCGCGAAATTCTCTCGGATAATTACATAAATAAGAAAGGTTTTCGGAGAACACTTTCTTACAGGAACGACGTGAAAACGGCGTTCCGAAAATAAAAACAACCGAGGTAAAACTAAATGGAAAACAAACTCTTTTCCGCAAAAGCTCTTTGCCGTTCGGGGGTAATCGCCGCGTTGTACGTGGCGCTTACCGTTTCGTTCGGCTCTCTTTCTTTTCTCGGCGGGTTGCAGGTGCGCCCGTCCGAGGGTTTGTGCATGTTGCCGCTTATCTATCCGGAGGCGGTGCTTGCGCTCACGGTGGGGTGCTTTATCTCCAACCTGTTCTCGCCGTTCGCCGTATTCGACGTTACGCTGGGCGTAGGCGCAACATTGCTTGCAGCAATCTGCACGCGGCTCATCGGCAAGGCAATCGCAAATTCGAAAAAAACGCTGCCTCTTAAAATCGTGCTCGGCGGATTGTTCCCCGTGCTCTTCAACGCGGCAATCGTGCCGCTTATCGTGTTCTTCGGCAGCGCGGGCACGGGCGAAATCACGGTGGCGGCGTATTTCGCCATGGCGTGGGAAGTGGGCTTGGGCGAAGCCGTATGGGTGTACGCCGTGGGCACGCCGTTAATCCTTTTCTGTAATCGTCAGCTGGCGAAAAATAATCCGTTTTTCGCCGTAACTGACAGAAAATGTGTAAAAAAGGCAGGCGAAGAAAGCGAAAAGCCCGGAAAAGACGGAACAAAAGATTGACAAACCCGTTTTCAATGCGGTATAATATGATTGCCGGGCGGCAGGGTATGCGGCTTCCGGCGTATTATACGTTTCTCAGACGGGGAGAACAATGAACGAATTAAGCGTATTATTTTCGGAAATCAAAGACGGAGAAAAAATCGTGCTGGAACACGGCAGAGAATACCACGTGTATTCCGCCGACGTTCCCGCAGGTAAAAACGCCTCGGCGATTTTCCTTAAAGATAAAAAGAACATAATCATCGACGGCGGCGGATCTGCGCTTAAAATTCACGGCGCCTTTTCGGCGTTTACGTTTATCGGCTGCAAAAATATCGCCGTCAGAAATCTCACGGCGGATTTCATTACGGAAGAACCCTGCGAAACTCCCGCGCCCGCGACGCTTATCGAAAACAGCGAAAACGTCGTGCTCCGAGGCGTGCGGTTTCGTCGGTTTCAGGGCTCCGGCGTGGTGGCGCGCGGCGTGAAGAACGCGAAGTTCCTTTGCGCAGAGTGTCTTTTGAAAGACGGCGACGGAAAAAAATGCGAAGGGTTTTTCCGCTTCGAAAATTGTAAAGGAAAGGCGCTTCTTGACGGCTGCACGGTGCACGCCGGCGGCGCAAGCGGCGATTTTGCGGGCGTCCGCGGCGAAGAAAAGTGCAATCTGGAAATCAGAAACTGCTATGTATCGGATAACGCGGGCAGAGGCGTGTATTACGCGGCGGGCGGCAAAGCCGTTGTGGAGGGCAACACGTTTGCCCGCACGGGCGGCGCGGCGCTCTGCGCGCGCGATTGCAAAGAATCCGGCGCCGCTTACGTGAAGAAAATCGTATTTAAAAACAACGTGGCGGACGGCTGCGGCAATCTGTACGAAGAAAAATATTCGGTGGCGTACTTCCCTACGTCCGAAGCGGGTTGCGAGAACTGCGCCGAAGCGAACGCGGCGTGCCGCGGCAAAAAAACGGTGGGAAAACTGGTGCTCAAAGACAACCACTTTTTCAACCCGGAAGAAGAGGAACACCGCATTTATCTTGCCGGCGTGAAGAACGTGGTTTTCAAAAACAACACGTTCGACCGCCCGTATAAAATCGATAAAGAAAACGTGAAAAAACTCACGGAAAACGGCGATATTGCGGCGGAAAAATGCCCTTAAAAGGCAAAAAAACACAAAAAAATCGCGCAAAAACGCGTAAAAAATCGCGTAAAATAAAACAAAAACAAGCATAAAAAAAGGCAAAAAAGCGGCAAAAATCGCCGGGAAAACTACATTCTGGAGCAAAAAAAATGTTCGTAAACAATCGCGAATGGGAAAAAACGGAAGATTTCGGCATGCTGCCGATCCGCGCGTATTACACGCCGTTCGATAAAAAGGACGGTTACGATAAAGACAGGGAAAAGTCTTCCCGCTTTCAGTCTTTAAACGGCGAGTGGCAGCTGAAAGCGCACGCAAGAATCGAAGAGTGCAACCTTGAAGAAGAACTGCCCGACAAAATCGAAGTGCCTTCGTGCGTGCAGATGAAAGGCTACGACGCGCCGCAGTACACCAACGTGCGGTACCCGTTCCCGTTCGATCCGCCGTATATCGATAAAGATATTCCCGTATTCCACTATCGCCGCACGGTGAACGTCGAAGACAACGGCAAAAAACCGCGCCTCGTGTTCGAAGGGGTGGATTCGGCGTTTTACGTGTTTCTGAACGGCAGGCTGCTCGGATATTCGCAGATTACCCACCGCCTTACCGAATTCGATTTGTCCGCGGCGAAAAAAGGCGAAAACGTGCTGGACGTGATCGTTCTGAAATGGAACGCTTCTTCCTACCTCGAAGATCAGGATAAGTGGCGGTTTACGGGCATTTTCGGAAGCGTGTACGTGCTTTATCGCGACGAAAACGCGGTGGAAGATTACTTCCTGAAAACGAAAAAGAGCGGAAACGGCTGGGTTCTTTCTTTTGAGAATCTTGCGGGCGGCGAGTGTTTCGTAACGTTCGAAAACGAGAAGAAACTTGTGAAGCCCGGAACGACGGAAGAATTTTTCATCGAAAATCCGAGGCTCTGGAGCGCGGAAATTCCCGATTTGTACCCCGTGCTGATTGAGAGCGGCGAGGAAAAAATTTACGAAGAAGTCGGCTTCCGTACGCTGAAAATCGAAAACAAAGTATTTTATCTGAACGACAAGCCGATTAAACTTTGCGGCGTGAACCGCCACGAGTTTCATCCCGAAAAGGGTGCGGCGATTTCGCTTGCGGACGCGGAAAACGATATTATCATCATGAAGAAATATCACGTGAATGCCGTCCGCACTTCTCACTACCCCAACATGCCCGAATTTTATCGCCTGTGCGACAGATACGGCATTTACGTGTTCGACGAGGCGGACGTGGAAAGCCACGGCGCCGTGGTGACGAGCGGCGAATGGAACTCCTGGGACGATTATAAGGGAATTGCCGATTCCGATCTGTACGAAAACGCGATTGTTTCCCGCTCGGTTACCATGGTACAGCGGGATAAAAACCGCCCGTCCGTAATTATGTGGTCGCTGGGGAACGAATCGTATTTCGGCAAGAATTTCGTGAAGGCGGCGAAAACCGTGAAAGCGATTGACGATACCCGTTTCGTGCATTACGAACAGCACGCGTATATTGCGGGGACGGACGAATATTACGACGACGCGATAGACGTGGTATCGAGAATGTATGCGCCGATTTCCTGGCTGAAAAACGATTATCTGAAAGACAAGCGCGAAACGCGCCCGATGGTGTACTGCGAATACTGCCACGCGATGGGCAACGGCCCCGGCGATCTGGAAGATTACTGGAAGGTTTTCCGCTCTTCCGACCGCTTTATGGGCGGATTCGTATGGGAGTGGGCGGATCACGGCATTTATCGTGACGGCAAATACTATTACGGGGGCGATTTCGGCGAAAAATATCACGACGGCAATTTCTGCATAGACGGTATCGTATCGCCCGAACGCAAGGAAAAGGCGGGCACGCTGTGCATGAAACACGTGTATCAGCCCGTGGAATTTTCTTATAAAAACGGCAAACTTTCCGTTAAAAACCGCTACTTTTTCAAAGCGCTGAAAGGCACGGCGCGGCGACGGTCGGCAAAGACGCCGACGAGCTTCTCGCCGTAGATAT